>Ga0206905_10075_pt1 | contig 28247 bp, 27 predicted proteins | sample Alteio_BWOrgHeat_43_FD_152940 | JGI IMG/M metagenome (GOLD analysis project Ga0206905, IMG submission 152940) | Enriched cells from forest soil in Barre Woods Harvard Forest LTER site, Petersham, Massachusetts, United States -... | ecosystem: Environmental > Terrestrial > Soil > Temperate forest >...
TTTGAATGTTGTCATGCACCTACCTTTTCGCCGAGTGCCTTCAGGATAATCGCCTTATCAACTCGCTTGGCGGCGGATAAGACGCTGTTTGCTGCCGACCGATATTTCTTTGCCTCGCCACCGACCGCGGTCAGCGGGATGGGAGCACGTTGGCATGACGCGCGATCAAGCGCCAGGTTGTCGCTTCCTGCTTCCAAATATGAGTGAACCGGCGCTGGACCCTCTGCCCAGCCATAGGAGCATCGCCCGTTGGTTGGACGGTCTCAGCGCCCATGACGATGGCGATGTCGCCGTCGACACGGATAAATTCGATCTTTCGTTCGAACGAGGAGTAACGGATCTGGCCTCGCTGAACCAGAGCGAGGACGTTGCGCTTGCCGACCACTACTTGGTTCGAAGGGGCGTTGACGGTGAATTGATCGGACCATAGCCGTTCGAGCGTAGAGAGGTCTTGATTCAATACGGCCGCTCGCTCCTGGTCGTCCAGCGATCGGATGGTTCCCTCGTCGGTGGAGACACGGTCCTGCGCTTGCGTTGCCGTATCCGAGCCAGTAAAGCCCAGGAGCAGCAGAACCAATGGGAATGCAATCCTCTTTTTCAATTCGTACCTCCTCCAATGAGGCCAACCGTCCGGTCTGGTGGTTGGCCCCGAAACGTGAATTATTGGTCAACGCTGGACTCAGTCGATGCGGTGTCCGACAGCAGTGGAACAGCCGCTTACCAGTAAATTGTCATTGGTGTCGAAGATCTCGTTGTGAGCGTTTGCCGTCCATGTGTTGGGATCGTCACCGATCTCGATCGTCTGTGTAAGCCTTTGCCATTCAATCCAGACGCCCGCAGGGTTGTACAAGAAAGCTTCCAAAGTCGAGCTGAAAGTGCTGCCCTGTGTCTGTTGCCAAATCCCGTGGCCGGGGCCGCGCAGGGCGGGACTGAACCGTGCGGTGGTCTCGGTCATGGTTCCGCCACGCGCAAAGCTGAGAAGGGAACGGAACGGACTGCCTAATGGTGCGCCCGTATTGCAGTCGCGCAGCGTCACCTCTACTCGCCACGTTCCTTCCAGTCCCCGGCCGCTCGCTGCTTGCTGCGACTGAGCGTTGGCAATGGTTCTCGGTGCTAGCACCAGGGCGATTGCCAGTGCCAGCGCAAACAATCCTGCCGAACTAAGCCGTTGTGAGGTCATAGTTCTTCTCCTTGTATCGATGTGCACATCGGATTCTTATCCGGCGTGCTGCGCCTGATGCTGCGTGCACGTGGCGATGAAAGTCTTTAGAATGTCTCTGAAAGTATTTGAAAGTTCTTGAAAAAGCCTGTGGATCCACAAGAGCCGCACATCTATGCCTTTGGAAACTTCCGGCTGGACGTCTCAAAGCGACTGCTGTTTCGGGGCGGCGAACCGATATCGCTTACGCCAAAGGTTTTTGACACGCTCGTTTGTCTTGTTGAACACAACGGCAATGTGCTCAGCAAAGATGACTTGATGTCAGCGGTGTGGCCGGATACGGTGGTCGAGGAGAACAACCTTGGCCAAAACGTCAGCAAACTGCGCAGCTTGTTGGGGGAAAGCCCAGGCGATCATCGCTGGATCGTCACCCTACCAGGTCGTGGCTACCGTTTCGTGGCTGACGTAACGCTGCTGGCCTCGGGGAAGGAAATCTCCAGCGGGAACGTCGGACTGCTAGGGCGGATTCCTGAGCAGAATCCGACTGCGGCCGCAGCCCCATCACTGCCAAAACAAGCTACCAGTGGCTTCAGCGTCCGTCTTGGACGCTTTCTGCTCGCAGGGCTGCTCGCGGGGGTGCTGACCGTTGGCGCCGTTTACTTCCTGCGTTCGCGGAATAGTCCCTCGGCTCATCCGACTGTGGAATCCATTGCTGTGCTGCCATTCAAGCCGCTGGTGCCGGAGAGTCGCGATGAGGCCCTGGAGCTCGGGATGGCCGACACATTGATTACCAAGCTGAGCAACAGCACAAAACTCATCGTCCGCCCGATCAGTTCCGTGCGCCGCTATGGTGGTGTCGAGCAGGATCCCGCAGCCGCCGGTCGCGAGTTAGCCGTCGATGCGGTCCTGGACGGAACTATCCAACGGTGGGGAAACCGAATTCGAGTTGCGGCGCGCTTGGTCTCCGTCAGGGATAACAAAACGCTGTGGGCCGACCAATTCGACCGAGGGTTCGGAGATATTTTCGATGTGCAAGATTCCATCTCCGAACAGGTTGCCGCGGAGTTGCTGCCGAGACTAACGGGAGAACAGAAAGAGGCGCTGGCGAAGCGGTATACCGCGAATGCCGAGGCCTACGAGCTCTATCTGAAAGGGCGCTTTTTCTGGAACAAGCGAACACCTGAGGCGACCGCCAAAGCTGCCGAGTATTTCCAGCACGCTCTGGAGCAGGACCCGACATACGCACTTGCCTATGCCGGCGTCTCCGATTGCTACAGAACATTACCCATCATGAGCGATGTACCCTCCCGCGACGCCTTCCCAAAGGCGAAGCAGGCGGCGCTCAAGGCGCTGGAGATCGACAATAATTTAGCCGAAGGACACAGCGCTCTCGCTTATGTCGAGTACTTTTTCGAGTGGGACTGGGCAGCAGCGGAAAAGGAGTTCCGGCGCGCTATTGAGATCAACCCGAATTACCCGCTGGCGCACTTGGGATACGCGCACCTCCTTTCCACTCTCGGGCGGCATGAAGATGCACTGGCGGAGGTAGACCGGGCGATCAAGCTCGACCCCTTGTCACCCTTTGTGGGTACCATCAAGGGGCAAATCCTGTTCCACGCCCACCGCTACTCTGAAGCGATCGAGGAAGTCAACAAGGCCTTGGAAATCGAGCCTAACTTCTGGATCGGGCAGATTGTGCTCGGCAGGAGCTATGAACGGTTAGGTCATTACGAGCAAGCTATTAAGTCTCTTCGCACGGCTGCGGAATTTTCGGGAGGCGTTACCGAGGCGACTTCCTTGGCTGGCTACGTGTATGCCGTTTCCGGACGGCGTCAACAGGCAGAGCAGGCTTTACAGACGCTCCGCGTGACATCACAGACACGATACGTTCCCCCTTACAATTTTGCGCTGCTGTATCAGGGGCTTGGAAATTCGGACGAGGTGCTGAGTTGGCTGGAGAAGGCATACGAGCAGAGGGACGTACACATGGTTTTTCTTCCCGTGGATTCCAAATGGGATGCCCTCCGCAACAACCCACATTTCATTGGTTTGACAAAACGCCTGAATTTACCAACCCTGAACGGCTCTTCTAATTAAGCACAACAGCCAATCGGTTCATGCCTGGAGAGGTTCTAGAGCAGATGCACACCATGCCGTTCAATCGACGATTCTTACGCCTTCAACGAGTTCTCCTCTCAAGTAAGGAATGATCAATGCAAAATCGCCTGAGCGCGTTTTCTAGGCTCTATCCGCCTGGAAACGTAGTAAGACCTGTCGTCAACCCAGAGCAAAGACCTTGTTTGTATCGACCAACGTTTGATACTCGTCAACCACGTCTTTGATCGGCAGTTGATCGCGCCATTCTACAAAGGTTCTTCTTGACAAAGAATCGTATACGTATACCTGTTTAGTCTATGCCTATAGCAGAAGGGCCTATGAAGGAAGCGACTGCTCGCGATCTTTTTCCCGGCGCACTCGAAATGATGATCCTCGAGTCGTTGCGCCGCCAGCCGGCGCATGGGTATGCGTTGGTTCAACACATCCAGCAGCGATCGAACAACCTTCTGCAAGTGGAAGAGGGTTCGCTTTATCCGGCGCTCCAGAGGTTGCTCAAGGCAAAGCTGGTGACGGCCGAGTGGGGGATTTCCTCCACCAATCGCCGAGTGAGAACTTACCAGATCACGGCTTCAGGTCTTCGCCATCTGGAGAAGCAGATTTCTAGCTTCGAGCGCATGTTCGAAGGCATTTCGTTAGTCCTCAATCCGGGCAAGGCCACAGCAAGTTGACGGGGCCAGCCAGGAGGAGCTTCCCATGAACTGGATAACAGACCTCTTCCGCCGCCGCAAACTCTACAACGGTCTCTCCGAGGAAATCCGCCTGCACATTGAAGAGAGGACGGAGCAGCTGATAAACGAGGGCATGAGCAAAATGGAAGCCGAACAGCAAGCACGTCGGGCCTTCGGAAACCGAGCACTGCTTGAGGAGCGTAGCCGCGAAGTGTGGCTGTGGCCCACACTGGAATCGATCTTGGCCGATGTGCGGTTCTCGCTGCGCCAGATGCGCCGTTCTCCCGGATTCACCATCGCCGCCGTTTTGACGCTGGCATTGGCAATTGGCGCCAACGCCGTGGTGTTTGCCGTATTGAATGCGCTGATACTGCGCCCGCTGAATGTGCCTCACGCGGAGAGTCTCTACACTGTCGAGCACGGAGCCTATAAGGATTGGGGGTTTTTCGTATCCCGATTATCTCGATCTGCGCGATCGCAACCGCAGCTTCGATGGGCTGACAGCGTACATCCTTGAGCCGGTGGGACTGGATACGGGCAGGAATCCCTCCCAGGCCTGGACCTCTGAGGTCACGGGAAACTACTTCGACGCAATGGGCATTCAGCCTTTTCTCGGCCGCTTTTTTCACAACGCCGACGAGCATGGGCCGAACAGCGCTCCCTATCTGGTTATCAGTTACGCCTATTGGCACAGCCACTTTCAGGAGGATCGCGGCGTGGTGGGCTGCGTGGTGCAGGTGAACAAACATCCTTTCACCATCCTGGGCGTCGCGCCGCAGGAGTTTCGGGGAACGTTGTTGTTTTTCTCTCCCGACTTGTGGGTACCGATGATCGATCAGGAACAGGTGCAGGGGATGAAAGTTCTGGACAAGCGCGGCATGCGAGAGATCTTCATGGTACTGGGACATGTGAAGGCGGGTGTTACCCCAGCGCAGGCGATCGCGGACCTGAACTCTGTTGGGACATACCTTGAGACGAATTACCCCAAAGTCGATGCCGACATGACCTTTTCTCTGGCGCGCCCGAGTCTCGCCGGCGATATGCTCGGCCCGGCGGTGAAGGAATTCATGACGGGGATGATGCTGCTGGCGGGGTTGATTCTGCTGGCCGCATGCGCCAACCTCGGCAGCCTGTTTGCGGCGCGGGCTGCAGACCGTTCCCGGGAAGTTGCTCTGCGCCTCGCGCTTGGATCAACCCGCAAGCGGATTCTGCACGGAGTATTTACCGAAGCCGTGCTGATTTCACTCGTCGGAGGCGCTCTAGGACTTTTGGGCAGCGTAGCACTTTTGCGCGAGCTGAGCGCGTGGCAGCCAGTTCCCGAATATCCGTTGTATTTGCCTGTGAATCCGGACGCACATGTTTACCTGGTCGCCTTGCTTTTGGCGTTAGCCAGCGGATTCCTCTTTGGCGCGGTCCCGACGAGGCAGATCCTCCGCGCCAATCCTTATGAGGTGGTCAAGGCCGGCGCTTCCGGAATTATTGCCGGGCATACCGGGCGGCGGATTACGGTCCGAGACGTTTTGCTGGTGGTGCAAATTGCCATCTGTGCCGTGCTGGTGACTTCTTCGCTGGTTGCTGTGCGCGGGCTGGTGCGCTCGATGCACAGCAACTTCGGTTTTGAACCGCAGAACGCCATGCTGGTGGATACAGGCCTGAGCATGGCCGGCTACAGCGGTGACAGAATACCGGCCATGCAACGGCGCATGATCGACGCGCTTGCGACAATTCCCGGCGTAAAGTCTGTGGGACTCGTGAGTCAACACCCCCTGGGGGGCGGCTTGTCGAGCGAGGATGTTTTTACCGACCAGACGACAGACCTGAGAACATCGAATGCCGCTGCCAATGCGGCGATATTCGAGATATCTCCTGAGTACTTCCATGCGGCGGGCACAACCTTGCTGGAGGGCAGAGCGCTCTCCTGGGATGATGACAAAAATGCGCCGCCCGTGGCAGTGATCAACCAACTGTTTGCGCGCAAGATCTTCGGGTCGGCAGACAATGCGATAGGCAGATATTACAAAATGGAGGATGGAACGCGCGTGCAAGTGGTGGGCATCGCCGAAGATGGAAAGTATTACCAACTGACCGAAGATCCAAGGCGGCGATGTTTGTGCCATTCCTTCAAAGATCCTCCAGCCTGACATGCCTGGTGGTACGTTCGAATCGCGATCCGCAGCAGCTGGCGGAAGCGATCCGGAGTAAGCTGCGGAACCTGGATGCGGGCATGCCTCTGACCATTCAAACCTGGACCCAGGGACTAGATATAGCGCTGTTTACCCCGCAAGTGGCAACAGTGGCTCTTGGGGTGCTAGGCGGAATGGGCGCGATGCTGGCGATCACCGGCGTTTTTGGAATGGCCGCGTACTCGGTGAGTAAGCGGCTGCGGGAGCTGGGCATTCGCATCGCGCTCGGCGCGCAACGCAAAGAAGTGTTGCTGGCAGCGCTGGGACGGCCGCTGAAGTTGCTGGTTCTTGGTTCGACGGCGGGACTGGTCCTCGGACTTCTGGCAGCCAGGGTGCTGGCTTTCATCGTGTATGAGGCAACACCCCGCGATCCGCCGGTATTGGGCGGGGTTGTTCTGGCGATGTTATTGCTTGGGATGGTGGCTACGTGGATTCCGGCGCAACGCGCACTGTCGGTCAATCCTGTGATCCTACTGCGCGAGGAGTGAATCGGTAACAATGCGAGCTACCATGCGAGCAACCTAAATTTCGCGTCGCTGGCGGATCCGCCCAACCGGAAATAACCAGTTGATCAACACCTGCGGCGAAGTGTTATCAAACTTGGGTAGTGTCCTAATTTGTACGATGCCTTGCGAAGGGTGAAAGGTGGGAGTGAGTTAGTTGCCCTTTCAATCGGTCAAAGGCTATACGCCAGCGGATGTTTGGGCTCGTAAAGCATGATGTCGTCCGCGCCAGGTACGGCCATCATGACCACGAGTCCGTACCCGTGATCCTGAACTTCGCCGCGGAACTCCGCTCCTTTGCCCTTCAGTTCAGCGACCGTGTGTGAGATGTCGTCGCACATCAGGGAGATCATATGGTGCCGTGGCGATTCGTACGTCTTGCCATCGTAGACGCTGTGGGTCGGGTGCACGCCCATCTCACTCCGCCCGGTCTTGAAGATCAGCCAACCCGCGCCTCCGCCCGCCGCATCCTCGACGTAGGGCCAGCCGAGGACGTCGCGAAGGAATGCGCGCGTTGCGGGGGCATCGTCGGAATAAATCAGGGTGTGGATGCTGGTGATCATCAGACTGAACTACTGAAATCGCCTAACAGTGTACTATTTCGGTCTATTGCCAATCAAGAAGCCGTTCATCGCACTGGAGATCGAAATTAGGATACTACCGATTTCTTTCAAATTAAACCAAACTGCACCACTACCCAAACTTGAAACTTCCGGGTTGCCACAGTTCACCCGGAACGCCAGGAAACAGGCCGAAAGCCCAGCTCGATCAGTGCCTCGGCCTGTTAACCGGCCTCTATGAGAAGGTCATAAATGTCAAGGCCGACGTGGCGGCCGTCCTAGTGTCAGCAACGAAGCGTCGGGAGTGGTGATGAACACTGTCAAGGGCGTCCCGCAGGACGTTTATCTCGACCCTTGACAGTGTTCACCACCACTCGGACACTCGAGTTGGGAACGAAGCAGAACATGTTCTTTGTTCAGCTTCGTTCCATATTAGAGTGACGTACGTTCGTCCGATTCTACGGAACGGAACTTGGTTTCATAGGCTTCTTGACGATCGCTCTCGAGTTGGTATTGGCGCCACCCACATCGCCGGGCTTCTATCCGCACTCTGAATGGGGCCGCTTTGGGTCCGGTGCAATTTGGGGTCCGATTTCAAGCCCGGGTCCATCACCGTGGTGATGAACCCGGGTTGTTGGGTGCTGCTATCTAATCGACGATCTCGAAGGACCGGCCGGTTAATCGCAGTCACCCGAACAAGGCGGTGGATGTCGTTACCAATAGACCTCCCGGAACAGATTGTCGTTCTCAAGCGATGAAAACCGATGTCTGTTTCGCAGTCATCGTGCGAGACTACGCAGCGACGGCTTGCGCTGGCCTCGTGACCGAACCGTGGCCGAGGGGCTCATAGACCTCGCCGCTCGCCCAAAGCCGATGTAGTAAAACAGCTAATTTTCGCGCTACTGCGACGGCCGCTCGTTTCTTGGCGTTCTTTCCGCCGCGCTCGCACAGCCGCATCCCGAATCGTCGTAAATCGGTGTCCGGACCAAACGGTCCCAGAATATAGTGCGCGCTTCCCACCAGCAGCTTGCGCAGCATTCTGTCTCCGGCCTTGCTGATGCCCAATTGCGGTTGGATGTCTCCGGAGTCTTCCTGCTTGGGCACAAGCCCCAGGTAAGGCCCCACATCGCCACTCCTGGCAAAACGCAGCGGTGTTTCCAGTGTCAATACAAAGGCCAGTGCGGTGACAGGCCCTACTCCACTCACCTGCCGCAATAACTGCGTCTGCATATACTTCTCGGCGGCCAGCTTTTCGATCCTCTGATCAAAAGTCTTGATTTCCTCACTCAGCGTCGCAATCAGACGCAATAACGGCTGCAATGTCTCATGTACCTCTTCAGGAATCTCTGCGATCGCTTTCTGCGAAAAGGCAACACTGGAACAGCCGGTTACCCTTCCTCCCATGCTCTTCACCTGGCCACGCACGCTGTTGATCAATTCTGTCCGTGACTTCACTAAGGCATCGCGGGCTCGCAGTATCACCAGGTCCTCGCGCACTTCGGTACTGCGGTGCTCAATCGGATGCAGCGATTTCGGGTCCATCCTCCCCAGCCGCGCCAGCTTCTCGGCATCGATTCGGTCGCTCTTGCGCCGCCGACGTTTCGATCCCTCCATCAGCCGCGGATTGGCAACCAACACTTCATGTCCGAAGCCGGCGATAATTTCCCGCACCCAGGCTGAATGGGTTCCCACCTCAACAACCACCCGGGACATCGCAAGGGCTTGAAAAAACTCCGCAACCTCTTGCTTCCTTGTCCGAAACTGGCCTTCCACCAGCGTCTCTCCGCCTAAACCCAAAATGCAGTAGTTGCTCCACTGGTCACCCAGATCTACCCCCACGGTCAAACGATCCAGGTTCGGATGCACTGCATCCCGTCCATCCTTTTTCCCTTCAACTGCTGGAACTATCTCCACATCCAACTGCCCTGCCAGTTTGACAATCAGCTCCGCCATCACTTCCTGGGGCTTCCGCTCCACGACAACTCCCAACTTCCTCCGCTTCGCTGGGGCTTCACTCTGCTTCAAGGAATTGCTATGCTTCTTCATGGGTCGACCTCCTCATCCTCTGAGATTGCACCTTTAGAGTGCGTCGATCATAGCCAGCTTAGCGCCAGCCGTGATCGGGGTCGACCTTCTCATCCCATCTAATCGGTGCCCATTTTGATGTGTCTGGAAAGGTGTGCTTTCAGGTGCCGATCTTGCCCTATCTTCGCCAGGACGACGCTGTGCTTGTGTAATTGGAATTTCACATTGTCGTTCGCAACATCAACACGCAATGGATTCCAAAATGCACTCACGGCATGCCAGACTAGTAGTCGTAAATGTGCTCTATCTTCAGACCCTGCTTCTCCAGCATGGGTAAAACGGTGTGGAGTTCAGAGACGCGACATAGAAGAACATTGCGCGTATTTCCTGGGTCGGTGAGCAACGGCTGAGGCAGGAGCAGTTGGAGATTGGGTATGGGGTTTGTCCAGGAGACAGGCGAGATGGCGGAGACGACGATGAGTTCGTTGCCAGCAATCTGATGGAAGCGGGCTCCATTATGAATGAGGGCCAGCGCCGCGGTGGTGAACTCCTGGTAACGAGGAATCTCGACGATAGCCTGGTGGTTTCCGAGATCGCGGGGCACCTTGAAAGACGTTGCCGGGGTCACGGTGGGCGTGTTGTCTGAAGCTGAAAACTCGATCCACGCTGCGGTGGTCGTATCTTCAAAACCGTACGTGGCGTGGGTCCCAATCTGAATTATTTCGCAATAGACGGCCTCAACCGAGTAATCGAGAGTTAGCCAAGCTCTCCGTTCGATCGTGCGCAAAAGGTGAGTGGCGCGGAAGGGCGTGCCGCTCCACAAGCCGTGCAGTGCGTGGGCGAACGAGAACTCATAAAACGGGCGGATGTGGACGAAGGCAGCATAGCTCTCTGCCACCTGGGCAGCGTAGGTGTCCTCAGCCACTGGCTGATGATGGCTCGTGGCTTCACTAAGCCGGCCTATTGTCTCCTCGTACAGACCCTTGAGGGCGTACTCCACGCTGAAGGAGGAGCCGATGACGGCGAGCATGATGTGGTCGCCGACTGGGAACGGATAGTTAGCGCGGGTAGCCGCGAAAACGCAACAGTACGCTCGCCAGAATTGGCCGATGTCACCGAAATAGGAGTAGCCGGAAGGAAGATGATTGCTTTGGAAATCTGCCTTGGATTGGTAGCTCCATACGATGTACCACTCGGGATAGGTGTAGAAGGTATCCACTTCGGGGCGCGCGTAATTGGCGACACCTGCGGCCTGGGCCGGATGACGGAGAGTCTCGGGAGTAGGGCTGAAGAGAAGTCTGGTCGGACGACAATGAACAGTGAAAGCAATAACCCCCGCGACCGCGAGGAGGAATGCGCACGCCAGCAGGCGCACCACTCGGCGAAGGAATCTATGCGCGCGCGACGGGTTCGTTCGCAATGCGTTTGCCTACATTAATCGCGCTAAGAAACGCGGCGATCGAAACCACCATATGCGGCATGTTCACCAGCAGGTTGGTAACAGGTGAGATGAGATGCAGATGGCGGATGGTGTAGATGATGACGTCCGCCGCGTAAAAGAACCCCAGAAACCAGAAGTAAACGCGTGAGCTTCGTGGGCCCACAAATCCGCTGATGAGCGCCAGGAGCCCCAGGCCGAGGTGCCCTATGTCGACAAAAGTTGTCATGGAAAACAGACCGAACATCTTACCGTTGGAATCCATGATGCCAGGCACGTAGTCCAGCGAATACACGAGCAGAAAGAGCAGGGCGAAGCCGAAGGCGCATTTCTGGATTGTGGTAAGGCCTCGGGTCATGGCTCCAATCCTAACGCAAGAACTCAACAGCGTAGAGATATACTTTCCCCCATGCAAAATATTCGTTGTCGGCTTTACCGGATTTCGCTTGCAGCTTTGCTTTTAGTGAGCATGGGATCCGCCGCGCTGGGTTCGACCGTCGGCTGGGCGCAGGCTGGACAGGGCGACTCGGCAGAGGCCGCACTGTATGCAGTTCACGACGCGCTGTTCGCCTCCTTTCTACCGGTCAATGATCTTCCCAACGATTCTAAGACGACGCAGCTGCTGAAGGCGGCACGTGACGGGATCTGGCAGCAGGCAGGGAGTTCAGCGGCATTTCGGCAACTTCTGCAGCCGTTTGGGGATTTGCGGGGGTTTGGAAACGCTTGCGGGATTGCGCTTGCAATGCAAGGAAGTGGCAAGACATCGTTTGCTCAGCTCGGAGCGGGGGAACGGCAGAGGGTACTTTCGTTAATGCAGCGCTGCGAAGAGAATGCGCCTCGGCGGCTGGCGGCGATGGCGCGGAATTTCTATATCGTCAAAGGTTATGGAGCGATCCAGGAGCAGCTCACCGGAATCAAGGTGAACTTGTATGCGCCTCCTGAATATTTGGCGGCGCACATGCCGCACCTCGCTCCCACGCGATTGGTATACGACAGTGGAAAGAAGGAGATTGCGGAGAAGGATGGGCACGCGATCGACGTGTTGATTGTGGGGAGCGGCCCGGCTGGATCAGTGCTTGCGCATGAGTTGCGGAAGGATGGAAAGCGCGTCCTGTTGCTGGAGCGTGGATCGTTTGTCATCCCAGGGTCCATGGAAACGCGGTTGATCGACGACCTAATCGACACGCGCACCTCAATGGACGGGACAATTCGAATACGAAACGGAATGGCGGTGGGCGGTGGATCCCAAGTGAACGTGGACCTATGCTTCGCACCCACAACGGAAGCCATCCGCACGAAGATTGAAGGATGGCGCAAGGCGGGTCAGATTGCTGCGGATCAATTTACGCAGGCTGAATTGGCGCAGGATTACGAGTGGGTGAAGCGCAAGATTGGAACCAGAACCCTGACCGAGAATGAGATCAATTCCAACAATCGAGCGTTGTGGGATGGGGCCAGATTGTCGGGGTTGCACCCCAAGCTCTACAGCTTGAATACCTATGCCCCGGGGTCGTCTCCGTCGCCTGTGACAGACAAGCGTTCGGCTGAGAGCCAACTGCTGATTGAAGCTCTCGAAGACAGGTCAAATCCCCTGGGTATGATCCCGGATGCGGATGTTAAGCGTGTGCTATTTGAACAGGATGGGAGCGAGCAGCACGCGGTCGGCGTGGAAGTGCAGATGAGAGCGTCCATTCCGGGAAATGGCGTGATTACTGACCCAAACGGGTTGAAGCTGCTCCCAGGAGAGACTTTTAAGGTGCACGCGAAAACCGTGATTCTATCCGCTGGAGCCCTCGGATCGCCGACTGTGCTGTTGCGGAGTGGAATCAAAAATGATTGGATTGGGCGCGGGGTGGTGCTTCATCCGTCGATGCCGATCATGGGACGCTTCGACCATCACATAGATGCACTCACCGGGACGGAGGCGTCGGTTTACGTCGATGACCGATTAGTGGATCGAGGGTATGCTCTGGAGTCGATGGCGGACCAGCCGCTCTATGCGGCGCTGATGAGTCCGGGGCCGGCGCTGCACTCCCTTGAGATGATCGAGGCCTTTCGGGACCTCGCCGGCTTTGGAGTCATGTTGATCGATACTCCACAGCCGAACAACCGCATTGTGCTCGACAAGAGCGGTTCGACCCAGATCGACTACACACTTTCCGAGCCGGACAAGAAGCGGTTCTCGGAAGGCATTGCGGAAGCGATCCGCGTCATGTTCAAGGCCGGAGCCAAAGAGGTTTACCTGCCGACTACAGAAGATATTCTCGGCGACGGAAAGGCCGAGCCAAAACCCGGTGCCGAAACTGGGGTACTACCCCAAGTGCTCACGTCTTCCGATCAAGCGGCGTTGGTCGAGAAGAACCTGCGCTTCATCGCAAACGAATCCATCGTCACATCCGCGCATATGCAAGCTACGGACAAGATGGGCGCGAGCCCGCAGAGCAGTGTAGTTGGTCAGGATTTCCACGTCTGGGGAACTGACGGCCTCTATGTGGTTGATGGCAGCGTCTTCCCGACATCCGTAGGTGCGAACCCGATGCAAAGTATCTATACCATCGCGAAGATCTTTGCGGATCACTGGAATCTTCAACAATAACGAATATACAGTGGCCGGAGGAATCCCCGGATGATTCAGTGTCAGAAGTGGGGATAGATACCCCAAAATGCCCGCGTCGCCTAAAGGGAATCTCAATTCATGCGAAATCGCCATGTATTAAACCCACAAGCTTCCTTCGACCTGGAGACCACACCCGCAGGTCGGAGCGGCAACTGATTTGCCGATGAATGGGAAGAACTCTGCGGCTGTCCTTTGGCCACCGGAGGATATTCTGCGCGAATTTCTGACTTCCGATATCACCGCCCCCCATTCAAAAGACTAACCCCACATTCATTTGGAGTTAATTGCATTCGCCTCCTCTGAAGACTTGGAACTCCTGCCGGATTGCGCACCGGCTGAGGACTTCACCAGGTGTTCAATCGCGCCAGCCGATTGCGGTGGGGGGACTATCCGGGGTACCTTGTCAGTGATGTTGCTGACGGAAATGGAGAACTCGAAATGGATAAGCCAGTCGAACTGGAACTGGGTGGACTATCGGACCTCGACCGGGACGAGTTGGAAGCTTTGCTGGCAGACAGCGGAATTGCGCAGGGAGATTACCGGTTGGCGAAGAGTGCAGTGGCCGGAGCGGATCGGGCGCAGGACTTCGGTGTATCGGCGCTGGTGATTGCGATCGCGCCAGTGGCGATTGCCGCCATCAGCGCATGGCTGCTGAAGAAGCGACAGCAGGAGTCCTGCAATGCGACAGTTCGGGTTTACTATCCGAACGGGCAGCTGAGTTCCGAGAGTCGTTTTGCGTGGAAGTCGAGCAAGTCTGCGCCGCCACCTCCTGAGATCGTTAAGACCATGGCCGAGGCCACTCAGGTGAACCTGGAGGATATTGAGAAAGGTGTGGCGGCATTGGGAGGGTAAATGGTCGACCAGTTATGCAGCCTCGATTCGCGGAGCTACGTCGATACGCTGTCGAACCTGGCCTTCGTTGACGGGATCGATGCGTGGTCCGCCTTGGAAGGGATCCAGAGAGGGACGCTGCCGGGCGAGATGCTTCCCGTGATGTTCCACGAGATCACGCATCACTGGACGTCCACGAGCCTAGTTGGTTCGACGTTGAGCGCAGCGAAGATGTCGGCGGCATGGGCGATGATGGCGGGCGAGTATGCGCCAAAGAGTGTGAGTCCAGGGGACTATGCGAAGTATCTGGCGGCGGGGACTTTCCTGCGCGCATGGTCGGAGGGACTGGCGCAGTTTGCCGAGTTCAACGTGACGGCGGGTTCATCGCGGTCGCTTACCTTCGCCACGAACCTGATGTGGCGGTTGTATTGTTTCACGAAGGAAGCGCGCGCCGACGTGTTGATAGCCGGGAATGAGCGGCTGGGAGCGGCGCGCTCGACGCTCGCCATGATCGAGCGGAAGGCCAACGCGCTGCGGCAGCCATTTACGGTGCGGGATGGCGGATATCTGCCGGGCTACCTTGCGGTGAAGCGTGTGGCCAGTCGTTTGCGGGCGGCGGGAGGCCCCTTCGAGGACAGCGATTTCGTTCTTGGCTATCTGAAGTCTTTCGTGTTTTCCGACCCGGTGGCCGCGAAGATGTTTCTCGATCGCGACGGGATGGCGTTCGTCGACGATTATTTCGAGCACGTGGGCCGCCGGTTCGCGGATCTGCTGTCACGCGACGACGGCGAGTTGCGGCGCGCCGGGAACGAGCTTGACGAATTCCTTGAAGGTCATAAACTGGACGACTGGGAAGGGCGGTGTTTCCCGGGTTTGCTGGTAGAGCGGACTGAGTTCCCCGGCGCGTTTCAGGCTTTGCTCAAACGGTTAGAGGAACTGGGCGCTTTGGCAGAAGCGGCCCTGCCCGATGACGGCCCGAAGAACATTCTGGCGCGTTTCTATCGGGGTGTTACGCGTCAGAGGAACCTGTTCAGCTTGGCATCGTTCGATCTGGCGTCTTCGGAAGTGCGGCATGCCCGGCTCACGACGGGCGAGGCTGTGGTGCTGGTACGGACGCCGGAGCGGAACACGATGCTGCTATCGCACTGGCATGAGGAGCGCTATGCGGACATCAAGGCAATTGAGTCGCCTGATATCGATCCTAAGACTCCACAGCCAGTCGATCTTCCGGATCTACGCCTTGAGGTATGGATCAATCCTGTCGAAGGCGGAATGTTCGTCTGCCTGCACTCGGGCCATGGCAAGAGGGTAGGGATCACGAGTCTGACAGGGCCGTGCAAGTGGGAAGACTTGCCGAAGGACCTGTGGCCGCGCGACGGCGCAATAAAGCTTGTTGAGCAAATCGATGAGTCACTGATGGCTGCGCGTCTTGCCGGCCGCGCTGGCGCTCCTCCAGCCACCTTGCGCGAGGCGACGGCGGCCCTGAGGGAGCGAATTATCATGACCACGGACCAGATGCTGGCCTGGCTTGCATTCCCCTCGCCCCTCGCAGAGCAGCTCCGCCTTATCCTGGCCGCAAAGGGCCTTGGCGCACTGCGTTCTTATCGTCCTGATGCGCTGAGGGGCCTTGCGGCGATGACGCTTGCCGATGCGGCAGGCCAATCCGCCGAAGGTGTGTGTGGCCGGGCGGGGATGCCTCAGCGGTATCTGGAGTTGGCGAGCGGTCTGCTCCATGACATGGAGAGGCTGGGCTGGCCTGCCCGATCGGGGGATGCGTGGATGGTGTGAGTCGGCATCTCGCATGGTAAGTGCCAATCCGGGTAAGCCATGCGACCGATCGGAATTCTGGTTTCACGCCAAATCGCCTGGGCGTATTCAGCGTAGTGAAGCTCGAAATGCAGGTTGGGCTGATATCACCAGTTGAGAACGGATTGCGAAGAGCGGGTTCGTAAACACAAGCTGCAATCAGGTCGCCGAGTATATTAGTGATTTCGCTCTGAGGGAAAGCGCCGACGGTCACCGCCGGACCGCGGCGCCTTTGGTCGGCCTCGAAGGTCAGCTGCAGCTGCAAGAACATCAGCGCGAGCTGCTCGTTAGCCGTGAAACACTGGAAGACCATGAAGTGGTCGCCGGGAAGCAGGTTCGCTGCGTGACTGTGCGGTAGCTAGCCTGACTCAACTGGCTGGCAAGTTCATCCTCGGGCGTCATCTGTCCGGCGCCAACGCTGGGGCGCCCCACAAGTTCAGCGCCTCCGCACCAAGGCTGACTCCCTGGCAGCATGTGGCCAAGAGCAGAAATCCGGCCGGTGACCCCTAGATTTGTTCCGGTCTGTACGCGAGAGGCTCGTCCATGGGCCTCTCCAGTGGTCCTCTCTGGAAGATCAGTCGCTTCGAGTTCTCACTTGGGCTGTCCACCCCGTCATCAACGTTAGTGGTGACGACGCATTCGCCGGATATGAGTTGATCAAAAATCGGCCGTCGCGCGAAACAGCGTACTGGGTTTCGGCAAAGTTCGGCGCGATAATCCTCGTCTGGAAGATCACGCGTGGCGTGCCTGCCGACTCTATACGGGGATTAAAGTCCACCATCATCAGTTTCCGATCAGGTGCGACATAAAATACATGCTTTCCGTCATGGCTCCAGTTGGGCTGTGCGCCGCTGCCGGTGGAGACCTGGATACGTCCGCCAGGGCCAGGAAATGACGCAACGAAGATAGCAGACCCTGCCGTAGTCATCGGGCCATCGTAGGCGATCCATTTGCCATCCGGTGAGAATCGCGATTCAGCGCCGACCGCAAACAGCTCAACTTTCCCGTCGGAGGCCGAGTAGATTTTGAGCGTCGGCTCGCCGCCGGAGAAATCCGTGAAAACCATGTGACCGTCCGCTGACCAGTCCATGTGACCTAAATAATTGCCACCGTTCACAATGGTATGTGCCGGGCCCGAGCCGTCGGCGGGAACCTCTTTGAGGGCGCCGATCGTTCGATAGAAGATTCTTTTGCCATCAGGCGACCACGCCGGAGATCCCTCGATTCCACCGTCGGTGAGCCGAGTAGAGATCCCGCGCGCAAGGTCAACAACGCTGATAACCTGCTTTCCGTTTCGTTCATCATCCGATGAAACGGCGAGTAAGCGCCCATCGGGAGAAAGCCGCGGGTCGAGATAGCCTGTCTCGTCAATCTGCCCAAGGTCTTTTCCACCCATGTCAAACCACACGAGCTTGGCGCTCAGATCCGACAGCGACTGGAACACGAGCACGCCGTTAGGAGAGACTGAGAACTCCGCATGCGAAAAGCTTCGCTCCTGGTTCAGTTCCTGGCTCGTGATCGACATCGCCGGCCCGCTGAAATCGAGCCGATGCAAATCGAAGGGTTGTGCCCAAAGGATGTGGTCATGCCCGTAAACCAGATAGCCAGCCGCGTACGCCGCATTGCCGGCCCTCTTTGTCGCAATCAACTTGGGTGAGCCTCCATCGAGTGAGCCCACATAAATACTCTCTCCTTGCGGATCATTAGGCCCGCCCGACTCCGCATACAAAAAACGTCGTCCGTCGGGAAGAAACGATGGCCACGTATTCCTTCGGCCCGGCCCCGGTTGGAGTATCTGGGGCACTTGCACAGCAACGCCACCGCTTTCCCGAATCCGATAAAGCGGTCCAACGACGTAAGGCAAAAACACGATCGTGCCATCGGGGCCCCATGTTCCGCCACCGCGCCCGAACGGAGCATCGCACAGAATTCGTACTGTACCGTTGTTTAGATCCACCGTGGCCAACTTGCCCGCCGCGAAGAAACCGATTCGATTGCTGTCCGGCGCCCAGAACGGCAGAAGCGCTCCATCTGTTCCGTTGACCTGCTGAGCGTCGGATGAAGAGAAGGCCCGGACCCAAAGTTTGTCATGCCCGTCGGGGCCGATGCCTACAAACGCGAGGCGAGTCCCATCCGGAGATACGGAAAAACTGCTGTGCTCGAACGACCGACTGGATGGCGGAAGGATCGAAGCGCGAACTGCCCCCGACGAACTCCTCCCATCGGCCCGGTCGCGCGCAACCATGCGCGTATGTGCCAGCCAGCCCAGGAGCAACGAAAACACACATGCAGCAGCAAACCCTGTCCATCGCGCGATCTGAACACGCCGGGGTGCATCAGATGCTCGATTCATCTCCGTGGCCGAGGACTCAGCGGAGCCAATCAGCGGCCCTGTTTCTGTGTCAATCTCGACGGCCGGTTCTACTGCACTCTCACGCTCTACCGGCGCGATGAACCGATAGCCGCGCCTCGGCAGCGTCTCGACAAAGCGCGGAGTTTCGGCCGAATCCCCCAGCACCTCACGGATCTTGTTCACGGCGGTGTTGAGGTTGCGCTCGATGTCCACGAACGTGTCCGGCCAGAGACGCTTTTGCAGCTCCTCCCGTGTCACCACGTCCCCAGGCCGCTCCAGCAGGATGGCGAGCACCTGGAAGGGCTGGCCGCTGAATTTCAGCTTCACGCCATCTTTGCGCAGCTCGCCCGTTTGCACGTCTGCTTCAAACGCGCCGAAGCGCACAAGCCGGGGACGGGATTGTGTTTCAGCCATCGGGGAAGCTTCCTTGTGTTCAAAGCAGGCCTTGCTGTTCGTCCCTCATCTCACGCGTAACTTATTCAACTTCAACAATCGCCAGCACTTATCGCGATCAACATCTTTTCCATATCTCATTGACACGCATTTTACCCCCAATCCATTGAGGTAGCCAGATATAGCCGCCAATGTCGCCTTCGGCTCGCACCCCGCGAGCGGAGGCCGACATGAAATTCCCATCGCTCTACAGTTCCCTCTGTGTTCTTCTCGCCACCGCATTTGCCTTCGCGCCCATTTCCAGCCAGGCAGAAACCCGTTGCCCCGGTAACATCGCAGGCCTCAGACCGCGAATCGTCGCGGGGGCCCTGCTCATTGTTCCCGTGAAGATCAACCAATCCGGCGCGTTTGACTTCATGGTCGACACCGGCAGCCAGCTCAACGTGATCGACCCCGCAATCGCGGCCCAGCTTGACCTGAAATCGCAAGGTACGGTCGGCTTGGTCACCGCCGCGGCCTCGTCCCAAGCGTCTGTTGGGGTATTGGATTCGTTGCAGGCGGGCTCCGAGGTGGTGTTGAAGCCTCTGGCCGTCGTCCAGGATCTGGGGCCGATTCAGGCCGCAGATCCACGCATTCGCGGCGTCCTCGGAGAGAACTTTCTCGCCCATTTCGATGTGCTCATCGACTATTCGCGCGGACTGCTCTGTCTCGACGAGGCGAAGGTCATGGAAAATTACCTTCGCGGCGAACGGATTCCCCTGGTGAGTTCGAAACACCCCGAAACCGAAGTGCCGTCCTCAGAACGCCTGGTCGTCTCGGTCAATCTCGCCGATGCAGGAACCCGGCCGATCCTGCTCCAGGTGGACTCCGGCAGCGACGGCCCGATTCTGTATGCGGGCAACAAAGGGTTGGAACAGCCGCTACTCAAGCGAGCCAAGCTTCAGGGACCTGAGGTTACCGGTGCGCGCAGGGCGTTCGCTGTTCTGCCTCCGCAGGACATGGGGCTTGGCAGCCGCATCGTTCGGAAAGTTCCCTTCGTGACCCCAACCAGTGGGTCGCAGAATGTTCCAGATCGGGAGGAGGACGGGATATTGGCTACGGTGCTCTTTCAGCGTGTCTTCGTCAGCCACTCAGATCGCTTCGTTATTTTCGATCCAAAGTAATCCCCAAGATGAGTTGCGCGGGGTGTGAGCGCTTGTGATGGCCCAGAGTGGCCCCGGTTCTCGACGAGTGGTAAATCGCCAGGGCGTGCTTCCAAGTCGACATCAGCTTGGAATCAAGGTTTGCCCTGAAGTCGACAAATTACCCTGAAGGCAAACTCTTACGCAGTCGGTATCGGGTGAATTAGAGTCGCGTTACGTGTTTAGCTTCACAAGGAGTGCAATCAGATGCTTTCTCAAAAAAGTTTGCGGATCGGGCGACGGTATACCCACGTCATGTTTCGCCTTGGCATTCTGCTCGGGAGCCTTCTGATCACGGCATTGACGTCAGGTGCACAGGGACAGCCGGCAAGTGCTAATTCCAAAGCGACATTTACTTACAAGAAGGTAGGAGATGTAGAGATCAAGGCCGACGTATATCGCCCTGCTGGAGCGGGACCTCATCCGGCTATCGTATGGATTCACGGCGGCGGGCTCATCTTTGGCAGCCGCGAAACGATCCCTGTTGATGAGAATGACCTGTTTCTTCGAGCCGGGTACATCACGGTCTCCATCGACTATCGTTTAGCGCCGGAAACGAAGCTTCCGGCTATCCTCGAAGATGTTGAAGACGCCTATCGGTGGGTACGAGAAAAGGGACCGGGGCTGTTCCAATGCGATCCCGAACGCCTGGCCGTGGTGGGTCAGTCAGGGGGGGCATATTTAGCCTTAATGTCTGGTGTCCGGCTCCGTCCTTCGCCAAAGGTGATTGTTTCATTCTACGGTTACGGCGACATTGCAGGCCCATGGTACAGTCAGCCAAGTCCTTACTTTCTCAGCCAGCCCCGAGTGACAAAAGAAGCCGCGCTACGAGTGCTCACTCAGACAGTCATATCCGAATCTCCGATTCAACCACGAGTGGATTTCTATATTTATTGCCGCCAGAATGGACTATGGCCGAAAGAAGTAACCGGAATCGACCTACTCAAAGAACCGGATGGCTTAGTCGCCTACAGTCCCGAACGCCTTGTCAAAAGAGGGTATCCGCCAACGCTTTTGCTGCACGGAGACCGGGATACGGATGTCCCTTTTGAATTGTCGGAGCGAATGGCGGCCGCTCTGCAGCACCAGCATATTGAACACAGCTTATACCGCATGAGGGGCTTCAATCACCTATTCGACGTCTTTCCAGATGGGCTTCCGCCTGCAGGTAAGGCCATCGGCTTGCAGAACCCCCAAGCCGCAGCTGCCTTCCACGCAGCGCTGTCGTTCATCGCCGAGCATATTGGCACCGAAGTTCCAAACTAACGATGTCGTTACGATCAAGCGGGACTTTCGGCTCGATTCATGCAAAATCGCCAATGCGTGTTTCCACGCTCTGGAGGTCTGGAAACGTGATTTGCCCTGTTCTCATCAGGGAATCCGGCAGCGTCACAATTTTCAACTGGCGGGTGATTGGTCGACATATTGGTCCCTATAAGCCAATTGGAATCCGCGAGATCCTCACCACTTCCCCCATATAACTAAGCATGCATATGTAGTGCTGCAATACTATTTGCCAAATAGGTATTCGTAGCCTATGATCCCATCAATGGCAAAAGACCCGGATCGCCGCGACCTTTTCTCCGGTGCCTTGGACCTGATGATTTTGCACTCGCTGCGTGTAAAGCCGATGCACGGCTATGCCCTGGCCAAGCACATCAAACAAGCCTCCGATGACCTGCTTCAAATTGAGGAGGGCTCACTCTACCCGGCGCTCCAACGGCTCTTGAAGGAGGGATTGCTGGAATCCGAAGCCGGAATCTCGGCGAAGGGCCGTCCAACGCGCATTTATCGGCTCACGGCATCGGGTGCCCGTCATCTCGAACGGGAAGTGGCGAGCTTCGAAAAGATGCACACCGGCATCACGCGCGTACTGGCTGTCGCCAGAGCTTAAACCCAGTTCTGGAAGGAAATTTCATCATGTCCTGGTTTGCGCAACTCTTCTCCCGCCGTCGCCGCTATGACGACCTCTCCGTCTCCATCGGCGAGCACATCGCTGAACGTGCCGAAGAACTCATGGAGAGCGGCACGCCCCGGGCACAGGCGGAGCAAACCGCACGCCGCGAGTTCGGCAACGTCGGCCTCATCGAACAGCGCAGCCGCGAACTCTGGCAAAGGCCCACGACCGAAAGCCTCCTCGCTGACGTCCGCTTTGCCTTGCGCCAATTGATCAAGTCGCCCGGTTTCACTGCAACAGCCGTTATCACGCTGGCGCTCGGCATCGCCGTCAACGCCACCATGTTCAGCTTGGTCAGCGCGTTCCTTCTGCCCCATCTTCCGGGGCGCGATTCCAAAAGCCTGGTCGTCGTTTCCTCCGTCAATCCAGATGCCAGGTTTCAGGCAGATACCAATCCCGTCTCTCCGCCCAACTATGCAGCCTGGGAAAATGACACGCGCGTCTTCTCCGCAATGACCGCGGCAGATGAATATCGCAACGGGAGCCTATCCGGATCGGGCCAGCAACCGGAATCAATCCTCTACGCGGCCGTCTCCGCAAACTACTTCTCTGTCTTCGGCGTCAATCCGCAACTCGGCCGAGCTTTCCTCGCCGGCGAAGATCAGCAAGGGCACGACCATGTCGTCATCCTCAGCCACGGCCTGTGGGAGCGCCGCTTCGGTTCCGATCCGACGATCGTTGGGCACACGGTGCACTTCAACCGCGAAGAATACGTGGTGGCCGGTGTCATGCCCGCCGACTTCCGTCTTCTCGGCTTCCCGCCCCAACTCTGGACGCCGCTGACCCTCACCGCGGCTGACCATACTCCTAGCGGCCGCAAGAATCGCTCTCTCTATCTGTTTGCAAGACTCGCGCCCGGCATCACGTTTAACCAGGCGCGGGCTCAGCTCAATACACTTGCGCAACAGGCGCAGCAAGACTTTCCCGACACCGAAAAGCGTTGGGGCGCTTCCATCCGAACGCTACCTGATTTCCTAATCCACAACTTCAATATAGGCACAGCGCTCGCCGTCATCATGACCGTAGTCGGCTTTGTGCTCGTCATTGCCTGCGCCAACGTTGCGGGTCTTTTGCTCACGCGCGCCGTCGGCCGCCAGAAGGAACTCGCCATTCGCATGTCACTCGGAGCGAGTCGCTTCCGGGTTGTGCGTCAACTCGTGACCGAAGGCCTGCTGATCGCGCTCTTCGGCGGCGGCATCGGTCTCTTACTCACGTACTTTGGAATTCAATTCATGCGCGCCGGCTTGAGCTTCAACGACGGAATCAGCGCGGTCCCGGTCACTCTCGACACCAACGTGCTACTGTTTGCCGCCGTGATATCGCTTGTTTCGGCAATCCTGTCCAGCGTGGCGCCTGCCCTTAAGGCTTCTCACGCGGCCATCAACACTGAACTTAAGAACGAAACTCGCAGCGCCTCTTCAGGCCGGGAGCACAATCGCCTGCGTGTCGTTCTCGTCGGCGGAGAGATTGCGCTCGCCATGTTTCTCCTTATCGGCAGTTGCCTGCTCATCTGCGGCGTCTACGTCCTCGATCATCAAAAGCTCGGCTTCAACCACGACCACCTTCTCACTGCCGGCATCGGGCTCGATCAGGCGCGCTACGTCGATGCCTCCCGGCAAAACCAGTTCGTTCGCAACCTCATTGCGCAACTGCAACCGATCCCCGGCGTCAAAGGTGTGACCATCGCCTCTGACCTCCCCGCCTCCGGTCTGGGCAATGTTGCCATTCACATCGAAGGTCAACAGGAATCACGCTCTAACGAACAAAACACCGCGGCCGATGTGATCGTCACATCGGACTACTTCCAAGTCGTCGGCGTGCCCATCCTGAGCGGCCGCGCCTTCAACGATCGCGACGATGCCACCGCACCCCGCGTGGTGGTCGTCAACCAGCAGTTTGTCCACAAGTATTTCCAGGACCGCGATCCCGTTGGCAAGCAGATCCAGCTCGACATTCCCAAGGTGCCGCCCGCATGGAGCCAGATCGTTGGCGTCGTCGCTGACGTCAAAAGCTACTCCGAAGATCCACGCTATGAACCGGAGGTCTACGAGTTCTACGATCAGCGTCCGGTTGCGTCCTTCTCCTTGATGCTTCGATCGACCGTCGATCCCACCAGCCTTACGCCTGCTCTCCGGCACACCGTCGCGCAACTCGACTCCGAACTCCCTCTGCTCCGCGTAATGAGCATGGACGGCGTGATCGATCTCCAAAGAAATGGCAATCCCCTCTTTTCAAAGCTCCTCGCTACGTTCGCAATCTTTGCGCTCGTCCTCTCCGCTATCGGTATCTATGGGCTAATCGCGTATTCAGTGGGTCAGCGGACCCACGAGATTGGCATCCGTCTCGCTCTGGGTGCGAAGGTCTCTGACATCTCGCGCATGATTCTGAGAGATGGCTTCAAGGTTGCAGCCATCGGCTCTGCGATTGGCTTCGTTATGGCGCTGCCCTTGCCGAAGGTTTTCGACTCGATCTTCGAGGGACTCCTTCCCTTCGGTTCTCCCGCTGTGTATCCCATTGTCCTCGCCGTCATGCTGATCGTCGTCTTTTGCGCGACCTTCGGCCCAGCGCAGCGCGCCACGCGTGTCGATCCTACTACAGCTCTCCGCAATGAATAGGCTGGCCGAGGGACTGTGTGGTCACCACTTGCCACTTCATCCGGCGATGCCGGGTGAGTGGCGCCCTCCCTGGTTTCAGAATCTTCAGTCAGTGCCTTTGGATGCGATCGCACGCCACTGAATCGAGAACGAGAATGGGCATGGCGCTAGAAGGATTCTCGCTTGATGCCAAATCGCCGAGTATCATTCGCAGTACATTGCGTGGCGTCATCTCTGCAGCGCGCCAGCCCCTAGCTAGTGCTCACTGGTCTCACCGTCAAGGCCTGCTTGGCGGGCACATTTGCGGGGTAAAATTGTGCCTGCTCCATCACCACTCTTTGGCAGTGTTTTCATCGTAAAATGCCTGGGTCGCCGCCTTGATTAGTTGAGGAGGGATCGACTTCGGTTTGGAGACGGGCTTCTTGGCGGGTTCATCATGATTTCATTGTCCACTTGATGCGCACCGTGGCAGCACACCAAATCGCGAACAAACCAACGCACCGCCAGTATCCCAACCGGTCGCTTGCAAAGATCGCATGGATGGCATTGGCAGAGAACACGTGATTGACCAGCCAGGTGATCGGTAGCGACATCACAAGTGCTGTCAGCACCTGAGTGATTGCCAGCATGAGGAAACGGGCACTGCCGGCCAGCCTGTCAGCGTCAAACGTTCATCTTTCATTTAGGATCGCCTTTCTTGGTCGGTGATACGTTTGATTACGGCAAGTTCCGTCAGCTATCGGCAGGTGAATGCCTCGATTTCCTGTACAGCGATGTCCAGGGACTCACCTCCTCGCTACTCTATTTCTTCGTCGTTGCGAAGTTTTGCCTGCCACGTTTGAAATACCTTCTGGGCGGCACTCAACGGATCCTCGTCCAAATCTTCGACGTACACTCTTTCTCGGAAATCTCCGATACTCACAAGCACGCACAGTCGCTCGTCAGGAAAGCTGATTGCATGGGAAACGTAACAGCTTTCCCGACCCTTGAGTTTCTCCAGTTCGGAAAGAAGCGTCGCAGGTACTCCGCAGGGCCGCTGCGAAGGTTCTTGGTCTCCCGCTGCGTGTGTGGGCCCGACCCGCTGTCCAATGCATGGCACGCACCAGGGCGAAATGGGCGCGGAGCCACTTTGGCCAATGCCCGGTGCAGGTGCTCTTCTGCTCGAATGTATGCTTCATCACAACTTAGGCAACGGCCGTTGTCACAACACCACTCATTGCCCTCGCTGTGAATGCGACTTCCCACAAGGCGCGTGGCGGCCTCAGCTACGGCTTCATAGTCGTCAAGTAGATCGTCGAGCATCGCCATTCAGGGAATGCCTCATCTTCGAGCTAATTACACGAATTTCTATACCCCGCCTGAATCCGATGGTGCTGTATCGCATGCCCCATCGGCGGAACCCGCAATTGGGTGGGCCGCAGAGAGATTCGAACTCTCAATCCCCACCTATCTTGCCGGGATGATTCCCGTGCGCGAGTCTTACGTCGCGTTTCAACATGCGGCCCAAACTTCACTGTCGTGCGCCTGTGTCAACATTTCCCGAATCTTGCCGACCACTGGACCCCACGGCCTCATCGCTGAACTGAGGAGAAGATGCCGCCTTCTTAATTGGCATCTGGTCGGGATCGGTAAATGCGTCACGCTGGAGTTCTCCCGCCCCGGCAGCAACAATCGCAGAACAGTATTCGGTTACTTCTTAAGGCAATCTTGCACCCCTGACATCCGAACACACGGCCTTTACTCAGGTCATCCTCGGCCGCCCTGACCATTCGCACGTTACGCTCACGAACACGTACGCCCGATCATCCCGGAAGCTGATCCCCTGAGAAACACTCCAGACCTCCAGCGGCTTCCGGTCCTCGAATCCACTGAAAAACTTCCGCAAGTATTCAGTGATGCCGCTCCGCACGCCACGCTCACACCTCAGAGTGGGCACCGATGGGGCTTCGGATCCAAGCTGTGGATGCGGTGACTTATCGCCCGTCATGTGAGATGGGCGCGGGGTTACTTTGAGCAGCGCCCGGCGGAGATCGGCTTCTGTTCGTAAGTAGATCTGTTCGCATTTCAGGCAGCAGCCTTTCCCACAACAGAGTTGGTGTTCGCCCTCATTGTGCCCCCGACTCAGTTCGAGGCGCTCGGCAGCCGCAGCCACATCCTCTGGTCATCGAGCGTCGACATTTCTTTGCTCCCTTGGCGCAACTCTAGACACGCGTCTACCCGAAAATCCCATTCGGCCTGCATTCGATGTCGCTGAATCCGCATGTTGAGGATTGAGATGCGCTTTCACCCAAACGCACCAGTCTTTACAGTCTTTAGCCGTCTCTGTCACGTGTACGATATCGCCCTACGCGGTGAGCTGGAAGATTGGGCCTCCATATTAGGCTCCGAATTACCGCGAACTGTGCCGATAAGAGGATCGCATCGCCTCCTCAAACGAAACCCGGGTGCCAGTTTGATCCCTCGATTGACGCGCAACTTCTCAGGCAGCACGTAGGACCTCGATAGCGCCATTCAGCTGTCGATCAATGCCTGCAGCCGCATCCTCGTATGACCAAGGGATTGAAATGTCCGGGATAATCCCGTTCCCTTCGATCTGCGTTCCCTTGGCGCTGACGTAGGCGGCGATCGGGATCACCAACCGATAACCGAACCCGAGCCTGCTTGCTCTGCGGGTTACGAGACGCCCAGCGGTTTTCATCCCTACGATGGTAGCCAGACCGTTCTCCTGAGCAAATTGAGCAACCATCTCGGCTGCCCCTGCAGTATGTTCGTCTACCAGAATGGCGGTATGGCCGTGCCAATGGCGACGGCCGAGCGCCTCGGTGTAAAGGAAGATCGACGTCTTCCCCAGGAATTTGAAAACCAGGCTGGGCAACGCTAGCTTCGACCGCGGGACCCGGTTGAATACCGGGAGTCTGTCGGGAGGCGTGTTGTTGAGAGCCATCTCGCGGCTCTTGCTGTATCCAATTGGCCGCCGGTCAGGCGTCAGATAGCTCATCAGTGTCAGCCCACCGATGCCACCGCCCGGATTGCCACGCATGTCGATGATAAGGCGTTCGGCGTTCTTCAAACGGCCCGCAAAGATTGCGTCAAGTTCATTTGCGAAGTCGATCCCGATCGCTCCAGGGAACAGGCTCACGCGCAGATAAGCAACGTTGCCCGTCTGGGCTCCGGCTGTGAGCGCCGTTGGCTCAGAGTACGGATTATCCTTGTATTTCGGAGTGGCCGTTTCGAGCGTTAAGGTCATCTCTTGGTCAGCGCGCAGGATGACAATCGAGAAACTCTTCTGCATCTCGAAACTGGGCGCAGCCCCATCTGAAACCGACGGACGTGCAGGCTCACCGCCGATTGCCATCAGGATGTCACCGGCCTTCACCCCTGCCTTTGCCGCCACTCCTCCCGGGAGGACATCTTTGAAGACCCAGTGCGGTTGACCATCGATTGTACGAATCGAAAAGCTGGCATTGATCGCATTAGGCGGAGTGACCAGAGTACGGTCCGAGAGGAGCGCGAGAGGGCTCGGTGGCAATTCCGCAAGCATCGCAGCGACCGCCTTCTCGAATGCCGGCACTGTATTCGCATCAAGGATGGGAGCGCCGTGATGCTCCACAACGCTGTTCCAGACGGAGTCGTCGAACTTGGGATCGAAGTATTTCTCGGCGACCAGTGTGCGTATCTTCGTGAGTATCGATTCGCGCTGGGAACGGGAGAGCTTCATGGAGTGTCCTCGTCTATTAGATGCGTCCGGAGGGGTCGCCTACGATCTGAACACCGGCCCAGAAGTATGGCGGAAGTCCTTGATTCAGCAAATCGAGCTGTGCCGAACGAAGCGCATCCACTTTTCTTTGATGCGAGGCGAGT
>Ga0206905_10078_pt1 | contig 27607 bp, 31 predicted proteins | sample Alteio_BWOrgHeat_43_FD_152940 | JGI IMG/M metagenome (GOLD analysis project Ga0206905, IMG submission 152940) | Enriched cells from forest soil in Barre Woods Harvard Forest LTER site, Petersham, Massachusetts, United States -... | ecosystem: Environmental > Terrestrial > Soil > Temperate forest >...
ACGCCTAATTTTTTATCTGCCCCGATTGCTTCTCTCAAGCCTGCCATAATGCCAATCGCATTGCTGTGGTCACCACTGATCACCAACGGGTATGTATTTTTTACAATCGCACTGATCTCTTTTGCGGTATTGTTATTCAATTCCGATAATAGCTTTGCATATTTCCCTTGTGCATACGGACCAATTTCACCTCTTTTTTCCGGGTAGCTTGTAAGTATTTTCTTTGGAAATTTTTTTAGTATGGGTTGCACACGTTCTGCGTCTGCCACTAATAGTGCATCTAAAGCCAATGAGGTGCCTAAACGCTGTGCCCCAATATCTGAAGGAACGGAAACAAGAATCTCTGGTTTTTTCATACCCGGTTAAAGTGAATTAAATCTATTGTAATGATACGAAATCCTTTCTAAATTGATTCTACATTCAACCAATACTTGCTATGCTACGATTTTCACTTTTATTCGCATTAAGTATCTTCTTATATAACAATGGCTTTGCGCAGAAAAAAAATGCCAAGGTTATATATACCGATACGATAGCCGTTATTCAGGATAAGGTTCAACAAGCTGCGATTGAAAAGAGTAAAAAAATTACTCCTATTAACAATGTCAATCTTCAGATGGATCTTTATAAAAAGGATATTTTATTCTGCGGTTTTGATGAAGAAAATCATTGGCAGCTGTTCATTAAAGAAGACAGTGCTTTTATTTTTGTTTTGAATACTGATACGCTTGTGTTTGAATATACTAAATACAATCAGGCACAGGATGCATCCATCATCCGATATTATTCGAAAGCATTGTTAGGCAAACAAAAACGGGATACTACTAAGATGAATATCACCATTACGATAACCAATGAAAGATATCGAAATGAAAATACAGCAGCCGATTATCCGTTTAAACTTAACGTTTCAATTGGTGATCATGCAGATAAAACCTCTACCTATTATTCCGGAGGTGGCTTTTATATTGGCAATCCGTTGATACACGATATCTGGGTACTGGATAGTATACATAAGAAACCCGTTCAGAAAGAATTATTTCCAAATGGTTTACCAAGACTGGAGTTTCATCTTGATGGCGGAAAATTTTACGGGTTTGGCGGTTGTAATGAATTAAACGGCACCTATTATTTTGTTCAGCATCAGATTCACATTAACCCACCTGTAACCACCTTAAAATTATGTACAGACATGACCGAAGAGCGTAATTTTGTGCAACTATTGAATAACAAGCGTTACACTTATTCGATCCAGAACATGCGACTGAAGTTTATGCATAAGGATGGCACTGTATTGGTTTTCAAAAAAGTTGATTGAAAATTATTTACAGATTATTGGTGATCTGCTTCGTCTTTCGTTCATTATTAAAAGATACATCTGTCAGGAACAACTGCAATAGATAATAAAAAAACCGCTCAGAATACTGAGCGGTTTTTTTATTGCCGTTTAAAAGAAATTATTTATTAATATTCCTGGAATACGGTTGAGGTATATACATTTACATTGCTGGCATTCTGTAATGCAAAATCAATTTTGTAGCCGTCAGACCCGCAGCTGCCATCAAATGCATATTTATTGGTTGCATCGTACTTATATCCGGCTGTTGCGTTCCATGTTCCTTTTGTAATGCCGATTAGCTTCGCGGCAGCATTATTTGTAAGATCAACTGTGTAATCAACCTCTCCTTGTTTTAATGTATAAGGGCCGGCAACAGTTGTGCCGCAATTAGCCCATAAGAAATCTGTCGGCATATTACATACGAATTTATCACCATCTCTGGAAATGCCGTATTCACTGGCTTTTGGATATGTTCCAGGAATGTATGTATCTGATGCGATAGAAGTATCACCCGCAATAGACAATGAAATTCCTGTTGCTGAAGTTCCTGTAGTTGTATACGTTCTTTTTCTGAACACATTCCACTCACGGGTTACGTTTGCTGTTCCAGTTCCTGTTGAATCAAACGTTAAGTCTAACTGACCTCTTTCTTTATGCTCAACTGTAAGCGCCGATGTTGATGTAAACAAGCTTATCAAGGAACCACCATTGGGACCATTTGTTATATAACTGGTGCCGTTGTAAGTAATGGATTGATTATTTGTTTGGTATAATACTTTATAATTTTGAAATATGACTCTTAGCACAGCATTTGGATCTGAAAATTTTGTTCCGGAGATCAGCGTAACATCAATACTGCCGCCCAATACACGAGTGCCGCAATTAACACCATTATAGTTTATTTTAAAATGTGTTGTGTCTATTGTTACACTTCCACAAGGCAAAATTGCTCCACTGGTGCGCATTCCTGAAGCACTTGCATAATCCTGAGAGTTATATACGGTTTCAACATCGCTGTATGCTTTGTCCATTTCATTTCTGGCGCTGGCATCATCTGCCTTTGACGGATCCTGATACGTTGGAGTGGCCGCTTCAACTTTCTTTTTCTGGCAGCTTATAATTGTTGTTAACGACAGGCCTATAACAGCGGCATAGATAATTTTTTTCATAAGGTTCTAAAATAGTGTTTTGGTTGCGTTATGTGTTTCAATGTTCATGCCAAAATCTTTTTGAAATAATTGAGTCATTGGCACATATAACCTTTTTTCTAACGTATGTTTGTTAACAAAAGTTATCGAATTCGATATGTTGAATCGGATTTTATATGCCGGATAAACTTCAATCTGTGTCTGGTGCTTAAATACCTTGATTTGATATTCATTGGGAATTAATTTTATTTGATGTGTGTTACAACATTAATCTTGCCTTTATGAAAAAATCAATTCTGTATATATCGTTTGCGCTGACTCTTTTGTCGAGTACAAGTTCTGTATGGAAAAAAGAATCAGTGTTAAAAAATGTAACAACAGAAACAATGAAGGTATTATATGTATATGATCCTCTTTGTGGATGGTGTTATGGTTTTGGACCGGTAGTTGAAAAAATTGAAAAGGATTTTAAAGGTTCTGTAGAAGTTGAAATTATAAGCGGAGGTATGGTTATGGGCGACCGCATTATGCCGGTTGGTAATATGGCAGGATATATATTGAACGCTATTCCCAGAATAGAAAAAACAACCGGCATTCAATTCGGACAACCATATATTGATCTTTTAAAAGAAGGTACTTATGTAACTTCTTCTGAAAAACCGTCTGTTGCATTATGTGTATATAAATCCTTTACAAATGAAAGGTCTGTTGAATACGGTCACGCTATTCAAACGTCTTTTTATAAATACGGCAAAGACCTGAATAACGATTCTCTATACGGAGATCTTGCAGCAGATTTTAATATTGACCGGACAGAATTTCTGAAGCGGATGCAGGATTCAACGTATTTAAAACAAGCTCAGGAAGAATTTAAACGCGCTACAAACCTTGGTGTAACTGGGTACCCGACATTGCTGCTAAAACAGGAAAAGGGTTATGTCAAGCTCACCGAAGGATATAATGGTTATGAATCAATTGAAAAATTGCTGCGTAAAAATATTCCTTCTGCAAAGGAATAATAGTTCGTTTATCGATGAATGTTAATCTATTAAAAATTAATGCATCGTAGAAAATTTATAAAAACCGCGGCTCTTGCCGGAACTGCAATGATTGGTTTACATCAGTTTGCCCGTGCCTGGGACAGTGAGCCCAGCCTCGACGCTGTTATGCCTGTACTATTTGTAGGGCACGGCAGTCCTATGAATGCTATTGAGCAGAATAACTTTAATGCTACCTGGAAAGCATTGGCAAAAACATTGCCTGTTCCTAAAGCTATTATGGTTGTTTCTGCACACTGGGAAACTGTTGGAACGAAAGTTACTGCAATGGCACAACCGGAAACCATTCACGACTTTGGAGGTTTTCCTAAAGCGCTGTTTGATGCACAATATCCTGCTCCCGGTTCTCCGGAATTAGCAAAGGAAACAGCAGCTCTATTAGCTAAATGGCAGGTACACGAAGATCAATCCTGGGGCCTGGATCATGGTACCTGGTCGGTATTAATGCCAATGTATCCGGAAGCAAAAATTCCGGTATATCAAATGAGTCTTGATGTGCGCAAAAAACCGGAAGAGCAATTTGCACTGGCGCAGGATTTATATGAACTCCGCAAACGCGGCGTGCTAATTATCGGTAGCGGTAACATTGTACACAATCTGCGAATGATAAAATGGGATGATACTGCATTCGATTGGGCTGCTGCATTTAATACAACGGTTAAAAGTCTGATCAATGAAGGCGGGAATTACTCGCGATTAATTCAATATCAAACCTTAGAAAACAGTAAGTATGCTATTCCAACACCGGAACACTACTTGCCGCTATTATATGCACTGGGTTTAAAAACAAATAAAGACAAGGTATCATTCTTTAACGATGTTACTACCAATGGTTCAATTGCTATGACTGGTGTCTTGATTCAATCTGCTTAAGTTTAATTGTTGTTTATAGTTTAAATTTCGTTTAATACTGAAGAAGCCCGCTATTATGCGGGCTTCTTTGGTTTATGTGCAAAATGTTTTTACTTACTATTGCGGATCTTACTATGATGCCTGCTGTATAAAAAATAAATCGCAATACCAATCGCCATCCACACGATCAAACGAATCCATGTGTCTGTGGGCAATGCATACATCAAATACAGACATACAACAATTCCCATAATGGGTACAAACGGCACCCAAGGTGTACGGAACGCTCTTGGTGCATCCGGTTGTTTTTTACGCAATACCAATACACCAATACAAACCAGCACAAAAGCGAACAACGTACCGATGCTTGTCATCTCGCCTACGACCGATACCGGTACCAAGCCTGCAAACAAACTAACCAATACAGCGAATAAAATATTCGACTTCCAGGGTGTTTGATATTTTGGATGTACTTCTGAAAAGATTGCCGGAACCAGGCCATCTTTTGACATGCTGAAAAACACACGCGACTGGCCCATTAATAATACCATGATTACGGATGTATAACCGGCAAGAATTGCGATGATAATTAATTCCTGAAAAAAGGAGTACGGTGTCGCTGCAATGGCTAAAGCAACCGGCGCTGCCTCGCCTTTGAATAGCTGATAATTTTCCAGGCCCGTCATTACATACGAAAACAACACGTATAAAATGGTACATATAACAAGCGAACCTAAAATACCGATCGGCATATCGCGCTGCGGATTTTTTGCTTCCTGTGCTGCTGTAGATACTGCATCAAAACCAATGAATGAAAAGAACACTACCGCTGCACCCGTCATAACACCTGTCCAGCCGAAGTGTTCAAATACTCCGGTATTTGCCGGCACATAATCTGCATGATTCGCAGGATCCATATAACTCCAACCCAATATGATAAAAGCGATTACTACTGTAATTTTTAACGCTACAATAACGCTGTTTAGTTTTGCCGATTCTTTCATGCCGCGAATTAAGATCAACGACATAAGACAGGTGATAAAAATGGCAGGCAGATTGATGATGCCGTGTGTTTCAATTCCATTTATGTTATGTGTCTCAAACGGAGACATCATCCATTGATAGGGAATATGATCCACGCCAAGTTTTTCTAATAGTTTAATTAAGTAGCGCGACCAGCTGATCGCGACAGTTGCTGCACCTACAGCATATTCAAGTATCAGATCCCAGCCGATGATCCAGGCAATAAATTCGCCTAATGTTGCATACGAATACGTATAGGCACTTCCTGCAATTGGCAACATAGATGCAAATTCAGCATAACACAAACCTGCAAATGCACAACCCAAACCTGCAATCATAAAAGAAATCGTTACTGCTGGCCCGGCATTCTCCGCAGCGGCAATACCAGTAAGAGAAAAAATACCTGCACCGATGATAGCACCGATACCAAGTAAAATAAGACTGGTTGCGCCAAGGGTTTTTTTGAGCTCTCCTTTTTCTTCTTTCAGAATGGATTCGATGCTTTTCGTTTTAAAAAGGGATGAGAACATATTTTGTTTTTCGTTTTAAGAAACTAAAGTACAAGATTTTGCCCAAACTAAAAATTACTACTCGTTCAGGGTATGTATTAGTCCTGATATTGCAAAACAGTTGCTTATATCATCTCTTCACAAAATAAAAGGAGTCACACTTTTCGGCGTGACTCCTTTTATAATTTTCCAGTTATTTTATATGCTTATTCTTTTTTAGCTGTAGCAATTACTGAATGCAGTTTATATAGATTGATTACGTCTACTGCATTGATCAATTCTTCTACCGGAACACTTTGGTCTATTCTTAATGCGATAGTTATGTTTTTAGACGTCATGCTTTTTTGTTTCAAGATATTCTCATAGTCAGCAAATGAAATTTGTTTGCCGTCTATATAATATTCTCTTTTTGCATTGATAGAAACATTCAACAATTCCTGATGCATGGTTTTTCCTGTTCTTGATTCAGGAAGTAATATACCCAATGCATTCTGGCTCGCTAATGTTGAAACCATTAAGAAGAACAACATCAGGAAGAATAATATATCAGCCAAAGAAGATGCCTCCATGGCAGCATGGCCTCTTTTTCTTCTTTTTATTTTCATGAGCGTGCCGGTTTATAAAGCGTATCCAGAAAATCAACACTGTTATCTTCAAGCGTAGCAATTACGCTGTCTATTCTATGATTCAAATAAGTATACATCATGTATGCTAATACACCAACAACTAAACCGGAAGCGGAAGTAATCATTTTTTCATAGATACCACCGGCTATAATTCCGATGCTGATATCATTCGCAATTGAGATATTATAAAATGATTTAATCATACCTACAACTGTACCAAGGAAACCAAACATGGGAGCGATAGCTGCAATGGCAGCAAGCAAGCCAAGATTTTTTTCCATGCGGTTTACTTCAATATTGGAAACACTTTCCATGATACTCTCAATATCACGTACCGGAGAACCCAAACGATTTAATGCTTTTTCAAATACTCTGGCAGTTACTCCGGTAGAGCGTGCACAAATGCTTTTAGCATCTTCCAGTTTACCTTCTTTTATTTTATCTTTTATAGATTCCAGCATGTGCTCATCAGACTTGCTGGCATTTTTTATATACAAAAAACGTTCAATAAAAATAGCAAGAGCCGCAATCGACAAAATCAGAATCGGGATCATCAAATATCCGCCTTTCATCAAAATAGATAATAATGAAAGTGACTCCTCGGCAGCTGCAGGCGCTGCTTCTGTTGTTGCAACTGTTTGAATTTGTAATAGAATAGATTGTAACATAGTACCTTTGTTTATTATAACATATAAATATAACATCTATGAACTATAAAACAGCAATTTAAACTGTTTTAAATCACTGTGTACAACCATTTTTTATTTAAAAAAAGAACGTTCTGTCATATAAATCAATGAATTATATAACAGAACGTTCTTTTTAGTTGTTTACTGCGTAATAGCAGAATTATTGTTTTGTAATTGTATAAGCCATTACAGAATTACCAAAGAATGTTGGTACAATAAGCAAGCTTTCACCATCAACATAATACGCATCTGCAGCATTTAATTTAGCATGCTTGGTGTCAAGTATCTTTTTAACGATTGTATCACTCACATAGTATACTTCACCCGGCCAGCAAGAGATAATATATTCATCTTTTGAAATCTGCATTACGCCATCACCACCCGGAATATTGGCTGCCACACCTGTCAATTTTTTTGTTGTATAATCTGCATCATAAAATAATCCGCTTCCCATATCTATAATGCGCAATGATTTTTCAAGTGCAAGCAAACCATTCGGCATTATTAGCTGAGGATCGTTCGACCATAAACTTACTACACCGTCTTTGTACAAATGAATTCTTTTAGCACCGGAATCTGTAAAATAAACATCTCCTTTTGCGTCAATCGTCACGTCATTCAAAAATTCAGAACTGTCTACAACTACTGATTTTTCAACCTTTGCTGTTGCGATGTCAATAATGACTAATTTGTGAATGTCGGTTACATATAATTTGCCTTTATATATACCCATCCCTTTTGGTGCATCCAACCCTTTGAGCCATTCTAAGTTTTCAACTTTTCCATCCAGATTCAGTCTTGAAATAAAACCATTTCCATCTGCACTATCCGGTTTGCCATTGATATTAGCAACATAAATAAATTTGTCTTCCGGATTGTAGTAAACGGATTCCGGAACTTTCAAAACTGTATCTGTTTGCCATCTTAATGTTGCTCTAACATCAGTAGTTTTTTTCTCCTTTTCTGTTTGAGTACAGCTAAATATAAGCAGCACGGATAACACACTTAAGTATTTTTTCATAGTTGATAATTGTTTTTATTTATAATAGAAGCTAGTTTTTTCTTTCTGAATAATAATTTCGAATGTTCCTTCTTCGGTGATTTCTTTCAGGTCTTGGTTGACAAATGCAAGATCATCTTTCGTTAAGACAAAATCAACTTTTTTCGACTCTCCCGGTTTTAGATTAATTTTTTCAAATTTCCGAAGTCTTTTAACACTTGGTGTTACAGAAGCAACCATATCTCTTGAATATAACTCTATTACTTCTTGTCCTTCAAGTGCGCCTGTATTTGTTACCGTAACAGAAACTTTCAAGGTGTCTGTGGAAATCAACGTGTCGGAGCTTAATGTAATCGGGCTATATCCAAAGCTTGTATATGACAATCCGTGACCAAATTGATACTGGGGATTAAATTCGTAAAAATATTGATATGGTTCAACAATTTCTACGGCTTCGTCCAGCAATTTATGATCGTATGTAATCAATGTACCGCTGTAGCGCGGATACGTAAATGGTAATTTCCCACTTGGATTATACTTGCCATAAATAACGTCGTAAATAGCCTGTGCCCCCTGCGATCCCGGCCAATAAGCCATTAAAACAGCACTGCAATAAGGTTCTATTTCACGAATAATTCTTGGGCGACCTTCCAGCAAAACCAATACAATTGGTTTGCCTGTCTTCGCCAATGTTTTTATAATTTCTACTTGTGTTGAATCAAATGCCAGGTCCGGAATGTTTCCCGGTGTTTCTGCATACGCTGCTTCACCTGCACAGATAACAATCACATCTGCAAAACGCGTCGCTTTCAGAAGTGCGCCTCTATTCCATTCATTTGTTTTCGACCATGCCGAAAGATCAAATATACTTGTTGCCTCTGCCTGTTTTTTAAATACTTCAGCAATAGTGTTTAAACTATCGGGATATAACTTTTCGACATTTCCCTGCCAGGCATACGACCATGCGCCATGCAGTTCAGATAATGTGTTTGCATACGGACCCGTTACCAAAACACGTTGTTTGTCTGATAATGGTAAAATATTGTTTCTATTTTTTAGTAAAGTGATCGATTCTCTCGCTGCCTGTAATGCTGTTTGGCTATATGCAGGTTTAAAGAATGCTTCTACTGCTTCTTTTTCTAAATATGGATTTGTGAATAAGCCCAGATCTTTTTTTAATTGCAAAATTCTTCTTACGGATTCATTGATGCGTTCTTCAGAAATCTTTTTTTCTTTAACTAAAGCAATTAAATCGTTGGTGAAGCTAAAATCAAATGGTACAATGCACATGTCAATGCCTGCCGTTACAGCGAGATATACTGCATCTTTATGCGTTGCTGCTACCTGATGACGTTCCTGCAATTTTAAAATGTCGAGCCAGTCGGTGATAACAACTCCTTTAAAACCAAGTTCTGTTCTTAACACATCGGTAAGTAAATATTTGCTTGCATGCACCGGCGTTCCGTTGATCTCTGCTGAATTTACCATTAACGTGTGTGTGCCTTCTTTTACTGCGGCTCTGAATGATGGTAAAAAATATTCTCTTAGTACAATCTCAGGAATGTAAGCAGGAGCTCTGTCTTTGCCATTCTGTGGCACTGAATAGCCGATGAAATGTTTCATACATGCTGCAACATGTAATGGGTTTGATACATCTCCGCCTTCAAATCCTTTGATAGCTGATACGCCCATTTCAGTAACCAGGTATGCGTCTTCACCAAATGTTTCGCCAAGGCGCGACCATTGCTGGTTACGGCCGGCATCCAACACCGGAGCAAAATTGTAACGGATGCCTGCAGCTCTTGTTTGTGCCGCAGTTATTTCGCCGCATTGTTTCACAAGATCTCTGTTGCGGGTTGCGGCCAAACCAATATTATGCGGAAACAAGGTCGCGCCGTATACATAATTGGCACCATGCACGGCATCAATGCAATACAAAAACGGAATTTTATGCCGTGTTTTTTCCAGTGTTAATTTCTGGATCGGTTCAATAATAGAATGCCATTCATCTAATGTATAAGCATGCGTTAATACATTCTGAATAGAACCTACATGATGTTTTATAATAACATCATTTAATTTCGCTGTGTCAACAACTACGGTGCTATCTACTTCGTTGGCAATTGTTGCCAACGTAAGGTTGGTCATCTGTCCAACCTTTTCTTCAAGCGACATGCCCGCAATAATTTTTTCGATCTCGTCTTCAACAACAGCTTTCTTTTCTGCTTTCTTTGCACACGAAATGCTGCATACTAATGTGGCTATGGAAACAATCCAAAGCAAATGTTTTTTATTCATGCGTATTTAAAAATAAATTAATAATTATTTTGATTGCTCAGGTCTGTTTGTCACAGACCGTGATGAAGGGTTTAGCAGAAATAATGCCTGCACAGTCAATATTATTTATTGTGACCAGGAAGTCGGCTCTCTATCCCAGCGGTGTTTTTTTAATTCGTTATACAGATCGAGACTTAATTTTTTGCCGTCACTTACACCTGTATTTGCCAATACATTTCGTTCTTTGCGCATCCCCGGTATAGTAGTAGCTACATCATCGTTCATTAAAATAAAACGGAGTGCCATTTCTGCCATAGTCATACCTTGGGGAACAATCGGTCTCAAACGGTCTGCATGTTCTGAACTTGAAATTAAATTTTCAGGGACAAAATAACTTGCGCGCCAATCTCCTTCTTCGAATGTTGTATCCTTGGCAATTGCTCCGGTCAACGTACCTTCATCAAACGGTACACGTGCAATAACAGCAATGTCTAATTTTTTACATAAAGGGAACAATGCGTCTTCAGGTGCCTGATCAAAAATATTATAGATTACCTGAACCGAATCAATCAAGCCGGTCTTCAAGGTGTTCAAACAGTTTTCAGGTTCCCATCTGTTTACACTGATTCCAAATGCATCTACCTTACCTTCTTTTTGTAAATCTTGTATGGCACGCTGCCAGCGTTCATCGTTCGACCAGGCATCTTCCCAAACGTGAAACTGCATTAAGTCAATTTTCTCAACGCCCAGATTTTTTAAACTGGTTTCTGTATATGCTTTAATATGAGCTGCCGGAAAACATTCATCCAATATGTATGATTTTTTAGAAGGCCATTTAAAATTCATCGGAGGAATTTTGGTGGCTACATAGATCTTCTGGCTTTGATGTCTCTTCACTAATTTGCCTAAAAGCTGTTCGCTGTGACCTTCACCATAGCCCCATGCTGTATCAAAAAAATTGACGCCTTTAGAAACTGCCAGGTCCAATGATTGTTCCGATTGTGAATCGTCTGACCCTTTCCAGCCACTGGCGCCCCACATTCCGTAACCAATCTCACTTACTTTCCAGTTCGTTCTTCCAAATTTTCTTAATTGCATATACTTGTTGATTATATTAATATAACAAGATAAGCTATTTTTATTACAATAGTAAAATGTTGTATTCGAACGTGAAAAATAGGGGTATTCAAGGAGGATAAATTCCGTGGGGGAAAACGGATTATTAACTAACTGATTGTTTTACAATATGATGATTTGTCGGATATTGACTTCGTGCTGTTTGTTCCTTTTACAGGGAAAAAGTCATTCCTTATTTACCATAAACATGGCTGTAGGGGGAAAGCGGGCAAACAATTCGTCTTTTAATTCTTCTGAAATCGGAAGTGAACCGATAGCCTGAGACATACAATGCAACCAGGCAATGGCATCGGTTTCTGTTATGGGATGCGGCATGTGCCGTGCACGCATTTGTGGATGTCCGAATTTTTCAGAGTATAATTGAGGTCCACCAAGAAATTGAGACAGGAACAGCCGCTGCTTGCCTTTGATTTCTTCTTTATCATTTTTGAACAGATGCGCTATCTGATCATTTTCAAAAACCAGATCGTAAAAACGTTCAACCAATAAATTTAAATTCTCCGGACCCAGCCTGTAATACAATGCTTCGCTTTCCATAATTTTTATTCCATAAGATTAAAACAAAAATACTAAAAAGTGATGCGTATAAACGAATCAGGCCCCGCAGAAATCTGCGGGGCCTGATTCAATTTCAAATAGGACAAGCGAAAATGTAATTCATTGACTACAGCCAGAACTATTTTTCACCTATCATCACCGGAACTTCTCCGTTAGTAATAATTATTTTTGAATTGTTTGATGTTGACAAATGTTTCATCATATCAATGTATTTGTATTTAAGACCAGCAGGTGTCATAGCTGAGTTGATAATGTCCTGAGATTTTTTTATCCCTTCCGCTTCAACAATCATTCTTTCTGCTTCCTTCTGTTGCTTCTGAATCACATATTCCATTTGCATAGCTTCTTGTTGTGCCTGTACTTTATTTTGTATAGCCTTTGTAATTTGTTCAGGCAATACAATATCTTTTAATAAAACAGCATCAATTACAAAACCGTATTTGTTCACTGCAGCAATCATTTGTTCCTTAATAGCTAATTCAATCTTTTCTCTTTCTGTTGAGTAAAGTTCTGTAGCAAAATATTTAGCTGTAATCTCCCGTGTTGTTGCTCTGAAGTTTGTCATGATGGCAACTTCTTCGTAATTCTGTCCGAAGCGCACATAAACAGCTTTCGCACTATCCGCATTAACGTGGTATAACAAACTTAATTCTGCATTGATGCTTAATCCTTCTCTTGTTGGTACAATCAATTGATTATATACTTCTGTAACACGTACGTTGATCTTGATGATCTTTGTCACAAACGGGTTAAATGCTCTGGCTCCCTGCAAAACAGGCTGAGGCTTTATTACCCCTACTGTTTGAATCATCCCTACTTCACCTGGACGAACAATGGTACAGCTTGCCAATACAATCATGACGGCAGCAATTACGATGTGTATTTTTTTCATATAGAATAAAATTAGTTGTTGTGTTTAATTAGTTGAGTGAATTTATTTTAAAATTATGTTTAGATTCTGTAGTCTAAATTTTTATTGTTTAATATAAGGAAATAAACAATTCAATGTTTCTTTCAAACAAACATTTTCATTTGAGTGTTGAATAAACGCTTTATTAAAATCTAAATCATTGTATATTTAATTGTAATTTTTAATAATCAGTATGAAAACAGAACGCATCGTAGTAGGATTTGCATTGTTGGGTTTGATCATGAAATTTCTGCATCTGCCCTTTTCTTCACCATTGCTTATAATTGCTTTGGGTACATTAGCAATAATTTATTTCCCGGGTGGATTTTATTTTTTAAATCCGGACAAACCTGAAAAGCCTAATCACATATTATTGGCAATTTTTGGATTGTGTCTTTCAATATCTGCTATTGGCACACTATTTAAGATCATGTATTGGCCGGGTGCACAGACAAATTTATTTATAGGGTGTATTACACTACCTGTTATTGTAGGAATTGTTTTAAAATTAAAGGCTGATTCCTCTGATGAAAGATCTGTCATGTATACTTCTGTTTTATTGCGGGCTGTGATTTGGTTTTTCGTTGTCGCAGCATTATATACAACACCTCTTGCAACACAAATACGCATTCAACATTGGAATGATCCTGAACTTGCGCGATTAAAAACTCAAAGCTACACACATCCGGAGGATACTCTTTATAGAAGAGAACTTAATGAGTATCTACAAAGAACGCGATAACAGATTTGATAAGCGCTTTTTTTGATTTGTGCGGTTTGAAATAGTTTTCAACTTTACATATATTTGATTTAAAGCTATTTTGTTCATCTTAGCATTCTTCTCAATATGAAAAAGAATTTTTCTTATTTACTTATCATAAGCATCTTCGCACTATTGATATGGGGTATTCTCGAAAAAGGAAAAGATCTTGTTGCCGAGAGAAAAAATATTCTTGTGGAACAAATTACCCCTGTTAAACAGCCTGTTTCAGCTTCTGCTGAAAGTTTCTGGACTCCGATAACACACAATATCAAACATCCTATAAGTCTGCTATTACTTCAGATTATAATTATTCTGGCAGTTGCCAGAATTTTTGGTGTGCTTTTTTCTAAGCTTGGCCAACCATCTGTAGTGGGCGAAATTATTGCAGGCATTTTCTTAGGACCCTCACTCATGGGGCTTCTGTTTCCTGAATTTTTAACGTTTCTCTTTCCTAAAGATTCATTGAAAAATTTACAGTTCTTAAGTCAGATAGGTCTTACGTTTTTCATGTTTATGATCGGTATGGAACTGGATCTGCACAAAATAAAAAACAAGGCTAAAGATGCGTTGGTTATAAGTCATTCCAGTATCGTGGTTCCTTTCTTTTTAGGCGTGCTGCTTTCTTATTTCATTTATGAAAAATTTGCCCCTTCAAATACAAGCTTTCTGGTTTTTGCTTTGTTCATGGGCATTGCAATGAGCATTACTGCTTTCCCGGTTCTTGCACGGATTGTAAAAGAACGCGGTCTTACAAAAACACCACTTGGTATTATGGTTATTTCCTGTGCAGCAGCAGATGATATCACAGCATGGTGTATACTGGCCGTGGTTATTGCTATAGCCAAAGCGGGCAATATAATGAATGCCTTATATACAATTATACCGGCGATTATATATATAATCACGATGTTATATATGGTTCGTCCATGGCTGAGAAAGTTTATTACGCTTTCGGGCAATGCGGAAAATCTGAATAAGACATTAGTCACGGTTATCTTTATTACGCTTCTTGTGTCTTCCTATCTGGCTGAAATAATCGGCATACATTTACTTTTTGGTGCTTTTCTGGCAGGAACAATTATGCCTCAGAGTTTAAAAATCAAAAAACTGGTTACTGAAAAAATAGAAGATGTGAGCGTAATTGTTTTTCTTCCTGTATTTTTTGCTGTTACAGGTTTACGTACACAAATCGGGTTGCTAAATGACGGTCATTTATGGATTACTTGCGCGGCCGTAATTATGGTTGCCGTAGCAGGAAAATTTGGCGGTAGCGCTTTTGCCGCAAGACTTGTAGGACAATCATGGAAAGATTCTTTATGCATCGGTGCGCTAATGAATACGCGAGGCCTGATGGAATTGATTGTGTTGAATATCGGATATGATCTGGGAATATTATCTCCGGAGATATTTGCTATAATGGTTTTAATGGCGTTAGCCACTACTTTCATGACAGGACCATTACTTGATCTTATAAAATATATTTATTTCAGATCGGCCACTTCGGTAAGAACTGAAAATGCTATAAAGCATAAGAAGACAGGCTTGGCGTAATGGCGTTTAATTTTTCAGAATGAAAGGATCTTGGCTCAGATAAATATTATTCTTGATGTTGGAAATTAGAACCGTATACCTGCGTTAAAGCCCAGCCAATATGGATTGTATACTTCCAGCCCGTTTTTGTTTATAAACGTGTGATCGAAAATAATGCTTTTAGAAGGAATCATTTTTGATCCGATTGAGCCGTCGGGGTTTCTATATTTAGAAAAAGATGTATTAAGTGTTGGCCCGGCAAATAAGGAAACCCTTTTTGATATATTCAAGCCAAGCATCAAACGAAATTGCCCCTGTTCGTTTAATGTGTTTGTGAATGCTTCATTTTCATTAATGTGCATAGCGATTAAATCAAATGATATAGTTGAATTTTTACTCATCTGTACAGTAGATCCAATACCGTATCCCAATGTCCAGCGATAGCTGGCCGAATTGAAATTTATTCCGAATTGAAAAATATTATAAAATCCTTTTACACCACTTTTAATTAAAACATTTGCGCGGGTTGTCTCAGAATAATACGCTTCAATTCTTCCGTATCCATTTTTACAGATAGATAATAAACCAATCGGAATGCCGCGAATTGAATCGCAAACGTTCAGTAAGCCCAATTGAAATCCTTTTACTTTGTGTGCATGATTTACCAGGCCGATCTGCGCACCATTAACTGTTCCATTATGTTGATTTACCACACCAGCAAGCTGCACTCCATCCATTTGCTCTGTACCAACATTTACAAGGCCTGCACACTGTACACCAGACATGGCGCCTGTTGCAACGTTTACAACACCGGCAAACTGTTCACCGATAACTTCCTGAGTGGTTATGTTTGCGATACCGGCAAACTGCACGCCGCGTGTATATTCCCCAACAATATTTGCGATACCAGCAAATTGTATGCCTTGCACTTCCCGTCTTACAATGTTTGTTATGCCGGCAAATTCAAATCCGGATACTGATCCGTTGTAGCCTCCCAAAAGATTTACAGAGTATTTATTTCTGTATAGTCCGCTTGTTAATCCGTGTGTCCCTAACGGATAGATTCCTGTAAATTGAAATTTGTCCTGGATTAATAGATCTTCGTCATATCGAACTGCCGACGTGTCTCCCGGTTTTTGTTTTTTAGAAAACATAATGCTATCCCGCAATTGTTTGTATTCGCGGTCAAGTTTTCTTTTTGCTTCTTTCCAGCTTTGTTTTAATTGTGTCTTATTCAAATAAGATTCAATAGCAACACTATCCTTCTTCTGTACATAAAATGTATTCAGATCTGTGAGCCCTTTGGTATATGAATTGTCTAATTCTTTTATGGCTACAGCACTATCTTTTGAAGTAACTTCGAGCGGCTTAACCTGCATTACAAAAGGTTGACCGGTAGAATCTTTTGTAATAACTTTTTGCGTAACAGTGTCTGTCTGTATAGCTGGCTTTTCGGGAACAGGCTTTGCTCCTGGTGTTGGTGAAGGTGTGGTGCCTTTCCCTTTTTTTAAAACAATCTGATTACCGACAGCTTTATATGAAATGGCCGTTGGTTTTAATAATTGATTTAATGCCTGTCCAAGACTAATGTTTTGGGCATTCAGACTAACCTTCTGATTTAAATTGATTTGATCGGGTGAATAAGAAAAATTTACACCACAGGTGCTTTTTATTTTTTTTAGGGCTTGCTCTAAACTAATGTTCTGAAACTGTATGGTTACTTTTTTATCCAGTACCTGCTGTGCAAGACAAACTTGCATGGAAAGTAATAAACAAAGCAATAAAATATGAAGTTCTTTTATAATCTTCATTATTCTTTGTTAAAATCTGATTGAATATTATTTGCAGGCGCTTCCTTTTAAGATGAAGGTATCTCCGTCTTTTTCGACTTGCATATTCATCGAAAGCGCTATTACCTGCAATATATCAACTGGATTTGTATTATCAAATTCGCCTGTAAATCTGCATGACTCGGCAAGTTTGTCTTCTAGAATTACTACGGTATTGGTTTTAGCCTTTAAATCTTGTAAAACTTGTTTCAATGGAGTAGCAATAAAAATCATGCGTTCTTTATTCCTCCACGATGCGGGGTTAGAGATAAGCTCATTGCTTTTATGCAATCCTCCATAAATATCAACAGATGCCTGCATTCCCTTTGTAAGCATGAGCTCTTCGCCTGAACGGCTGTATTTTTCAAGTACAGCAACTTTTCCTTCTTCAACTTCAATGATATCCAAAGAATCTCTTAATCTGCTTAATACAGAGAAGGATGTGCCTTTTACAATTACACGCGAACGATACGAAAGGACTGTAAATGGTTTGCTTGCATTCTTACGAACCTGAAAAAATGCTTCTCCATCCAGAAAAACCATTCTTTCATCTTTCCCATACGATGAAGCATATCGAAGTGTAGTACTATCGTGCAAATAGACTTTGCTGCTGTCCGGCAAATAAAATTCTTTTACTCCTTCAAATGCTTTCAAATCTGTAAAGGTATCTTTTGACCCCATCAGTTTGCTCATTGTCCAGGTTACAGTTGCCAAAACTACAATCGCAGCAGCAGCTCTTGCAAAAGGTGCTTCTGATAATTGATTCCAGATTGTCTTTTGAATTGGTTGTTGTATATCAATGGTTTGTGCTTTTACAGCATTCCATGCCCCTTCGGTATTGAATTCAGGAAAAGTGATTGTTTCTCTTGAGATGCTCCATACTTTCTCAACTTCTTCAAAAAATGCAGCATGTTCTATTCTTTCCGCTTTCCAACGTAAAAGTTCTTGTATTTGCTGTTCAGAAAGTTCTCCCTGTTTATAAGCAGTGATTGTTTCGTACCAGTATTCAATATTTTGTATACTTGTATGTTTCATGGTCATGTCTAATTAAGACAAGAAGTACGCGTGTTACCCCTATCAGAAATTTAAAAAAGGTTGAATGCCTTCAGAAAGGCAAAAGATGATAAACAGTAAAAAAAGGTGTTCTCTCAAGATTCTGAGTGCTTTACCCATTTGATTTTCTACTGTTTTTACCGAAATCTGCAGCATTTCTGCTATTTCTTTATATGATAATTGTTCTTCCCTGCTTAACATAAATACCGTTCTGCAGCCGTCGGGCATAGCAGCAATCGCCAGATCAATTTTTTTCTGTGTTTCTTCTGCCTGCATCAACAGTAAAGGGTCGTCTGAAACTGATCCGCTTGCTTCACTCAAAACAGAAATATCTTCATTGATAATTTTTTTGGAGCGCGCATATTCATTAATGCTTCGGTTATATACTGAGCGGAATAAATATGATTTGAATGTTGATTGAATAATAAGCACATCTTTTTTCTGCCATAAATTTATAAAGCAGGTTTGCACCACATCTTCCGCTTTGTCTTTGTCGTGTACTATCCGAAAAGAAAAACGGCAAAGCTGTTTGTAATACGTACGAAATAACGCTTCAAAGTACGCTTCCCGGTTTTCGGCAGGCCATTCTTTTTCGTCGTCTTTTATTGATTTATGTAAGGTGCTCATTTATTCAATTTCATCCGAAGCAGGTACATGTTGGCAGTTATATACAAATATGATTCGGTATCATCGAGGGCCACATTCGAAGCATGTTCTTTAATTTTTATCGTTGCAATATGCTTTCCTGCAGGATTAAATATCCATATTCCACAAGGGCCCGAAGCAAAAATATATCCTTCGTGATTCATTTTTAATCCATCCGGCAAACCTTTTCCTTTGCTTACAAAAGGTGTCGCATCCATAAATATTTTGCCGTTCGAAAGTTTTCCCTGTGCATCAATATCATATACTGCCCAGATGGCACGTGCCGGATCAGAATTGGCAACATATAACTTGCTGCCATCATTCGAAACAATAATTCCGTTAGGTCGGGTTAATGAATCGATTAATTGCTCTACTGTACCATCCACATTAATGCGGTAAACACCTTCTTTTGCTTGTTCTTTTGAAGGGTCATTTTCTTTTTTTTCTAATCCGTATGGAGGGTCAGTAAAATAATAATTGCCTTTGCTGTCTGCATAAACATCATTTGGGCTGCTAAAACGCTTGCCGTTAAATTTGTCTGCAAGTGTTTTGAAAATTGCTTTTGGTGTGTCTAATGGTGCCTGCATTTCTGCAATACGTCGGTCGCCATGCTGAGCCAAAACCAATTTGCCTTCTTTGTTTAAAAATAAACCGTTTGAACCTGTTTCGCCGCTACGGGCAATAGTATCTGTATAACCGGAAGGGGTGAGATAAACTTTTAGGCTGTCTTTTTCGGACCAGCTATTAATGGTGTTTCTTGGAACATCTGAGAAAATCAATATTTTTTGATCTTTCAGCCAAAGAGGTCCTTCAGACCAAAGAAAGCCTGAAGCAATAATTTCTGCTTTGGCATCTTTTGAAAAAAACTTTTCAGCTTCCGAATCTAGAATTTCTACTTCTGTTAATGTGTCGGCTGTTGTAAGTTGTGTGGCAGGTTTTTCATTATTGCAGGCTGTTAGAATGGCTGCACAAAAGGATATAAATAGTATGCTCTTTTTCATGCGACTAAAGTACATATTTTATTTTGATGTATAAAGTTCCCCTTTTATTCTTATAACGGAGAATTTATACTTTTCTTGTTACCCATTTTTCTATCCGTTGAGGTGATACCAGTTTGGTGGTTTTTACAATTAAGAAAGTAATTATCAGAGCAAACAGCATCCGGAAAAGAAATATCATGCTCCAGTTTGCCCCCATAGAAATCATAAGTAAAGAATCCTCGATCAAACTATGGCAAAGGCCCATTAATACAAAAGCATAGAAAACATCTATTTTAGGAATTTCTTTTTCTTCGGTTTCTTTTATAATTAATGCACCCCCATATAAAATACCAAGGCTCAAGCCAATTACAGTCATGGGTATTACTTCTTTATTAATTCCCATCAAACCTAAAATTGGTTTCAGGCCTTCACTGAATTTATTCAGTGCGCCGGATTTTTTTAGTACGCGCATCACAAACATCAAAGCCATAACAACAAAAAACACAATGATGTATTTTTTCACTTCGCCTAAGATCCATTCTGTCAAAGATGGGTTGCTGATTGTTTCGGGTTTCCATTGTACCACATTGGGCTCTTGCAATATGTTTGTTACATGCAGAAGCTGATACATCACAATGCCTGTTATTAAACCAAACCCAAAACGGATTAAAAACATTACCCATAATTTGCATCCGGCCTTACGTGCAATCTGCAATTCAATAGGTAACGCATGTGCCATTAACATCAGACTACATAGAATAGATACCTGAGCAGTAGTTAACGATGAAGAGATGCCAAGTGAATAAAATGCCATCATTCCTCCATATATATTTGTCATCATAGTTGTTGCCCAAACAATTCCACAGGTGCCGGGCAAACCAATCACCTTCATAAATGGCGCAAGCACATTTCCCAACACAGTGATTAAACCCATATATTGTAATATTTTCACAATAATGGATATGGGGATCATAATCTTATAAAGACCTATCGCAGATCTGGTGGTTTCTTTTAAGAGACTTTTAAATTCGTAAAGCATAGAATTAATTAAACAACGACAAAAGTATATATACTTACTATAAGTCGTATGAAGAAGAATATATCTACTATATGTTTTGATGTTTTTTCATAAAAGCAAAATGAGCTCCCGATGGATCGGAGGCTCATTTTGCTTTGTATCTCTGCTGTATTTTACTCCAGTTCTTTTAACAATTGTTTTTTGGTTTTGTATCCAATGTCATCCCAAACAAGTTTTTGATTTTTATAAATTTGAATGGTTGGTAGTGACTCAATATCAAAATGTTTAGAAATAATTTCATTTTGATCCACATCTATACGGATTACGATTACTTTGTCGGCCATCGTTTCAGCAATTTCATTTAACGACGGTTCCATTTGTTTGCAAGGACCACACCAGGTTGCATAAAAGTCAACCAATACATACTTATCTGTTTGCAGAAGTGCTTCAAACTCTTTCACCGTCATTCCGGACTTTGCAGAAGTAACTGATGTGTCTGAGATAACCTGATAATGTGCCTTGTTCCATTGCATGATACCTCCGTCAAGTTCATAGATTTCTTTAAAGCCGTTCGCCTGCATGTAAGCAGCTGCGGAACCGCTTCTGCCGCCGACTTTACAATAAACCATTACGGGCTTTGTTTTGTCAAGTGTGGCCATTTGTGATTGAAAGTCGCTTCCGTTCCAATTGATATTTTTGGCATTTGATAAATGTCCTTCTGAAAACTCTTCTGGTGTGCGCACATCAACAATTACGGCATCCGATAGTTCTGTTATTTTATCTGAAAAATCTTTCGGCACCAATTTAACTACAGCAGTTTCTGTCTGACCTTGCTGTTGATTTGAACATGATAACAGCATAATCGCCGTACCAATAAAAAAGCCGAACAAATATTTTACCATGTTACTATTTATTTTCAAATGATGTAATCTCTAAGCTACGGGTTTTATTTTATCGAACAAAACCGGCTAAATATTATAAAATATTGCTTCTAATTATACGAACTTTTAAGGTGAACATACTTTTCTGCTAAAAAATTTCATTCTATAAGAATTTGCCGGAATTATATGTCATAAAAAACCAGTAACAGATTTATTGCTTGAAACAATAATCTGCTACTGGTTTGAAAATAACACTTATTACAACAAAATTATTAACAAGGTTTTCAGCCTCTTATTACACGCATCAGTACTACAATAATTGCAATAACAAGCAAAATATGAATGATGCCGCCCGTATGATAGCCTAAAAAACCAATGGCCCAGATAATAACTAAGATGACTGCGATAAGATAAAGTAGATTTCCCATGATGATATGATTTAAAATTAAAATTGATTCTACTGATTAATAAAACTGTTATCTGCAGTCAAACTTTATATGATACCCGTGCATTGAATGCTAACAGAATGTTTTAATGCTGTTTTTACTTTGTTGATTCGTTATTGTTTTTAATCGTAAAATCTTTAAATGATTTTTCAAGATTCTCCATGTCCCGACTGAATTCAGCTTTAAAGCTCTTCCACTTTTCACTTCCCTGAGCCTGATATTGATCTATCTTATTTTCCATTCTTGCATTTTCCTTGTCAAGGGCTTCAATTTTTTCTCTGTAAGATGCTTTACCTTGCGCTATTTTATCTGTTTTTAATTCTGCGAGATGTTTTTTATTGGCTTCAAGTTCTGCATCCATTTCTTTTTGATATTTTTTAATATCCTCTAAGTATGCTTGCTTATCTTCTTCGTATTTTTCTTTTGCTTCAGAAACAGTTGTGCTGACATTGTCTACTTTCTTTTTAGAATCCATACAGCTTGTTACTAAAGATCCTGTGGTAAAAATAACGAGTGTAAGTGCGACGATAGAATGTGTTATTTTCATAGCGGTAATTGTTTATAAGCTTGTGATGTATCGTAAGAGTTGTTGTTTATTTTTGCCAAGTTTAACTTCTAACCTGGCAAGCATTTCATCTTGCTTTCCTGCCTGCAGCAGCAAATCTTCTTCGGTAAGAAATGTGAACCGTTTTTTTAGCTTCTTTTTCGTAGTGTTCCAATTGCTCATTAATCGTGATCTGTTTTCCATAATTAATTGCCTCAGCTAAACAATACAAAAATGAACGATTTGACTTTCTAATGTTTTACATAGAAATAGAAATCTATTACAGATATCACATACCTGAATCAATACAATTATTGAGGAACAGGAAATAATAAAAATGCCTTCAGAAAAATCGTAAGACCGATTTTTCTGAAGGCATTAATTGTGAAAATAAACAGTTATTTTATTGTTCCACAAAAGATCCGTTTTCTCTTAAAATTATTTCAACCTCTTTCATATCTAACCCTGATAAAGGTTTGATGATAGCCGAATAGGAACCTTCGTTTTTTATATGCTTGTATGTTGTTGCAGATACAATGCTCGAATTGGGATATTTTTTCTTTATAGCATTGTAAACATTTTGTGGCAGTTGATCGGCTAGTATTTCCTGTCTTTGTTCTACAATGTTTCCTTCAACCGAATATGTGACCCAATTCTTTTTTCCATTTGTAAGAAATATTGCTTCGTAATTTGTTGTCTTATTGTTTTCAACTCCAACTAAAGGTGTTTCTTTAGCCCAGGTTACATTTGTTGCAGAAGGATAAACAGCAACAAATTTATTCTGAATATCAACAGGCGGCACGTTAACAATTGATTCTGCTTGTGGCCCGGTATTTTTCTTAACTGCAGTCGAGTTTTTATCTGCCGCTTTATATGTTGTTGCGGTGCTGTCTTTTCTAGCCTTTGGTGATGCAGGTGTCGATACCAATATTTTTTTATTTGGCTTACATGATGTTAATAATCCTGAGACGATTAACACTGTAATAGAAAGTGAAATAATCATCGTTTTCATAATCTTACTTTTATGTGAAGCTTCGTTGTGTTGATTCTTTATTATATATAAACACCTTCATTTATATTTATTTTCAGGTGTCGACGTTTTCAACTCATCTCTATTTTGTTTTTTAAAAACAAATTGAATTATTTTATCTCCGATCGATTTAATTGTATCCGCATTTTTTGATGAGATATTTGTTATTCCCATTTGCAGCAAAGCGCCGGCAATATGTTTAATAGGATTGTGAGATGTTCCTACAAATATCTTTTTTGAAACATAGCCCGATGCTAAACCGATCATAGCATCAAGAATGCTGCCTTTAATTTCTGAAGAAGTTGTTACCTGACGAATTGTTTTCTTTAACATATTAATCGGGTTAATGCTTTCATGAATGGTATGAATCTGCTCTTTCAAAAGAGTTAGCTCTATTGCTTGTTTTTTCTTAAGCAATCCTATTGCCTCAGTCAAATTCTCTTGTTCGTTATTCATACAATTACTTTTTAAGCATTTCAACAATAACAGTATTTTTAACGGGTGTGCTGATCAATTTTGCTCTAAAAACATACAGCAGAGTTGCAACCAGAATATATATGGCCGTTACTGTAAAAAACCCATAATAGGACTTCCCAAGAATTTCTCCCAACCACAAAGCCAACCCTATGTTAAATGTTGTTAAAAACAATGCAACAACCATTAAGAGAATGAGTCTTATTGCAATAAATGAAACGATGTTGGCTGATTTATTAATTGCTTTAAGTCTTAGCAACATTAATGTTGTTTTACTATAATCCTCTGCTCTCTGAAAAAGAGTCTCTATCGATGTTGCATTGTTTTCCATAGCAATAATTTTATGCGTCGAATAATTAAAGTTCGGCAACTGAAGTTTTAAATTCATTTTTCGCCTCATTGTACTTAGATTTGTTTTTCACAAGTATGTCTTCTGCTTCTTTCATTTTGCCTGCATACTTATCTTTAATTGCACTAATAAAATCTTCGATTTGATCTTTCAAATCATCAATGCAATCTTCTCCTTTGCTCAATATTTTTTTTCTTGTATTAGACCCTTTATCCGGTGCTAATAACGTTCCGACTAATGCACCAACAGCAACGCCTGCCAGCACACCTAATAATATATTTCCTGATTTCATAATTGTATAGTTTAAATTGTTTGAGATGGTTGTTTACAATACTTTATCTCCCTGAATAATTCGGAGAAGAATGGCAACAATTGCTATTACAAGCAATACGTGAATAATGCCGCCGGCTGAATAGGCGAAGAAACCAATGGCCCAGAAAATAAGTAAGACAATGGCAATAACATAAAGCAGGTTTCCCATAGTTGTAATTGTTTAGGTGTAATTTGTTTATTTAATTATCTCAATTGAATAAATTATTTCTAAGGCCGAAATGTTCTATTATAAATTATAGTTTTTCACATTCTTTCTGAACCACAATAGCGTGATCCAAATGTTTTCTCAATTCCGGAAGCATCGATGTTGCCCAGACTCTGATATCTTCATCACTGGATTCAGCAGCTTCTTTTTCAAATAGTGCAATGGCATGTTTATGGCCATCAACCATCATGTCTACATAATCTTTGTCAAAATCTTTTTCAGATTTCGCATTTAGTTTAGCGTACGTGTTTTTCGCTTCCTGATCTTCTTCCGTAGGTACAGAGATTGTTTTTTTAGCCGCTAATTCTTCTAATCCGCCCATTGCCTTTAAATGCGCACTTTCCATCATCTTTCCAAGATTTTTAATACTTGTATGCGTGCTTTTTTTCTGCGCTAATTGACCAAGACGAATTTCTTCCAGGTTGATTTCTGCGGCCTTCACTAAGAACATAGCGTTTTGTTCATCTTTGCTCTTATTGAATTTTCCGTCGTTCTGATCTTTAGCAAGATCTCCTGTAACTCCTGTTCCTGACGTTTTGTGATCAGTATCTTTTTTCTCGCAAGATGCTGCTCCAAAAATTACCGATGAAACAAAAATTACTCGTAGTGCGGTTGTTTTGATTTTTGATATTGTTTCCATGCTTGTAAAAGTTTTAGTTGGTTGTTTAGTTTAACTAATACAAATGTGGAAATGATGGGAAAGGAAAGCATTACATGAAACTTAAAATATGTTGTATGATTTCCACGTATAGGAATTGATTAAAAAAATTAAAAATGATCTATATTCAATATTATGTTTGCGATTGTTGTCTGTTTTTATCTGTTAATTTCTTATTGTTAATTTTTTGGTTGTATTGTATTTCTGCTTCGTCAATGGAATGAGATTCATGTATAGGTAAAGCTTGTTTTGTTTTGAGTGCAAGGTGTTCGTAAAATTTTTGAAGAACTTTCATTTCCTCTTCACTAAGATCTTCAATACATACCAACCGGTTACTTGCACGTGCATTTGAAGCCAGCAGCTCGTTTAATTTTAAATGTACCGCTTTGGAGTCTTTATTCTGGCTGCGCTGAATAAGAAAGACCATTAAAAAAGTAATAACTGTTGTTCCGGTATTAATTACCAGTTGCCATGTATCTGAATAGCTAAAGAAAGGCCCTGATATCAACCATACCAGTATTGTAGTAATGGCTAGCATAAATGCGATGCTGCTTCCCGAAGCTTTAGTTACGGAAGAAGCCATTCTTTCAAATGCTGATGGTGAATTTGTTTTTTTATTTTCCATAGAAAAATTTATTAGGCCTATTAATCATTTCATATTTAAAAAGTTATTTTCTATAGATTTAATTTCAAACACTATTATAAACTACATTTCAGCACATTTTTTCTGACAAGTAATCGCATAGTCGAGATGCTTTCGCAAATCCGGCAATATTTTTATCGCCCAGACTTTAATGTCCATATCGCTTGACTCAGCAACAATTGTTTCGAATAGGTGTATTGTTTGTTTCTGGTTTGCAACCATTATATCACAGTATTCTTCATCGAAATCATGTCCCGACTTTTTATTTAAAAATTCTGCGGTCTGCAGACATTTCGTTGTGGGTGTTGCCGGAATGGAAATTGTTTTTTCTGTTGCTAGTTGATTGAGACTATTTAATGCACTTGTATTCATTTTTTGCATCATTTTACCCAATTCTTTTACATCAATCTGTTTGCCTTTATTCTGTGCCAGACGGGCCAGACCAATTCCATTTAAATACATTTCAGCTGCATTTACCAAAAAATCTGCATTCTTCTTGTCTTTTAACTTCTCAAATTTTGCATCATTTAATTCTTTAGCGATTTCCTTGGCATCTCTGCTTTTGTTGCCATTACAAGATGCGCTAAATAAGAACCCTGCACTCATTAAAACAATAATAAGTGCGAAAAATACTGCCAAAAAAATGATCTTCCCTTTTGTTTTCATGTATATATTTTGTCCGCTATTTTCTAAATAGATGGTACAAATATCTATATACATAAAGGAAGATGCTTTACATAAATATTAACATTTGTTATAGAATTTCCATACCAATGAAAATACCGTTTTGATAAAATCTTTATTTTATGGGGAAAAAGATGCTAAATGTTGACCCTATACCAGGTATGCTTTCTGCCATAATGCGTCCATGATGATTTTCGACAATCTTTTTGCAAATAGATAATCCAATGCCTGTACCCGGGTAATCTGAATTATTATGCAAACGATGGAATAACGTGAAAATAGCTTCTGAATATTTTTGTTCAAAACCCATGCCATTATCTGAAACGGATATCTTATAAAAGGCTTCATTGGTATTTTTATTTAAGATAGCATAATCTGCAGCTCTTATGATTTCACATTCAATTTTAATAACCGGT
>Ga0206905_10079_pt1 | contig 27312 bp, 35 predicted proteins | sample Alteio_BWOrgHeat_43_FD_152940 | JGI IMG/M metagenome (GOLD analysis project Ga0206905, IMG submission 152940) | Enriched cells from forest soil in Barre Woods Harvard Forest LTER site, Petersham, Massachusetts, United States -... | ecosystem: Environmental > Terrestrial > Soil > Temperate forest >...
GACGGGCGCCGGCATCTCTGCGGCGGCTTTCGCAGCCGAGACAGGCGGCACGAATGTGGCTCTGCTGATGCTGTCGGTTCCGGAGCCCAATAGCTGGTCGATGCTCGGGGGAAGCCTCGGTGTCGCGCTCGGCTTGCAACGCTTCCGCCGTCGAAGAAAGTGACCTTTCGAGACGCAGGTGATTTTTGGCGGTCGAGAATGTCCATTCTCAATGCCCTTCCACGTCTCCTTGCCACCGGCGAAAATCCTGGCGTAGTATCGCCCAGATTTGTGACGAACGAGATTCTGAATCCCCGTCCGAGTCCATGTTTGCGCGGTTTTGCATGTCATAGCGACTGCCGCCGTGGAACGGGACCGGGAAGAAGGCTGTCAGAAATCGCATAAAGCGTCGTAAGTCGCTCTTAAAGAAGTATTTGTCCCCGTAGCTCAATGGATAGAGCACGCGTTTCCTAAACAGCCGTTTCTTGTGCCGTTTTTTGATGTAAAAAGCCGTCTAAACCGCATAAATACAGGGACAGCAGGTGGTTAAGAGAGATTAAATAAAAATGGCGAAAAGTGCCAAAAAGGGCGTTTTACGGCTTTCATTGGCAAAGTTTGGCAAGGATATTTGACAGAGCACGTTTCCGCCATCACTGCCTGCATTTTGGCAAGGATGACGGGGCCGAATATCGCCTCGGAATCGGGGAGGGCAGGGAAAGGCATCTGGGCGCAAAAGAACGGCAAGTTTGGGACGCTCTCGCGGGGAAAATTCAGTTTGGAAACCCGCCAGTTTGCGCTAGTGTTCAAACAAGCATATGGACGACGAAGAAGAGCTGACAGACGAAACGAAAGAAATCCTGAAACTCATGCATGCGGGGAACCTGAGAACCTTTGTGGAATACCAAGAATAAAAATATGAAACGCATCCAAAGTATAAAGTCCTTTAAGATTAAAGATGAAAAGAATCCGGCAGGCGAAACGAAACCCCGTCAAATTTGGGCAGGACACATATTCAAGGATAGTGAAGACTTCCTTTCTAATCGCCTTGCAATAATCGAATCGGCGCTAGCGGTTGAATCCATGCTATCAAGCATTATTTCCTTCTACTTCTTTAAAAAAGACGGTGAACGAAAAACCGAATTCGAAGAAATGATTGTAAATACAAGTTGGTGTTCATTCGCAGAGAAGAAACGTCTGGTTATTGCGATAATGAAGAAAAAGAACCTTATCGAGGCAAAGGAAATACAAGAATACGATAAGCTATTGGCAAGGGTTATGCAGTGGCGTAATGCCTTTACGCATGGAGCGCCCCATGTTTCAGTCGAAAGTCAGGAAGTGAGCATTCACTATTTTAGAGATGGAAGCACCCAAGAGCTTTTAAGCGACGAATTTTTATTTAAGGTGGAAAAGATACTAAACGATGCTTTTGATTTCACCATGAGCTTTTATGCTGCTTTGGAAGCTGCCGGTTAATTCCCCTTCAATTTATCAACCTTATCCTCTAGCCGTCCTAATCGCCTGTCGTAATCACTGAATCTTTGAGCGTTGGCACTGTCCCTAAGCAAGAGAGCATCCAGTTTGCCGCTAATGTCCTTCAAGCCCGCTTTCTGTTCCTCCGCAACCTTGGCTCTTTCGCCCGTCGAATTTGCAACCGTCTTATCAAATAGCACACGGGAGACGTAATTCTTATCAAGGTATCCTGTCCCCGCGTAAAACGAGAGGATTAAAAGGGGATAGAAGACAACCCGCCAAACCCATTTGGCTACAATGCCGTATGTGTTATCAAACTCTTCAATTTTTTCACGTATAAAGCTCATATTTTAAAGATTCAGGTATTTCCGCAAGTCGCTTGTCCGATTCATCCAGCCATTGAGGAATTTCTTTAAGCTTGGCCGATTGGCGACTAAAGAGCGGTAAAAGGCTTCCTGCGCATCAATAAAGGAAATTGCATCCTTGGCCTTTAAATGGATCTTCCTAGCTCGGCCAATCCCGCAATTAACAGCGCAATTGAAAAAGCATTCGCCCAGTGCCGCCTCCATGGATTCAATTCCCTCGGCTTGCCACTCGCTGAAATAAACAGCCTTGGCCGCCTCTAGGGTTGGGTGCTGGAAATCAAAGTGAGGATGGGAAGCCTTGTCTATTCCCGCAAAGGTAGTGCCGCCGGAATCGCCGGGAACATTCTCACAGATTACGCGGGCATAATCCCCATAGTGACCCTTGGCAAAAACGCACTCATGCGAGAGAATAAAGGTAATAAAGTTGTTAAAGCGTTCCGTGCCCATTTGAAGGGCGGGGGATTGTCAAAGGGCTAAGGAATGTCGTCTGAATCGTAATCCCGTGGCCGCTCTATCTTTTCCGAGTAGGTAATGTTTTCATTCCTCGTTTCCGTTTGCGTCTCTGTCTCTGTCTTATCCTCAGTCAAACTTGTCGTTGAGCTTTGGACTTTCCAGGAGTTCATAACAGCCGTTGCACTTGCGCCGAGAATGAATGTCACGCCAATTGAAAGGAAGAACTGAAGAAATGGCGCTGGGTCTTTAATCCAGCCATACGAAGTGGCAACCATTACAAGCAAGCCGATTACGGTAAATATTCCTGCCCATCTCTGGCGGTTGCCTTCAAAGAACCTTTCTTTTGCCAAGGGATGCCGTCTTATTTTGGTTTCAGCCATGAGAGAACCTTATTGATTAGTGAAATTAGAAAACCGATTCCGCTTTCAAGGACGCAAAAGAGAGCTTTAGCCACTGAAACAAAGACTGGAATCAACGGAGGGAAGAACACGCACGCGGCAATTGCCAATCCAACCAAGAGAAAGGGAATACCGAAAAAAGGTAAATTTATGCCAGAAACTAGGTCTTGCCTCTTGTTTGGCCGCATCCATTGCCTCTGAGGTAATAACCTTGTCTGTTTCTCTCGTCACTTGCGCCAGTGCCTTGTCCTCCGCGCGCATTTGACCCTGTAACGCTCTATCCGATGCAACTAAGGTATTCAGGGCAGGGGAACCGATTGCAAGGGCTGGCGTTCCGCTGAACTCAATAGGGAGAACAACGTATTTTTTCCCCTGGGAAACGACTGGCTTAACGACAATTCTCTTCTTTGGTGGGGAAACGAGTCGGGTTGCTTGGGCGCTGTAAGCTTTGGCAACGTCAAAACGCCCTGCTCTAATGGCGGAATCCTCGGCATAGACAACCTTGGAAAGTGCGCTGGCTCTCTTGGCCGCCGTGGTTGCGCATCCTGAGAACAAGGCCAAAATGAGAAAGAGTGAAAAGAAACCTGTTGCCTTCATATCAAGCTTTTGAGTGTCAAAGGCGGATTAACTTGCAGGGTTCCAAGCTGTGATAATTCCCTCCTGAATTGCTACGCTCCCACCCAAACTGTTTGAAATTGTATAAGTTCCATCTGCAATTGGAGTGATGCTAGAAGCACTTAATACGTTGCCCAAAGGTGGCGCTGGTGGCCCAAAGCTAGGAGAGTAGTAATCCGTTCCCGGTGTGGCATCCGTAAGACCGCCCGCATTATTCGCTTTCTGTAATTGTGTGGAAACGGGATTAGTTTGAGGCAAGTAATCAGTTCCCGCAACCGCAGTTGCAAAGCTGCCAGCCCCATCAATCTTTAAAATTCCCGCAACGCTCGAACCAAGTTGGCTTTGGATGTTCGCTTGATAATCTGTCGTAGAACTTGCAGCCGATAAGTTCCCCACGCCATCCGATTTAACAAGCCCATTTACTAAAGTCCCGATATTTGCGGGAATTATGGTGAACGTGTAAGTATCGCCATTAACGAAACTAAATCCATTGTTAGCGACGCAAGTAACGCCTAGAGTTTCAATTTCAATCGAGGAAGAAGTTATTTGATAAACCGCCGACGCATCTGGTCCTTGAATATATAAATAAGAATCCGCCGGATAATTGAAAAGAGAATTGTTAAGAGTAACTCCCAACGCATCATTGCCTTGAAAGGTAAAAGCGGCGGCGCTATTAGAAAATGCGTTGTTAGCTACGAACTGCCCCGGCGCTAAAGTTCCATCATTGAAAACAAAGCTAAAACCTTGAGGAACACTTGAACCGCCCGCAATGCCTGTTAGCGCAGAGCCGTCGCCATAGAATTTGCCGCTCATATTGTCCGCAATCCAAGCGCCGTTAAGATTGCCCCCAATTGGATTGATTGAAAGAGAGTCGAAAGCGCCGACTGTTCCCGAAGTGGAGAAAAGCCCGACATATCCGCCAACCCCCGCGACGGCTCTTATGCCTTGCTGAATATAAATCGGGCCTGCACCTTCATAACCGCCCCAAAGAAAATTCATCGTTCCGACATTGGGAGCCGCATAAATGGAAGGACCATAAAGAGTAGCGCCCGCAATGGCGGAGTATCCCGCTGGGTTTGTATCCAAGCGCATTCCCGCATTATTTCCAGAAACGCCGAATTCAATGGCGCTGTCTCTAAGTTGCATGAAGACGGTTTCGCTAAGACCGTTAAAGTAGATTGGCGGAATTGTTGGATGGTCCGAATTCTCTTTGCTTAAAAATACTGTAGGCGAATTGAAAGACTTTTGACCCGTAATTTGCTGGTTCCCTGTCGTTCTTACGACATCCGAGGGAATGGAGTTAATGAAACCGTTTGGATTGCTGGCAAGGTAGTATGGAGATAAATCCACCGTGGGAGAACTAAAGACAATACTCTGCCCGCGTTGGCTTACTGATATGCTTCCGCTTCCGGAGAGGGTAACATCGCCAGAAAGAGAGTTTAGACTTGAGATATAAGACGACACGCCAGCCAAACCAGAAAATGAGTTATAGAGTGCCACTCCAAAGGGTTCTATTACCTCAATATCCGACCCATCAACCCAAGACAAAAGCCCGCGTAGATGGATCGCATTTGCCGTTCCCAACGCGGCGCTGACAATCGGGGAAGTGGTATCGAGATTGAAACTGTATCCGCTTACGCCAGAGGTAACACTGGAAACCGAAATTAGGTTGCTTGTGGAACCCGCTTGGCGAAGATAAAAGGCGAAATCGCCGATTGCCGGAATAAAAGGAGTGCCACTTTGAAGGAAAGAGAGGCTTACATCGTAGATATTACCTTGAACGAGATTTAATGATCGAAGAAGCGTTACCCCGTCTTGGTTTAATGCGACATTACTTGAAACGGAAATGGGCAGAGAGATAGTTAGCATATATCCCGCTCTTTCGTGTCAAAGGGTTTAAATAGAGTAATCCGGCGTTTGCTCTATGGGTTCCTTGACTGTTTCCCCTGGCTCGAATGAATACCAGTCAGTTTCCTCTTGGCGCAAATGTCCTTCAAACTCCCCCTCTGATTCGTGGCGCAAGGTAATTATTCTAAACCCATCTGGTTTTCTCAATACGTGACTGGAAACGGAATGGGGAATTACGCAAATTCTAATCGCGTGTTGCTTTAAGCGTCGAAAGGTAAGAAATAGATCTTGAGTGCCAGCGCCGACGTATCCAGTGAAATCAACAAGGTTCAGAGCTTTCTTTGAGAATAAATTATTTCCCATTGGCATCCAATCCGAGGGAAGAACAACACCTTTGCCTAAACCGGGATAAGCCGATTCCAGCCAGCCACGTTTCCGCCAGTTCTTGCCGTTCAGAGTGAATACATTTCCCTTTGCTGAATGCATTTTAATTTCCTCAACTAAATTGCCATTTGCATCGTGCCATTCTTGCGAGGGCTGAACGTTTGGTTGCAATAGGTCTCTATGTGCCTTCACTCTGTCGGCCAATTCATCCGGGATTTCGTATTCGTCTTCATAGACATTAGGAAGGATATGGTTTCTTTCGTTTCCACGTCCTCCCATGATTCCGCCGCCACCACTTGAGATGTAAGGGCAAAACGCAACGTCATAGAAACCCGCGTCGAAGGCAAGCATATCAAACATACAGCGGAGATTATTGGGTTCCGGCAATACGTCTGATTCAAGAGTCCAAACAAATTCCACGGCCAAGGAACGGGCTTTGTCGAATCCTGCCGTGTAAAGCTGGGCAATCAGTAATTGAGCATTTGCCTTGTATCGGGTGAATCCATCGGAAACAGGAAGGGGCAAATGGTGAATTGTCCAAGAGTCGCCTAAAAGGGCCGAGTATTGCGCAAGGATGGCCGCCACGGGGTTTTCATCCGTGCAAAGGATAATGTGCCCGCCTGAGAGATTGGCCGCCGTGGCATTCTGTTTAATAGCCCTGGCTTGGGCTTTCAGTGCGTATTGAAAATCTTTGGTTGCGCAGATTATTATAGCGAGGGATTTCACTTCGCCTGCTCCTATGTCAAAGAATTTTTATGGGTCGAGGTTGCGGGCATAAACTGCCATTTGAAACGCATCTCCTCCACCTGGCGCTTGAACAGGGACAAAAGCAGGGGTTGAATTCTCGACAATCATCGTTTGGCTTAGGGTGGAAACTGTTCCATCTGAATATATGCTTTTATACGTGGTTGAATCGCCCGTTAAGCCTATGATCGTTCCAATCACTGCCCTTCGTCCAAAATATACCGTTTCCCCGCGTGTTTTGTCCGCTGGGAAGCCGCCATACACGGTTCCGCCGTCTGCATTGAATGAATCGGTTAAAGTGGAATCAGTGAGGAATTGCCCGCTTGAGACTGTTGCGGTTGTCTTAGTGGCCGTGCCATCAAGGAATGAACTGATATGGGAATAAAGCAAGGTTGCGCCCTCGGAATTAGTCTTCCATGAATACTTCCAAGTATGGCTATCGGTTCCCGTGGTTGAAACAGTGCCGCCAAATCCTGGGATAAGGACATTAGAATATACTCCACTGGTAAAGGGGAAGAGAACCGTTTGGCCGTCAAAGGAAAGGTTAGTGCCAAAATTGGTATTGGAATCGCTTTTGAGATATTGGGGCGCAAGGAACACCCCATAGGGCGCAACGCCTTCAATGGCCGTGTTTGCATCAAATAGCTGATAGAGGGCAATGGAATTAGTAATCAACGCGGTGGAGGCTTGGGTAACGCCCATTGCGTAATTTGAAGAAGTCGCCTCCGCAAGATAGGCGGGAATGGCTTGCGCAACGCTGGTTGTCCCGACTTTGGTAATATATGAGAGAAGGGAAGTTATCTTTGCGTCACTTAGGCCAAATGGATATGTTGAATGAAGAGTGATTTGCTGGTAATCCGTTGTTGTAGTCGCAACGCTCATTGTTGCATAATCATCAATTTCGTAACTTGCCCCAACGGAAACGCTATCGCTTGAGGTTGTCCAAGCTTGAACGGTTGTTGTCGTCGTATCCCGTGGCAAATTATCGCCGCTGGTAATCGTGGAGGTTGCTGCATCCGTCGAAATTAGAAATTCAAAACTAAGAGTACTTGGCGAGCCGTCGAAGGTGAAGTGACTCGTTACGGCGCTTCCATCATATTCATGATAACTAACGGCGCTGGTTGTCAGGCTGTTCCAAAGCGTGGTTGCCGTAAAGGAATCCGCAATATCCGTGAAGAACGAAACGGCTGTATTAGTCGCACCGGCAGGCTTATAAACCCAAGCCCATTCATTATGTTCCACCGTTAGAGCTAAACCGTTTTCTGCAATGTTATCAAATCCTATGGTTGCCGTCGATTCCCCGCCGTAAGTAACATTCGTTGTTACTGTGGCAGAGGTTATGGCCGTTGAGAAAATGGTTTCTGTTGCCGGATAGAAGCTTGTGCCAGTTGTGCCAAGTGTCCAGTGGGTTGTTGTTACATCCGTGCTGGTTGTCGTAGTTAAGGCACCCGCCGAAGTCATTTCCATATAAGGGCTGTATTCGACTGTATAGGAATTGGTTGTTTGCGAGGAATCGCCAGTGTTATTACTTGTGGAAATAGTACTGCCTGAAACGGTAATGGTAATTGTAATATTAGCGGTTGAAGTAGCAAAACCTGCCGAGTCAAAGGATGAAACGCCGCTTAGTTCTTCATAGGTTTGGGAATTGGTTATGTCCATTTGGTTAAAAGAGGAGCTGGAAGCTGTTGAGAACAGGGTTACGTTTGCGCTGGTTGTCGCCCCAAAGAATCCATTTTCAGAGCCGTTGCCAAAACTGTTACTGTAATTCCCGCCGTCCCGTATCTCATAGATAGTATAGGAGTTTCCATTACTTATTCCCATTTCGGAACTTGTGGAACTGGTATTAGTAGCCGTCGAATTGGAATCAATGGCGCTTGCCGTTGAAGTATAGGCAAAAGCTTCAAATAGGGTCTTCTCTCTGACTGTGTTAGCGAACAACATTTGATTAATTAAACGGTTGCCATCGCCCAAGTGTAATACGGAATATATGTAAGTTCTCCGGGGTTTGCGGGTTCGGGCTTGTCTGTGATGAATTCTTGATTGCCAACAAGTGAAATACTGCCCGCTTGGGTCTGATATACTTTCTTATCCTTTACGATTGCCAAAAGAATATCCAAATTTGAGGGAAGGGCGCTTGCCGTGGCATTCTGCGCAACTGGGGTGGAGTCGTCGCAAGACAAGGAACAACTTGTTACGTTTTGGCCGTCTGTCGTGACGCCTATCTTGGCATAAAAGGTTCCCGAAGTGGCGCAAGTAAGGGAATCAAACATATTGTCTGGGACATGCTGATTTACTGTGCCGGGAGTGATATTGACGGAAATATTAGACGCGTCTCCACTGATTGCTTGCGTGGAAACTGTGAAAGCTGGGGGTGGGTTAAATGAGAGAGTACCCGCGTTGATCTTTAAGCTTGTGCCTCCTGGGGTGCGTCGTAATTGGTATCCAAGCCCTTTTTCAAGAGAGATGGCTTGCAAGGTATCAATCGCTCTATTGAATAAATAAGGCGTTACACTCGGCCCATATGTTTTAAGGGTCTGGAAATTTATTTCTGACATATTAAGCCGCCGGGTAAATATCTGAATTCCAAGCCACGGCACTCCATTCATAGGTAGTTGTCCTTGTCCAGAAAAGTCCTTCTAAAGCCCTTGTGGAACCAGTAACAAGCCAGTTGTCGTCTCCTGAGTAATCCCTGCCGGGGTTCTGAGTCTTGCCGATGTTCCCTCTTTCGTCTGGGGGTTCGCTGGTAAAGTATTCCTTCTTGGTTACTATGCTCGCGGGGACAATATAGCTTTCAATTCCAAACTTATCGCTTGATTGACTAAACCCAATGAATTGGCCGTTGTCGTCAAATATTTCATCGGCGGCCCAGTCGTCAAAACTCGGATGCTCTGTTATGGGCGCCTGCGTGGAACTGTTCTGCTCTGTGTATTGGGTGCTTGGCGTTCCTGTGTAGGAGCACTGATAAACAAAGTGAATATTCGCCATGCCCAGCAAGCGCATTTGCGGCTCTGCTGATACAAGGATAAAACTGGTATAAACTGGATGAGTGGAAAACGGGGCAGGGGTGTTGGTAGCAATATCAGCCCATAGGCATTCAAGGTCTTCTTCAAGAGTGCCTGCGGTATTTACGCTTGATGTTCCATTCGATAACTGGCTTGAATACGTGATTCTTGTATTCTTGCGGCTTGTCGGAATCGTTCCATAGGTTTGAGTGCTCATTCCTGCTTTTCCCCTGTCAAAGACCTAACTAATTAAACCCGCCGTCGTATTGCTGGACTTGTTGCTCTCTCTTTTCCAGTGCGGCAAGGATCTTCGTTTGCAAATCAACGCTTTGCTTGGCGTGTTGAACTTGCTGTTTAATCAAGTCGTCTTTGTTAGTACTGTGCTGATAATGTGCCCCAGCAACGCCTCCGCCAATTTGACGCAAGGAATCAACTGTGAAATGAGGACTTTTGATTTTCTCCAAATCAGACAATCCCTTTTCACTTTCTTTGAGTGCTTTCTTCCGTTCATCAATAATTCCCTTTAGGCGTTCTTCCTCGGATTTCTTGGCCTTCTGGAAACGGTCCTTCGCGTTCTTTTCGTCTTCCTTGGCAATGTCTTTGTTTGCCCCTTCTAATTCCTTTTTAACATCCAACGCTTTGCCCTTGTTTTGCTCATGCTCCAGGTCGTTCTTTGAGTTAATGTCCTGCAATTCAAGATTAGTTAATTCGGTTTCCAATTCTTTCTTGCGCTCAATTAGGCTGAGAGAACGAAGATAAGCCTCATGTTCCTTTTTAAAGTTTTCCTCTTTCAGTTTGGCTAGCTCTTCCTCTGCCCGTTGCGCCTCTTTAATACCCTCTAAAGCGTCCGCATCAACTGGCTTGCGCCCCTTGGCTGCTTTCTCTTTCTTGTTGTCCTCCTCAACCTTTAAATTTGCCGCCGCGTCAATCACTTGATTCGCTGCTTCCGTTGCCGCATCGAATCCGTGGGTGAGGTTAGAGACATAAGCAACAATCGCCGCAACGCCTGTTCCTAGGGCTTCTGTTCTGGAGATAATCCAGTTGAGGCTTTCTGCCGCCGCAACCTTTACTTTCATCCAAATTTTCTCCATGGTATCGCCAGCGTCTTTCAGTTTGGCTACGGTCTCATTGCTTGCCGTTGCCGCCGATGTCATTTCCTCACGCAAGGCTTCTGGTCCCTTTCGCAAGATTGGAATAATATCAGCGCCCGATTTTCCAAGGGCTTTTAGTATCGCGTTTAATGTTTCCGCGTTCTGTCCGCTCTTCTGGTATCCCTCCGCGAGTTGAATCAATTGCTCTTCTGGGGCGGCATTTACAAATTCCTTGGCATCAACTCCTAAATCCTCAAACGCCCCAGCAAGCTCTTCATTCCCTCTAATTGCGTCTATGGCATTCTTGGTTCCTTTTTGCAAGGTCTTGACGAAGCTTTCCATATCCACGCCAGCCAGCTTGGCAACGGCTCCCATACGCTGAAGAGACTCTGCGCTGGTTCCAAGCTTTTCGGAAACATCCTGTATATGGCTGAATTGCTCTATAAGCCCGCGTATGCCCTCGACAACCGCCCCAATGGCAAAAGCGCCAGCAAGCTCTTTTCCAACGTCTTTAAACGATTCCTCGGCATGCTCTTTGAATCCGTCCACGGCATGTTTTGCCGCCGCAAGTCCCGCATTGAGCGGGGAGTTGTTTGAGCCAAGAACTACGTTTACATCATTTGCCATAAGTTATTACCCGTTCCCCTTTGTCAATTGCTCTAGGGCCAAGGATGCCGCCTGTTCTTTGTCGGAAATTATCGAAGTGTTTCCTGTCGCCAAGTAACAGAAGGCGGAATTATACCAGATTACTTTTCCCAGTGGCATTAAGAGAATTGATTCCTCTTGCCATCCTGTTTCCCTAATCAGCGCCGCCATTTGAGTTAATAGCCAAGGGATTTGTTCCAGGGATTCGCCCTTCTCGGAATCGGAGAATGTTGGCATTGAGGCAAAGTCGTCTTGATAGACAATGAACGCCTTGGACTCCTCTTGAAGGTCTCTGCGCGTATTCCAAAGATGCCAGAGCCTTCTTTTCCTTGAGAGTTTCTTTAGGATTTCCTCACTGGAGGAGGAGGAACAGATTAAAACGGCAATTTCTAAATCTGAAAGAGTGACCGCCTCAGATGTCTTGAACAAAGGCGAACCGATATTTTCCAGCCATAGGAGATGCAATAAGCAAAAAGGCTTTAAGGTCTTGCCAAGAATCTTGTGGGTTAGATTAACGTAGTTCTCAAGGAATTTTGAACCGTTAGTGACGAAATTTGCTTGGATTGTTTCCATGCCGCGTTGGCCGTGTCAATTGCCCAAAGAAAAAGGCATCCGGTTAAAGATGCCTGCTTTCTGTTTATTTGTTGGGGGTTAAACTTAGGAAAGGGTGATGCCTTGGGAAGTGATTCCTTTAATCGAAACAGTTTCATGCCCTTTGTTAGTCCGTTTGAAGTCTGTAGTTTCTACAATATATTCAATGGAATTCACGGTAATCGTTACGCCGGGGGTGGGGACTGTTGCTCCATCAAATAGAGCTTCAAATTCCATTTCGGTTGTTATGTCGTCATATCGCCGATGGACCACAATTCCATTTTCGTCTTGAACCGCTATTACAACTCCGCATTTATTGCCGAGGTTGTGAGACTGGACAACATAGCCAGTAATGGCAGGAGTGCCAAAGACAAGAGAAGATAAACCGTAAACGTTAGCTGCCATAAGATTTTAAAAAGGGGGTTACTCACCCGCTCTTTTGTCAAAACTTGGCTGCTTAACTTACTGGGAGCGTCTGGCACTGGATTTCGTATTCAAATTTAGTGCTTAAGCATCGGCCAAATTCGCTATTGCTCCCGATGCCTTGCGCATAACTTATGCTGTAATACTGCCCAAGGTGGAAATTGTCCGCATTAACAGCCGAGAAGACCGCTTCCTGATTGCTTATTAGGTCATAGACTTGTGCTGTTGCTTGGTCGTGAATCGAAACCGGGTCTTCCGTGTCGTCAATTTGGGTGACAATCTCAATTGAAAGAATTCCTTTGTAGTTGTGGGTAAATGGCTCTATCTCGGTTAGTTTATCCACCGCAACTATAATAAAAGGGGCGGAAAAAGGATCAACGCTGAAGCCATGGATTACCGAATAGTCAGCGGAAATGGTACCATCTGGCGTCTCCTTGGAATAAGTGAGAGTGAAATTGCTAGAGAGGTAATTAGCGAATTGCGTCTCTGCGATTAAAAGAAGGGTGAGGAAAGCCATTCCTCTTGCCGAATGTCAAATAAACCTAATCGAGGTTTGCTTGCTTGGCGGCACGTTTAAGGGCGAGCTTGGCGCTTTTAATCATGTCGTTCCCTCGGCCCTCCAATGCGCGGGAGACAATATGAGCTTTGGAATCCAAGGCGCTAAAATACGAAACGGTATTCGTCAAAACGATATAGGGCTTTTCCGTGTCGGCGGAATGGTTCTCAACTTTCCCTGTGCCGCTCCTGTTGAGCCAAGAAGGCTGATTCCTGCCCAATGCCGAGGCACATGCGGCCCAACCACTCTTTGCCGTGCCGACGTTCTTCTTGCGCCTGCCCTCGTACGCTCTCACTTTGCTCTGATCTGCCACGGGAAAACTGTTGGGATTTGGAATCTTAATGCGCCCGTCCCGCCGCAACCTGGCATGCCTCGACGCGTCAAAGGGTTCCACGCGGATCAGGTTGAGCTTGGGGCTGTTCTGGAAAATGTCGGTCACGGCTCCGGCATCTCGACTGCGCACGGCATTCTGTAGGCGTTCCCCATACTTGGTGTTGCGAAAGGAAAAGATGTCAGTGAACCATTTGCTTTGCAGATAGACTTTCCCGACATCAATTGCTACGCGGCGTTTGCCTACGCTGGCGGTCTTGGGAAAGGTTAATTGCGTTAGTCGGATTGCAAGAAGCCTTCCTTGTTCAAGAATAACCTCGCCCATTGCTTTACCAGTAAGCTCTTTATATGTCTGAAGCTTTGAAATGAATTCAGCGGTTTCTATGCGCAAGGACAACATGGCGATTAAGCGGAAGCCGTTATGCAGATTAATTCAAAACTCGTTTCGTCTGATTTGACTCTTTCAATGCGCATCTCAAGGCCATCTATTTTAATCGTCTCTCCGACATTTGGCTTGGTGGTTAGGCGAGTTCTTGAAACAATAATTATTGCGCCAAGCTTTTGAAATAAACCGCCAGACATTAAGACATCTTCAAACTCCACTTCATTGATTACCCCCGTGTAAGATGTTCCTTTATAGGTAAAGCATTCGCCAATTAATTCCGAGGCTTCATCAAGGGCGCACTGGTTTAAAGAAATGAAATCGGCTTTTGCGGACATGAATTGCCCGCCAGTGTCAAACAGTTTGTGCTTGCCGAGGCGTGGTTGCTAATTTAATCTTCAAAGATGGATTTTACACCCTTTCTCCCCGGAATCAACGGAGCTTTAAAAACTCTTGCGGAGCTATTAGGTTTCCCTTTCATTGGAATTCCAGAAAAAGCGAAATTCGCAATCGGACAAAATGACGCAGCAAGGTTGAAAATCGTTTTTGATAATACCGAAGTAGTGAGTACTGTCGAGTTAACCGAGTTTCTCGACAATTTCATCTTTGCTTACAACATAGGATTAGAAGCAGAAAAGACTCTTAGTTCTCGTGCCGCCAATACTGCGAACGTAACGGAAGCATTTGTCGAGGCGGCATTGTTCAAGACTGTTTCTAACGAGAAGGAGGGACGTTTAATTGATTTGCAAATCTCGGAAATAACCTTTAAGAGTCCATTAGAAATTGCCTTTATCGGAGTGTCATCGGCCTTCACATTTGCAGTAATATTCTCCGGGGGGGAGTTGGAAATAAAAGCAACCGGAATTAAAGCGAAGTTGCCCTCGCTCGGGAAAGGGATAAGTAGTCTAAAATCAGCGCTACACAAAGGCAACACGTTAAAAGTGGGAAAGAAAAGACAAACTCCCACATTACCCGAATGAAAAAGGGCGCCTCCTAAGAAGCGCCCTTTCAATTTACATACTGAGTAGAAACAACAAACTTAACTTGTAATACGCACTAAACTTTTCGCTGAACCCACGGCTGTTCCATACATCCAAGTATAAGTAACTTGATATTTGCCGAGAGCGGGCAAGTAGAATTCTCGCACTTGGAGAGTCAATCCGGTTTTTGGGTCAGTGACATTGGTAATCTTCGCGGGAACCGCAATGCCGTTGTCTTGCGGCAATTCGGGGGAACGAGAGGCAATTACAACCGAAGCCTTCTGCAAGGCCACGGCGCAAAGTCCGCCAGTCGTCGGCAAGCTTGTATAGTTGCCAAAGCTAAAGCCATGAATCGGAGGGATGCCAGCTTCAGAAACGCCTTGAGCGCCCCAGGTGAGCTTAACAATGGATTCATCTGCAAGCAACTGCGCCTCGGTAACGGGGCTGGTAATAAAATATCTGTCATTAGTCGGAACTTTGTTGGCTTCAAGAATTTGTCTTGCGGCAACAATACCGTTCACGCGGTTAATCGGGACTCCGGTTAAAGCCACTACGCTTGAATAGTTCCCAGAGGTGAACAGAGCGGCAACACTCGACATAATGTCATTACCCATTTGAGCGGCAAGGTCTGTCGCAAATTGCTCAACTAAGTTTAAGTTAGTAGAGGCAACCTCTTGGTCGTTGAAGGCAAGAGATGCGTGTTTGTGCTGGTTGATAGTAACGGGGACATCGGTTAGAGTGCCGGTTGCCGGGACATAACCATTAGTTGTGTCGTAAGATTGGGCCGTGCCTACCGTTGGAATACGGGAATAAACGGTTTGATTGAATAGAACCGCGTCATTGCTAAAGTCTGTTACGAATGCTTTAACGATGGGAAAGAGGTCTGTGAGGATGGGCAAGGCTTCTTGCGCAATTAAAACGGGGGTGATTGTACCTAAAGAGTTAGCCATAAATGTTCTGGGGAGTTATTGGTTGGGGAGAGTTGTCAAAACCGAGTTACTTGGCGAAGAGCGCCGCCTTGTTGGCAAAGTAGTAATTAGCCCGTTCCACTGGGTCTCTAATGGCTGACAACTGCGCAATAACCTCTTCCTTGCTTATGGCATCGGACATTCCTTTAGCGTCCACTTTCAAAGGTTTGATTCCCTGAGAGGCTACTAAATCAACGGCTTTCTCTTCCGCTGTCTTGTCCTTGGCGTTGAGTGCGGCAATCTGCGCGTGCAAATCCGCAATTGCTGAATCCTTACCCGCAATTAGGTCGCCTAAATCGGCAATGGTCTTCTCTTTGCTTGCGACTAAATCAGCCGAGGCGTGAAGCTGGCTTTCTTTGTCTGCAATGAGAGTTTGTAAGGTGTCATGGGAAACCTTGGCTTCCTCTAGTAAAGTTTGTGCCGCTGAGTGTTCGGCTTTTAAATCAGTAAGTTCAGATAGAATATCCATGAAGGCTGCGAACGCTGTCAAAAGCGCCGACGCCTAACGGATTTAGCCGCTTACTGATTCAAGTAACCAATGAGGTTATCTAGGGAGTTAATCACGCCATCGGCCAAACCGAGTTTCACGGAATCCGCGGAATCAAACATCTTGCCGCTCAATGCATCGTGAGAAATGCCCTTGCGGTTAGCGGTCACTACAGAAAGAAATTGCGCGTAGCATTTATCGACGCTTTCTTGCAAGTATGCCTTCTGGTCATCGGTCAAAGAGGTTCCCGGCAATCCCATTGCTTTAAATTTACTGTTCCCGCCCTTGAAAACTTCCACTTTCACCCCGTCTTGCGCAAATGCTTGGGACTCATCGAGGAAACACGAATAAACGCCAATAGAGCCCAGCTCGGCACTCTGAGAGAGGAACACGCGACTAGCGTTGCAGGCGAGCCAATAGGCGGCACTGGCGGCCAAGGAATCGGTATAGGCGATGACTGTTTTGCTTTTGCCAAGGGCTTTGATTGCCTGCCCTGCTTCCGGGGTTCCCGTGACGGTTCCGCCACCACTGGAAATATTGAGAATTACGCTTTGAATGTCGTCACTCGCGGAGATGTCGCCCAAGGTCTGCTTGAACGTCTCCAGGCTGAACGCCCCGCATGCCGCTTCCAAACCAGAGCACTTGTTGAGGATTATCCCTTCAATGGAAACGATGGCCGTTGTTCCTGCAATTTCATAAGCTGGGGACTCGTCGGCGCTGAAGTCATCGAGGCTGAAAGCTTTCTGAGAGATGTAATTCGCAAGGATGTCTCTTATTACTTTGTGGCTCTCTGGCGTAATGGCCCAAGGTTTATTATATACTAAATCGAGAATTCGGGCTAGGCGCATGATACGCCTGCGGGGTGTCAAAAGACTTGTCGTTCAGGTTTTTTAATATTGAATCGTCGGAATGAATAAAAGTGAAATCTGGCAATACGCTCAAATTGTAGGTTCCATCTTTGGTAGCGGTTTTGTTGCTGCCGTTGTGGGTTATTATACCGCTTTAAGGCGAACAGATAGAGAGTTTAAACAAAAGAAATTGGAGGAGCTTTGGCGTAACTTTGAAATGCATATGAATGAAATGCAAAAGGGTTTTGCTACCATATATTTTCGCATAGCCAGCGGACAAGTCGGCGAAGTTGAAGAGAGAGAATTAACGCATTTTTATAGCGAATTGACGCTAATAACTACAATTTACTTTGAGCGCCTTTTGCCATACTTAGCAAAAGTCGAATCCGCAAAAAACAGAAACACGGATTTAATTCTGAAATTTGGTAGGGGCGAAATCTCTGCGCAAGAAGTTGTAATCGCAGGTCAACCGCTTATGAGTGATTTAATAAGGGAAACAGAACGTTTTAAAAACCAAGTGGTAGTAACCGCTAGAGATGTTAGGGATGAAAACTTATTTAGCCCGATAACAAGAGGAATTCGCTCAAGTTGGAATGCTATAATAAATGGCTTCAATTAGTGGGATGATCTCTCTCCTTAAGCCGCTTCCTCTGTATGGTCTGGCAATTGCGTATCCGCTTGGGTATCGGCGGGCGCGGTTCCTGGCTTCAAGGGAAGGACAATAGGCAAGGGGATTCCATTAGTTTGCGCCTGTTCAATGAGATATTTACTCTCCGCAATTAATTGGTCTGTTTCCTTTTTCCAGTCCTTACCTCTGGCACTGAAATACATTTCCCGATTCAAGAGCCCAGCTTGCAGCAAGGCTATTTCGGCATTGCTCATGCGTCCCTGATCAACGGTTATGGAACAGGGGCAGGTATATGTCACGTCCCACGGCAAAGCGTTTTCTTGCGGCACTGGCAACTTGCCTGCCTTCATAAACGAGGCGATTACCCATCCGTAAATCCGGTTTAGGGCATTGTCGATTAGCAAGGTCTGAAGAGAGCCAAAGAACGCGGCGGCATCTGAGATACTGAACCGTACGGCCGTTCCGTTTAACTTGTCTGGATTAACGACAAATTCATAAGGTAGGGAAACACTTAGGCAAACGTCCCGCATGATCAACTCAAGAAATTCCGTTACGTTGGCGCTGGGGTGTTCTGAGGCGAGTAATTTAACGTCCTCGCCCTCTTGCATGTATTTGACCGATGCCCCATAAACCCGCTCTAAACCTGAATTAGTCGGCGCTGTAGTAGGAATGCCGTTTAAATCTGCCGGATAAAGGTTGCCGGTAATGCCTTCCTCGGCATCTAAAACTTTTTTGGTTACGACAACCGCCATTGAAAGTTGAGTCTTTAAACTCTTCTTAATGAGATTGTGCATGTCCTTATGGTCCCGCATCGCGTTTAGAGAACTCGCAAACATTCCCAAGCCTCTTTTCTGCCCAATGTTCTTAACTCTCTTGATATGAATTACATTGTCAGCCGAAACCTTTTGAAAGGAAGTGCCCGTGAGGACATTATAGGCCAAAGCTTTCCCGTAATCAGAAAAATATATCCCGTCGATTGAATCGTCCCCATCCTTGCCGGAAGTGGTGACATTCTCACTATTAACCAGCATTACTTGAGGATAGCCGCTCTGAGTCTTGATAAGGACAATGAACACTTCGCCGCAAATAAGTAGTTCTCGGACAATAACCTTCTGAGCTTCATAGAAACTCATTTCATTATCCGCTGTGCAAAAGACATTCCCCGCCCAATTGCTAAACGCATCGGTTGCCAGTTTATTAAAGTCTGGGTCAGTCGTCGAAGCATTGGCCGAGATGCCAGCGCCGATTCCGTATATCTCAACAAGGGAAGCGATTCTCTCCGCAAGTGGGTAGTTATTAATCAAATAACGACTCATGCGGGTAATCTCGGAACGAGTGAATTCCGAGGGATTGACCATTGATTCCGTTCCCGGCGTTTGAATGTATCCCCTGTCCCGCGTAAACGTAGCCGCTTCGTATCCCTCTTGAGAATACCAAGCTTTAGCAGGCGCAAGGGGTAGGGCTGGCGCTTGCTGATTAAAATAGACTTTTAACTTATCAAAGAATCCCATGCGCGCCGGTTAGATAAGTAGGGTGAAATCAAAAGTTGTGCTTGTGATTATCCCTTTGTTGAATTTCTTAATGGCCCAAGAGATTTCCGCAAAGAGAACGTCTGCGGGTTTGGAAATGTTATACGAAAAGCTTTTTCCGTTAATGGTCGTAGTCGTAATCGCCTTGGCGTTTCCCGCGTTGAGGCTTTCAAACGCTTTGTTTCTTATTGCCTCTAGGCTCTGGGTATTGCCTTCTTCATTGGCAATATCTAGGAGGGCGAGAGCAAAAGGGGACATGATACCGCCCGCCGCATGTCAAAAAGGCGTTGCTCGCACGGAATTATGTGATATGCCCGTTAAATGAACTTAGAAATAATTAAAGTGAACTGTGAAAACGAGACTACGGAAACGAGAACGAGGATGGACAACGTATTAAGGGTAAAGGGATTTTGTACCTGGGTCTCAATGGACATAGGGGCAGGCGACAAGGATTATATGATTAAGACCCCGGGAACATATTTTTGGAAGGAGAGTGCCTCAAGTGAAGATAGGTATCCCATTGGCAAGGGTGTTTTGGAAACGGCAAACCTACTGCTGGAAAGGGAGTTTGGTCCCGTCAGATTCACGGCCTCAATCGGAGTTCTCAATCAAAGCGATTTATTGGTAGAGGATTAACCCCATTCATTCCCTGCGTAAGACTCTTGCAAGATTGGCGGGCGCAATACGTATTCCCGTTTCTTTTGCTCTGCTTGCGCCTCGGCCATCTGCTTTGCCTTAATCCTTGGTTCCAAGAGGTATTTAAAAGCCTCAAGGTATTTGCAACAGTCGCCCAAGTGGTTTCTCCTGGCACTCTTCCAAAAGGTTTCCAATTTGCCGCGTGCGTTTTTCTTTTCAACTAACTGTTCTCCGCTCAATTGAATTTTGATTTCGTCATCGCAATTTTGAGGAAGGAATAACTTACCGCTTCTCTCTTTAATGATTCCGAGATACAGGATGTCCTTAAAGGTCTTGTCATTGATTATCAGTCCTGGAATGCGGTATTGCTTATGGGGAAAAGTAGTTTCCCGAAGTGGCGCAAGAAGCCCTTGCGATTGGTTGCGCCCGACAATGGGCAGAAAATTAAAGCCAGTTGATACACAGAAAGCTTTTACTTCCTCGGTTCTATCGCCGCCCATGTCGATTAGAGCTTTATGAATTCCATAGCTGTTGGCGGTTCCCTTGACGGGGTAAGTATTCTTAAAGATTAGCTTTAGGTCATCGAATGTCGCCGCCTCGCCCCAATCAACAAGGGAGCTTGTTCCATCGGCATAAACCGCTTGGACGGCATACCAAAGACTTGAACCTTGAGTATCAGCGCCAAGGATTAAAACCTCTGGCTTTGAAAGCAACTCGCCCTTTGCATACGCGGGCGATGCCGAAATGATTCCGTCAATGTCGTCCCGCTTGATTGTTGCCGCCCGTTGCTCAAAGCACTCCCCAAGGAATGAATTATAGAAGTTTCGCAGCTTGCCTACATCGTCCTTGGAAAGAAGGAACATCTTTGCCAAGCCGCCCCACTTGACGTTAAATGAGTAAAGCGCCGAAATGTGATAAGAGCGAATCTCAGAAGGGAATGATTTGGGGTTAGTGTCTTTCCATATCCCACTGCGAACCATTCCAATTTTATCTTGCTCGGACAAGTGAGCGTTGCAGGAAATGCATTCGTAATAGGTAGCCGATTCAACTTTATCTATGTCGTATGTTTCATCCTCTAGCTTGCACGCGTCCTTGTCCCATTTGATTTGATCGAAAATTAGGGTTTGCTCATGCTGGCAATATGGACAGGGAACAAAGTATTTGGATTGACTGCCAAGAAGGTATTGCGACTGAACGATTGAAGTTGTCTCACTGGTAGGCGTCGAAAGAATTAGGATCTTCTTGTCATTGGGAAAACTGATTGTTCTATCCTCTGCAAGTTCCAGCGCGGGGGCTTCCCCTTGATTGGCAAAGTCTTCGCCCTTGTCGCATTCGTCGATAATGACAATTGCCGCCGGGTTACTGGAAAGCTGGCTTGGGCTTCCAGCGCCGATTACCCTCGCAATACAGGAACGGAAAAGGAATTCAGTCTTCTTTAAATCGTCGGCGCTATCAGTGAGAAACGGCCTAACGGATTCGCAAGATTCAATCGAGGGATGAAGGGAACGCTCGGAGAACTGTTGCGCAAGTTGCTTGCTCGGGAGAATCATGAGCAACGGGAAAACCTCATTGCACACGTAATAAAGCAGTAGATTAGATGCCAGTTGCGTTGCGCCTATTTGCGCGGACTTCTTTAAAACTACCTTTCTGATTCTTGGGTCGCCAAAGTCCTCGTATATCCGGCGAAGGTAAGGTGTATGTAAAAGAGAATAGCGCCCCGAGATGTTGCTAGTTTTGGGACTAAGGCGAATGTTCTTTTCAACCCATACAGCCGGGGAAATGTTTTCCTTTGGTTTGAATGTCCGCCTGAGGATGGAACGCAAGAGGACGTTTGCAGGTTCCATTAGGATTGCCCCCCAAGGTATTTGCAGGAATATAGGGCCAAGATGATTTCATCCATTTCCCGCTTGAGCACTTCTCTAGCGGTAATCTCGTCTTTGCCCGCAATCTCTAGGGAAACGCGTTTGGGTATCGAGTCCAGGTCTTGCCGCAATTTCAAAAACAAATCCCCTAGCGCCGCGTCTAGTTCCTCAACCCTGATTGAATTCCTGTTTGATTCCTCAATCTCTGGAGTGGATTGCTCAACCTTGCGAAGCTGTTCAGACAGGGAAACCCATTGCCTGCGTTTAGCCTCGGCTAGATTTTCGTCACCACTGGCGCGGGCTTGGGTGTAGTCGGCATGGGTCGCCAGCTCGGCTTGCTGTAGGCGTGCGATCGACGCGGAGAGCCCCAGAGCGCCGGGAATGGCCGTGGAATCGTTCCTGGGGCCGTTAGCGGGCAATTGAGGGGTGAATCTCGCCCCTGTTGAAACGAGAAGGCGTGTTTGCCGTTCGTCGTCGAGTGGAAAGCCGGAATCCTTCCAGCGGAGAATGGTCCGATAGGAAACGCCGTATTTCTGGCAATAGGATTTTAAAGGGAACTGATAAGGGGAAGCCGCCATTCGCAATGACAACTTGTCAATTTCCCTGTCTCTTATTGCGTCACCTTAACGCATTTAAAGCGATGAAAGCCGCTATTGCATGGCAAGTATTGCTTTGGAATCCCAACCGCTTACAGAGGCAGCCCGCGCAATTGTGCCGTATGTGACATCAATATTTGAAAAGCTGCGTGTGCCGTCTTGCCAAGCTGATTCGTGAGCCTCGGAGAGCCTGACCGGTCAAAAAGATTCCTTGTCTCCCTTCTCTATGCCTCCTATGCTCAGTATCCCTTATGAACTACTATTACATTGGTATCAGAACTTCCATTCCCGGAACCGGAAACAGCGTTGACCATCATTATTACGTCAAGGCGTCAACGGAAGAGCTTGCTCAAATGACTGCCCGTCAATTCGCAAAATTACGGTCGGGCGGCGCAACGCCTGACGATTTCGCTGCCGAGCCTATTGATGAAGAGAAGTATGAGACGGGAGGGATTCCCACAACAATAGAGAATTCCGGAACCGGAACGCTGAGAATCGCGGCAGACCCCGAAGCCTCGAACCGCCTGATTACCGTTACCATGTCCAAGCCCGGTCTTACTTTCAAAATCGAGGTTATTACCCATGTCTTTCCGGCTGTTGAGGAGAAAGAAGAAACCGCCAAGGAACTTGCATTGTGTATCGCAAAGAACCTTTACCCATTTGAGGAATCCTACAAGGCTACACGCGTTGAGGAAGTGGGAAACATGTTTGGCGACAATACGCCAGACATTAAGACAGAAGAAGGTTGGGCAAAGTTTGACCGAGAGATTCACTAGGCGGAAAAGAAAAGCCGCACTCCCGAAGGAATGCGGCTTTATAGCCTCGCTATAGGCTTAGAATGTCTTGGACCTAGCCATTGTCCGTGAACGGACTAAAAGCTCTACAGAGCCCCGGTCCTAAATCTTCTCATGCTTTTCAGGTTTCTTGGGTTCAAATAGATGTTTCTGTAACTCTGATCCGATTTCTGGCACTAGAGTCGCAAGAAGTTTCATTGACGCGTCGAATCTCCGCGTATCATGTTTCTAAAAACCTTCTTCCCCATAGACAACTGCCAAGCGTTGTTCCTTTATACATTGAAGCAACCTGTCTATTAGAGCAAGCGGTAAGTAAAGGCGACTATTCAAGATGCGAAGTTCCGCCTTGTTTATGTATCTCCGGGCTCTCAGAAAGTAGGGTGAAGGATTGGAGGAAGCGCGAAGCATAATGAGTTGCTTTTCACCTTCCGTAAGAAACGCATAAATGCGCTCGCAAGCTTTTATTGCCCCAGAATGTGAAAGTGAAAACCGAGTTTGATTCACAAACGCAAACTGATCCAGTGACCATTTATACCGAACCGCCCAATACCCAGAGAAAAGAGCAATCACCACTTGAACGCCTACAAGAATCAGTTGCATCGCGTTTAATGTAATAAAGGACGTATAATCTGGGGCTGAGGAGATTTCAAAACTCATTCCCGCTTTTTTAGACCGTGCCATCCCTATTGCAAGAGAAAAGCCGCCGGAGTCGAGAACCTTACCTTGATGATTCGCCCGCCTATGGGCTCGAATCATCTTGGCATTAGCAAGACGGCAGGCAGCGTCTTTCCGTCCCTCTGCGCGCTTGTTAGGAAAACTTTCACAGCTTCAATTTAAAATCTGCTCTCAAAATCTCCCGAACATCATTTTCTAATGCGTCTTGAGCTTCTTTAAGTTTCTCTAAGGCTTCGTCAATAAATCGTCGGCGTAGCCTTTTGTCCTCAATAAATTCGGAAGCGAGAGCGAACTGGCGAACGCTATTTAATGTATTGAACATTTTTGTGCCAAGGTCAGTAGATACAAAGAATTTGCGACTCGAAAAGATGCGCCATACAGTATAGTATTTCTCCAGATTCACAGCAGAAGCGGCTTTAAATTCTTCTTCATTTGGAGGAGGGTTATTATAAAAGCGAAACGCCATATCCATAAACTCGGCTAACGCGGCTCCGAAATCCTCAAAATACTGAACACGTTTGGCGTGTAGATGCGTGAATTTCGTTTGGATCGCGGACGCGATACTTTGCAGTTGCGTTTCGTATTCCGTTGCTCTCCTTTGAAGTTCATCTTCAATATTTTTAACCTTCAGCGTGAAGGCGTCGTCTCGCTCTTTTGCCGCCAGCTTAAAAAGATAATCAAACCAGCTCTTCGCAACGAAGCCGAAAATCAAGAGGGAAACAGCAGTGCTTGAAAGGGCGGTAAGTAATTCGTTCATAGTGGCGATTTAATACCACTGGAACAAAAGTAAGCAATGAGGAAAAGCTGCTTTAAGGTGCCAGATGTCGGTCCAAGCAATGAGCCTATCGCCAATCGCGGAAGCACGCCTTCGAGAGTGCGGCTCTTGGGCTAAGACAACTAGCCCGGTGCTTCTTCCTTTTTCAGCTTTGTCTCCCAAATCGTTTGAGCCTCTCCAATTATCGCCTCTATTCTTTGTTCTAATTCCTTTTTTAACTCTTGCATGTGTTTCATAGTTTCGGGCTTAAGAAATTCTCCAGAAGTAGAGTGTAGTTCGTCGATAGTGTGCAATGCCATGAAGATAGCTTCCGAGAGGGTCTTCGACAGAAATAACCGACTTACTCTGTGTTTTTCCCAAAGAACCCTTAATTGATTGTCTATCTCTTTTCGGTTTGCAGCATCGTCGTTGAAAAGCCCCGGTCTATTCACTGCTATGGAACGGCGAATCTTTTCAAATTCCTTTAAAAAGGTTTCGAGAGCTTTCATGCGCTTTGCGGCGACGTATGTATAGTTCGCTTGAAACTGTAGCGTGACACGTTGAATCTCCGCCTCATAATCCGTCTTCAGCTTGTCCATCTTCTGTTGATTCTTTTGAAGCCTCTTCCCGACGAACCATTGGTTGAAAATGGCAACGGCTCCCGCAATGAGCCCCGAAATCAACGCGGAATTTAAGACAGCAGACTGCCACGCATCCGCGTCTTCGTAAAAATGGAATCCAAAACTCATAACGGCTTCTAGCATATCAGCGATGCAAAGCAAAGTAAAAATCCGCACTCCGGAAGGTATGCGGCTAAGACATCATTTCAACCTGAAGTTCTGTCAAAAACTATTCATGACCCTTCCACAAGAGGAGCAAAAGTGTTCCAATCGCCGGAATAGCCGCGGCTGCAAATCCCCAAGCGCCCGCATGCCCCGAATAGCCTCTAACTCTGCATAGATGGCTTCATTGCATTTGCGTTGCCAGAGGTAAGAGGCAAGGCAGATGTAGCCATTAACAAAGAGTGGTGAAAAAAGGGCAAACCAATAGAGGACAGTGTAAAGCGCGTGCATCTTAGTTGTTTCCTTTCAACTTGCAGACTTTAACGGCAAATTCCCAAAGGGTTTCTATCTCTCCAAGAATTGACGCTTTAGCAATTTCATTTGTCGTTGAGTCGATGCGTTCCAAATACCTTTGAAGGGTGAAAACGGCTTCCCTGGCAAGGATGTATTCCACGTTAAAGAAATCATCGGCGGGAACTGGCGCGGGGAGTGACGCTTTAATGGCTAATCGCATTTCCTTTCGCATTTCTTTTACAGTCAATCCGCTTTCCTCGGCTGCTTTGAGAAATCGCAATGCAAGGTTTATATCCGTGATGCCATCTCTCTTGGCTTCAATCAGGGATTCTCTGTGATGGGTATATGAGACTTTCAAACGGCTTTCGACGGGGAACCGGCGGCAAACAAATTTGGCAACTCTAAGCGTTCCTGGGTCGTATGCGTTGTTTTCAAAGTCCTTGGTATAGTGCTCGCCCTTGCGTTCTTCCAAGTAGTTCAGAAGGTCGCCAATCCACCACAAGCTTGCGCCAGCCATGTTGTTCAGCGCGTCGAAAATGGGACCAATGTCTCTATCCGATGTTTCAGGAGGTAATTTCAAGTAATTCGCCCCAAGCTCTACTTTGCTCAAGGTTTCTAATTGTAGGTTGTTAATCATATTTTTCTATGTGTATGTATTTGGGTTAAATTCATTGAATCGTTATCGCAGATAACAGTTTGGGTTAATTAATGGTTCCGTTTTTCCGGTTTGTTAGCTGATAGGTTTTGCAAGCGGTTTCGCTTTTACTGTGTGCCGGGGGAGGGAGGTTTAATTTAACCAAAAGTGCTCTCTTTCTGGCGCTGTATGTCTGTCTAAGAATGCCGTGCCGCTGGGCGATGGCGCTGTCTGGTTCATCCGAGAGCTTTAAATCTGTGCAACTCAAGAGAATTTCCAAATCAAGGCGAATGTCTGTTGAGTCACGAAGGAGGGCCAAAAGCTTTACAAGTAATTCAGCGAGCAATTCCCGCTTGGACTGATTCAAAAAGTTAATGGCAAGGTCTTTGAAATCAATGTTTCCGCCGTCTGCTAATTCCTGGCGTATGCGATCTTCAAAGGAATCTATAAGAGTTGCGAAATCCGGCGCGTTTGAAATGGCGTCGTAGTGAAATGCTTTTTCCCCGTCATAGACTTTTGCGTTTCCACTGGTTGCGGCGGGTGTTGTAACGTAATCAATCATCAAAATTAGTTCCTCTCCTTTAAGCGCTTTTCTAGGCGTCGCAGTTGTCTTTCCAGCGCGGTGAGGTCTTTGATGTTTTGGACAATGAGAGAAAAGAGTAACGAGACGAATCCTTTATTGATTAGTTCTTTTCCGTTGTCTTTCTCTGGCGGTTGCGGCGGGTAGCTCTCGTAAGTTTCCATAATTTTAATCTGATTAGTTGAATTTTTGGGATAGTGCCGAGGCAGGGACGCAAAAGACAAGCGAGCCGCGTTTGCCGATGTCTTTAAGGGGATATTGACTAACTTTGTCGCCCTTGATCCAGCCAATGAACGCGTAAGTGTATTGATCAATTTGGTAAACATGGAAGTAATACCAATCAGGATGAAGGTGGCGGGGTGAGATATACAAGGTATGGGAATTTATCTCTGTCTTAATGTCCACTTGCTTTCCCTTGGGCGTAATCAAGTCGGGCGAGGACCATTTATTAATCGAGTATTCAAAGGGAAGATTCCATTTAACATGTGCGGCAACCTCTCCAAGTGAACCCCGCGCGCTTTCCCCTTTGTCTTCGGCAATTCCTCTAGTGTGCGAATGATTGAAAGACCTGCTTTGATTGTCTCTTTGCGCGGCTTGGTAAATACCGCTTTGAAGCTGGCTTTGATTGAGTGTAATTGTATTGGCGCTTGTGTAGTTGATGTTATCGAGTCCCATAGTATATATAGTTAATGTTACTTATATTTACACGTAGGTTTTTCAAATGTGAAAGTTTATTTGCTAGTAAGTTAAAATACTTTGCTATTAGTCGGAATCTGGCGCTGACATATAGATATCAATGAAAGTTTGCCCTTGCTTGAGTGAATAGATTGTCTGGGTGGCCCATCCTTGCGCCGCCAAGGCATCTAGGAAGCGTTTTTGCTCTGGGGTAAGACGATTGGGCTTTATCTTGATTTCAATGGAGAATCCGAGGTTGCGCCCGTTTGAATACAGACAGAGAATATCTGAAACGCCTTTTAGTGTTCCGAGTC
>Ga0206905_10080_pt1 | contig 27091 bp, 19 predicted proteins | sample Alteio_BWOrgHeat_43_FD_152940 | JGI IMG/M metagenome (GOLD analysis project Ga0206905, IMG submission 152940) | Enriched cells from forest soil in Barre Woods Harvard Forest LTER site, Petersham, Massachusetts, United States -... | ecosystem: Environmental > Terrestrial > Soil > Temperate forest >...
TTCTCTTAGCGCTTCCTTACGCGGTGGGGACTTTTCAGGGGGAGTTGGTTGGCGTAGGCCAACAGATTTATCGCTCTGGTCTTGGCGACTCAGTGTTTCGACTGGCAGTTAACCTGAAGGGCGGGCCTGCCATGAACGTCAGGGATTTTGCGAGATGGAAACAAAGGAGCTTATTGGGGGTGAGCTTAAAAGTCGTTGCTCCGACGGGGCAGTACAACCCTAACAAAATTGTCAATTGGGGCTCCAATCGGTGGTCTTTCAAACCTGAGGTTGGCTACTCGGTACGTCGGAAAAAGCTGGTGTTAGATACCTACGGAGGAGTCTGGCTTTTCACCACCAATCAACAGTTCTATACGGTCTCGGGTCCGCAACCACAGACCGAGAAACCTATCGGCTCATTCGAAGGCCATCTGAGTTACGATGTGAAACCGCGGCTTTGGTGCTCTCTCGATGGAAATTTCTGGTTCGGAGGTGCCACCAGCGTGAGCGGCGTGGAAAATTTCAACACTCGTCAGGTTAGCTCACGCATTGGCGTCACGGTGTCATTTCCCTTGAGTAAGCATCAGTCGTTAAAAATCAATTACGACGACGGCACGTATATCCGCTACGGTGGAAACTATCAAAACGTCTCCGCAGCATGGCAGTATTCATGGCTCGGCCGACCTCAGTAACAGGTTGCCTGGTAGGACTCGTGCGTTAGCTTCTTATCTATTGCCGAAGGTCCAACTAAGACCCGAACTGGAACCATAATCACTCTTCGTGAAGGTTGGAGGAGGGCGAGTGTCCCAGCTTCCGTAGAAGGAAAAGTTCCAAGAGAGATCGCTGATGAGTTTGACGTAATAGACAACATTCGTATTGAAATGGACGCGTCCTGGGTCAGAGAGTGCCGGGAGGAGCGAAGCTGTGGCATCCAAATTAGTTTTTTTGAATTTGAATATTTTGATTTGGGTAGCCACGAACGCAACGGCAGTGTTCTGTGCCGCAGGAGTAACTGTGCTTTTGTAGTTCACGTTTTGCCAACCCAGGCCACCCATCAAAGTGACCGTCGACCGGTTGGTGTTTTTCAGGTAGCGTCCGATTCCTGCACCGAGTGTTGTTTGTAGATCGATCTCCTGGACTGAGCTTTGGAGAAACGACGTGGACCCGGCATAAAACCAATTATTCCAACGCATAAGTCTCTCCGCGCTGATGTCGGTCTGGTTTCGGGTTGTCACCTCTGCCCCGGTATTCGTTGCGAGAGAAGAGTTGAAGTTGAGCCGACTTGTCCAGCGTTCCCGAGCGTAGTCAATCTGAGAACTGACGTTGTACTGTGCCGATTCATTGCCTTTTGAATATAGGAGGCCGGTGTTAATCGCGCCATCGAAGCGATGCCAAAAACTCTCAGAGGTCTGGCTAAGGTTAATGATTTGACGTTGCGGTATCTCAACTTCCTTTTCTGCTGCTTTTTCTTCGGTTTCCGCGATTTCAATTTTGATAGGAGGATCGTTGGATACTCCTGTGGCCGAAATTTTGCCGGTATATACAGCGCCGCTCTCCGTTTTGACGAGGAACAACCTATCACTCGTGAGCTTGGCAACCTGCGACCATTGCATGGCGATCGTGCCGTCCACATAATCCAACGAGATTGAGAGTACGCCGGCGCTAAGTCCTTTGATCTCGCAGGTAAAGCGGTCGCCGTTCTTCATCACGATCACGTCTGTGTTTTCCGCCTGGACTGGAAAGGAGCAAAAACATATGAAACAGAAAACGATCGCTCGAATAGTCGTCGCAGTGCGTTCTGTCGCCGAAAAACGATTCACGCTCATAATGCTGATCTCCAATCGGACCGGACAGGGACGGAATGTCAGCCTAACGTAGCGTGTTTGGATTGGACACTGGCAAATTTGATAGCTATCGTGCACCACTCTTTTACAAATATCCGCGCCGCTGCTTTATTGCTATGTCCACTGCTCATCGGATCATCGATGTTGCACCGACGACCTTTGAAGTGTCGGCCCGCTTCAGCCAACGTTCGTCAATGGGGTCCAGCAGCAGGGGACTATCGAAGCGATCAGTATGGCGTGCTCGTTCAACGTTGCCAAGGCTGCCGAGACGCCACTGCGGTCAAAGGTTCAACTCGCCGATTGCTTATGATGCAGAGAGAGAGAAAGTTGATCACCTTCGTGCTGCCGGAGGATGCGGTTCACGTCGCCATGGCGCGGCAAATTAGCACACCTCCGGCAACAGGGTTTCGGGTTGGATTGTTGAGTTTTTGTAATTGACGAGCCGCTGAAAACCTATCCGAAGCTGAAGGATGCGGCACTGATTTGGACTGATCCGTTCACAAGCCGAAGAGACCCTTGAAGAAGTCGCAATCAGACTGAAGGCTGAAGTGAGCGGCGCAGTACCGTTCTGGCTCGCAATAACCTCGATTTAACAGCGGCGACGGAGATCCCGGTGATGCCGGCTAACTCCTTGACGGAACCTTCATTCGATTGCTGAATTTCAATGACAGTACGAAGAGCCGGCCGTAAACGGTTGATTGCCCGCTTCAAGTCTCTTTCAACTTCCTTCCTTGCATAGAGTTCTTCAGTATTGGCTCTTTTGTCTGGTATTTCCCATTGCTGCCAGGTCCCGCCGTCGACGCTCCAATCCATCGAGGTCTCAGGGTGAGTACGTTTTTTTCGTAGGATCATGAGCGCCGAGTTGATTGCGATTCGCGTGAACCACGTTGAAAACTTCGACCGTCCATCGAAGGTATGCAGATGGACGTAAGCTTTCATCCACGCGTCCTGAATCGCATCTTCCGCGTCGTCGCGATTTCCTGTGATCCGAGAGACCACCTTGAAGGCGGTGTTCGAGTGCCGTTTCCATAACTGCCCAAAGGCGAGGTGATCGCCCGACCTGGCCTCTACTACCAGGGCTTCATCCGTGGGCGCGGAGCCGATGAAATTCCCATTAATTTCGTCTTCGATCCCGCACGCTTGCATAGAACTACCTTCGAAAGCAACGTTCATTTGTCTACCCTTTCCTGATTACAGAGCGCTGAATTTCACTTCCGTCGCCTCAACAGGCAAGAAGCGAGGGCGACGAATCCCTTTGCAGACCGGCATCCTTGCGATGTCGGCGACCCTCACAAAACCCCTACCGCCAGAACCCACAAGAGGCAATTACTTTTATAAATCTCATTGGGAGCGACCGATTGTTATGCCGAGCATATGGTTTCCTTCGAAGGCCCGAAACCCTAGATCGAGCCCAAAATAGGGCACACTTTCGAGGTATATGGGAGCAACAGTTTGGCGTAAATTGCGATCCACCAACAGTACGAAATGCCAGCACGACGGGGAATGGACGCAGCTGATATGCCGTTTTGCCGGAAGCTGTGCGATGAGAATTACGGGGGAATAAAAATTGGTACAGTAAAAGACACACGTCGCACGCTGCGATGACTACGCGATCCAGGATTGTGCCCGGTATCTGACAAAGGGCTGTTTGGAAGTTCCAGTCGATCCGGCGAGTTTCGCTCAAATCATTCCAATGAGAGATGTAATGGGAGGTTTATGTTCATCGCTGAATCGCCATGCATCAGGCAGAGACCGCCAGCGATATTTCTGGTTTTTTTTAGCGTTTTGCTGTTTGGCTGTCACTCAAAAAACCTGTCGTTGCGTAAGCCGTCCATCGAACTAACTCGCATACCGTTAGCCAATCCTGGGGGGCCGGAGCAACTGGATTATATTGAGGGACGCGTGACCGATGCTGGACCTGACCAGCAGATCGTGCTGTACGCTCATAGCGGAGTCTGGTGGGTCCAACCCTTCGCCAACAGGCCGTTTACTAAAATTCAGGCTGATTCGACATGGAAGAACTCGACCCATCTTGGAACTGAGTACGCCGCATTGCTGGTGGAGCCTGGATATCAGCCAGAGTCGAAGATCGCGACGCTTCCCAAGGAGGGCAAAGGCGTAGTCGCTGTCGTGACGGCAGCGGGTAAGGCTGCGACTCCCATCGTCTCGAAGGTACTCCATTTTAGCGGTTATGACTGGGTTGTGCGCGCGGCAGGAAGCGATCGAGGAGGCGAAAATAACGATTATGATCCGGCGAACGCGTGGGTCGATCCCAAAGGCTATCTGCACCTTCAGATGATGGAACGTAGCGGCCGGTGGTCCTGCGCGAACGTGCGACTTATCCGCAGTCTCGGATATGGCACTTACCGATTTGTTGTGCAGGACAGCGCTCATCTTGAGCCGTCCGCCGTTCTGGGAATGTTCACTTGGGATGAAGGGCGGGCGGATGATATCCGAAGCGAATTGGACATCGAGCTGAGCCGCTGGGGAAAGCCGGAATCAAAGAACGCGCAATATGTTGTTCAGCCGTACTACGTTCCGGAAAATATCTCTCGTTTTCTTGTGCCTCCGGGTGTTCTTACTCACACGTTGCATTGGCAACCTGGCGTTGCATCGTTCAAGACGACTAGAGGTGCCGTGGTGAGCGCTGGCTCAAAGAGTATTGGTGAACATGTTTTTTCCTCTGGCATTCCCACACCAGCGTCAGAGACTGTCCATATCGAACTGTACGAATTTCATCACTCCAAGAACAGCTCACAGCATCCTGCTGAGGTTGTGATTGAGAAGTTCGAATACCTTCCGTGATCACAATGTTTCCAAGGAATTGGCGACGTCATTGTCTTCTGGCTGGAATCGCGGTCATCTGTCTTGTGGGCGCGGCTCGCGGCCTGGAGTCATCCAGAGCCGTGTTGCAATATGTGCACGATAAGTGGGGAGCCAACCGAGGATTCATAGGGGGCACGGTCTATGCCATCTGCCAATCGGCTGATGGTTATCTTTGGATTGGAACGGAACGGGGCCTGGTTCGTTTCGATGGGTTTAGCTTTACTCTGATTCAGCGACCTCTGCCGGACTCGCCCCCGCTTGGACCTGTTCGCGGTCTGGTGTCCGATGTAGAAGGAAACCTTTGGATCCGCATTGACGGCCCACACCTGATTCGTTATCGCGAAGGGCGATTCGAAGATGTAGTTGTCCGCTTTGGGCTGGACAAAGGCGCATTTACGGCCATGTCTCTGGACGGCAATGGCCATTTGCTTCTGTGGGGAATCGAGAGCCGCACACTGCGCTTCAAAGATGGAAAATTCCAGAGAATTATTACTTCGGACGAGATGGACGGTATTGCCATTTCGGTGGCTGAAACGCGTGACCACAAGATCTGGCTGGGAACACGGGATATCGGACTCTTTCGCATTGACCAGGGACGCTTGAACAACGTATCGGGAGAGTTGAATGACATCAGCATTAATGCACTGCTCCCAGCAAGTAACGGAGGTTTGTGGGTCGGCACTGATATCGGAATGAAATTCTGGGATCAAAGTGGACCGAACAAAATAGAGCTTCCCTCGTTTATCAATCAACCTCAGATTCTGGCTTTGTCGAAGGATTTTGAAGGGAACGTGTGGGTTGGGACCAATCACGGCCTCTTCAGGATCACTCCCGACGGCACGATTTCCTCTGACCGCGACTCAGAGAGTGAGGGGGTGACTACGATCTACGAGGATCGCGAGGGCGATATCTGGTTTGGGGGATCGAATGGGATTGAGCGACTGCGAGAGGGAATGTTCACGTCCTATTCGACAGCCCAGGGCCTTCCTTCAGATAACAACGGCCCGGTGTACGTTGACGGCGAAGGGCGAACATGGTTTGCCCCTCTCTCCGGGGGACTTTATTGGCTGAAGGATGGGCATGTAGGGCGCATTTCGCTTGCTGGTCTCGAGAGCGACGTTGTTTATTCCATTAGTGGTGGTGACGGTGAAATCTGGGTAGGCAGACAAAATGGCGGCCTGACGGTCGTGAGCAAAAATGGTGATTCCTTTGTTGCGCGGACTTACACGCAGACCGACGGTCTGGCCCAGAACAGCGTCTATTCGGTTCATCGGAATCGTGATGGAACAGTGTGGGCGGGAACGGTTAGTGCCGGCGTCAGCCGATTTAAGGGCGGGGAATTCACAAATTACTCGACAGTCGATGGGCTGAAGTCAAATTCGGTGAACTCGATCGTTGAGAGCCACGACGGGACAATGTGGCTTGCTACGCCCAGCGGACTCGTCTCATTTGATGGGAAGCGTTGGACGAATCATGCCTCGTCGGACGGTCTGCCTTCTTCGGATGTGCGATCCATCTTTGAGGATACGAAGCAGGTACTCTGGATCGCTACCGCGGGTGGTCTTGCGTTTCTTAGGCTCGGTCACATCGGGGTGCCGAATACTCTGCCAGAGCCATTACGCGAGGATGTGTTCGGAATTGCGGAAGACAGGAGAGGTTTCCTGTGGTTTTCCACCTCGGATCATGTGCTCCAGGTTGATCGGGATCGGTTGCTGGCAGGAGCATTGAATTCGCTGGATGTTCCGAGCTACGGAACGGCAGATGGTCTAAAAGGAGTTGGGGGGGTGAGGCGTGAGCGCTCCGCGGTGGCGGATTCGCTGGGCCGAGTCTGGATCTCACTGAGCCGAGGATTGGCGGTGGCCAATCCCGAGCTCATGCTTCGCGACTCGACACCAGTGAGGGTTCGAATTGAATCCATATCAGCTGGAGGAATCCCAGCTAATTTGAGTGATTCACTCAAATTTTCTTCCGGCAGCCAGAGTATTAACTTCAACTACGCAAGTACCAATCTTTCTATGCCGGAACTGGAAAGGTTTCGCTATAAGCTCGATGGCTACGACACGGAGTGGAGCGATGTTGTTGCATCGCGGCATGCAATCTACAGTCATCTTGCCCCGGGCTCCTACCGCTTTCGCATCGTTGCATCCAGCCGTGAAGGCCTATGGAATGGCCCGGAGACAGCGATTCCTTTTGTTGTTGAGCCGGCATTCTGGCAGACCCGGTGGTTTCGAATCTCGTGTGCAGCGTTATTCGCTCTTGTGATTGTGGCGCTTTACCGTCTCCGTATGTACCATCTGACGCGGCAGTTGAACGTCCGCTTTCAGGAGAGGCTTGCGGAACGGACGCGGATCGCACAGGAATTGCATGACACGTTGCTTCAGGGTTTTGTCAGCGCCTCGATGCAACTCGATGTAGCAGAGGATCAACTGCCTGATGACTCGCCCACGAAACCTGCATTGAAACGGGTATTGCAACTGATGGGGCGGGTCACCGAGGAAGGTAGAAATGCACTCCGTGGTCTTCGAACGGCCGATCACGACAACCGCGACCTCGAACTGGCATTCTCTCGCATTCGTCAGGAGGTTGTGGTCGACGAAAAAATTGGTTATCGCGTCATCGCGCACAGCGCCAGACGTCCTTTGCGACCCGCAATTCGAGACGAGGTGTACCGTATTGGCCGTGAGGCTCTCATCAATGCATTTTTGCATGCTCAAGCAAATACTGTAGAAGTAGAAGTGGAGTATGCGAGCAACTATCTTCGGATTATGGTGCGCGACGATGGTTGTGGGATCGACCCTCATGTACTGGAAGCAGGACGGCATGGACATTGGGGATTACCCGGAATGCGCGAACGTTCCGAAGGCATCGGCGCCAGTCTTAGGCTCAGGAGCCGGATCGGTGCAGGTACCGAGGTCGAATTGACCGTTCCCAATTCCATTGCATACGAAAGTCAAACGAACGGCACAGTATCTCAGTGGTTTGGGTGGCTCAGTCGGGAGAGGTTCGAGCCACAATCCGGTGAAAGGAAACGAAAAGATAAATGACCAACGCAACCCCAATCCGAATCTTCAGCATCGACGACCATCCGCTGATGAGGGAAGGAATTGCAGCCATTATCAGGAATGAGCCGGACATGCTCCTGGTCTCCGAGGCATGCAATGGACGTGAGGCCATACAGGGCTTCCGAGATCATCGACCCGACATTACGCTCATGGACCTCAGGTTGCCTGATATCAGTGGCATCGATGCAATGGTTGCCATTCGCACTGAGTTCCCGGAGGCTCGCATCATAATGCTGACGACCTTCGAAGGTGATGTTGAGATGCGTCGCGCACTGCAGGCAGGCGCTGTAGGTTACATGCTTAAGACGATGCCTCGACGGCAGCTCGTTGAGATGATCCGCAGAGTGCATGCAGGAAAGAAACATATTCCGCCCGAGATCGCGGCGCATCTTGCTGAGCATATGGGCGAGGAGTCTCTGAGCAAACGCGAGGTCGATGTTCTGCAGAAGATTGCCGGAGGAAATCGAAACGGCGACATCGCGGCGCTTCTCTTTATCTCTGAAGAGACGGTGAAAGGACACGTAAAACACATTATGGAGAAACTCGGAGCCAACGACCGCACCGAAGCAGTCGCCATCGGAATACGCCGCGGGATAATCCACCTCTAAATTACGCTCCAGCACTATGACGATCCCCAGGTGTCGCAGAAAAACAACCCGATCTAGGGGTCCATTCCACGATGGGAAAAGGTAGTGTGAACCTGGGTAAGCTTCCCGTGCCCGAGGAGGCTCTGGCTGCAAAAGCTCTTCTCTACTTTCCCGGAAGGATGGCCCGGCGCTGGTCTCCTCCTCATGCGTCTCACGGTCGCAATCAGCGCTATCGTTCAGAGTATTCGAACGTTTCTCGAGTGGCATACTCAGCCGTTCAATTGGGCGATCGGATTGCTCGAAGTTATGGTGGGTACAGCGCTTTTGATTGGCTTCCTGACTCCAATTGCAGGTGCGTTGGCATCGATCGGTAACCTGGCGATCGGTTTCTCACGATTTCTGACGTCCGGGGAGAACCCGCATGATAGAGCGATCACTGCGATTTATCTACTCGTAATATCTATAGCCATCACTTTACTTGGGCCGGGCGCATTTTCTCTCGATGCTCGTCTATTCGGGCGCCGCGAGATCATCATTCCTGAAGCATCGCGACCATTTCGATGATCCAGGTCATGGAGCGTCCTCCTCATCAAGATTCTCGAACAAAGGCGGCAGCATTCTCCCGGCCTCTTGAAAGTTGCTCAGGCCAACGCCAACCAGGCGGAAGCGTTGCTCCGGGCCCAGATCGATTCGCTCTCGAAGGGAAAGTGCAATTGCAGTCAACTCCTCGCACGTGCTGGGAGGAAGTATCGGAGTGTGACTACGAGTGAGAATGTTGAACTCTCTTGTTTTCAGTTTGAGGACTACTGTTCGCGCGACACGCGATTCTTTTTGCGACGCAGACCATACCTTCTCAGTAAGCCGCCGGATCAATTCATCGGTCTCGGCGAGTGGAATATCGCGTTCGAACGTATCCTCCGCGGAGATCGATTTGGTGGGTCTGTTCGGCAGCACGGGATTGTGATCGATGCCGCGTGCAAGCTCATAAAGGCGCGAACCGTATCGGCCAAACTGCACTTCGAGCGCATTCCGTTCAAAAGCCAGCAAGTCACCGACTGTCTGAATGCCAAATTGGAGAAGACGCAACTCGGTTACTTTGCCAACTCCCGGAATTCGCCCAACAGGAAGTGGCGGAAGAAACGTATTTAGATCTCCCGGTCGAATGACGAAGAGGCCATCCGGCTTTTTCCAATCTGAGGCGATCTTCGCGAGAAATTTGTTCGGAGCGACGCCCGCCGATGCCGTGAGAAAGAGTTCTTCGCGAATCTGTTGGCGAATTGTGATCGCCACTCTTGTTGCCGTTGGCAGACCAAGTTTGTTCTCTGTCACGTCAAGATACGCTTCGTCTAACGACAGAGGCTCAATCAAGTCGGTGTGCCGTGCGAAGATCTCGCGGACCGCTCGGGAGACACCTTTGTAACGTGTGAAATCCGGAGGAACAAAGATCGCCTCCGGGCATAAGCGCTCCGCCTGAACTGCGGCCATCGCGGAACGGATGCCGAAGCGTCTCGCTTCATAGGAAGCCGCACAAACGACTGACCGCTTTCCCTTCCATGCAACCACTACCGGTTTGTCGCGGAGCGAAGGATCATCTCGTTGTTCGACCGAGGCGTAGAACGCATCCATATCGATATGAACGATCTTGCGTGCCCCGATGTCGGACGAGGAGTCTTCTGACCCCGGATCTGCTCGAGACGGCGCGTCCATGCGGCTGATTATAAGCGAAGATAGGGCGAACACGCCAAAGAATGCAGTGGAATTTAAATGAGGAGTCAGGCACAGTCTGCCTTACGAGTCGCTCAGGCTGCTGGTAAGCGTCGAAGGTGCCTACACAGCGGCGGACAGGTGGAGCAACATACAAGTGATGTTGTCTGCGCCGCCGCGGTCTTTTGCCGTTCCGATGAGTCGCTCGCATGATGACTGGAGGTCATCGCTAGAAACGCGCTCCGCGATATCGGTTTGCGTGATGTAACGCGAGAGCCCATCGCTGGCGAGCAGAACCATATCGCCCTCCTGGAGACTCATCGAAAAGAAATCAGCTTCAACCATCGGCGCTGCTCCAATGGCGCGTGTAATCATCGAACCCATTCCTCGCAGATCGACTTTGCCCGCATCTTCTACGGAGATTGCACCGCTACGAATCAACTCGTTGAGATAGGAGTGGTCCACCGTCAGTTGCATGCACTGGCCATTCTGAATCATATAAACGCGACTGTCCCCGACGTTGCCAACCAGCAGCTTTTGCTGGTCGACCACCGCAGCGACGAGGGTCGTGCTCATGCCTTTGTGTTCGAGGCGCTCTGCCGCCTGACGAACTGCCTGGTTTGCTGCAAGGATGGCCTGGTTAAGTCTCAACTCGAGAGGAAGGCTATCCTCCTCCGAAGCCGCGAATGAATTGAGAACAGTGGAGATTGCCAGATCGCTTGCTACTTCGCCGCTGCTCATGCCGCCTACGCCGTCGCAGACGATAAACAGATTTCGCGCCGAGTCGTACCCGAACGCATCTTCATTGTTCTTGCGAACGCAGCCCACATCGCTCAGCGCGGCAACCGAAACCTTAAGAGACACTCTTGACTCCCACAAACCGTACAGTTGAATAACCAGCTTCCAGAAAGGATGACAGCGACGTGGTGAACAAAGCCTTTCCTTGCACTATATTCTCAATGCGCAACAGAGGAAACACAATGAAGACGAGTCATAAACGCTGGATTCAAGAGGTCTGCGCCTGGACCGCTCGCGTCGAAATGCACGACCTGGTTGGTTTTGCCGTTGAATTGGAAACTGAACTCCAGCCGGTTCGGAGCGGGATGCGAGGCTGAATAAGCCAAGTGAAATGCAGACCACGGCCCGGTCATCATCGGAGCGCTGTTTGCCTCCGAAGTAAGAGTGATTCGGCTTGAAGGCTGCGAGGTCCATATAAAGTGCGTCGTCTGCCCGCCCGCCGTAATCTGTTGCCCGTCGATATTAAGGACCGCGTCGGGCACTCCCGGGGTCTTTACCTGTGTCAGTGTGAAGTTCAGGGTCGGCTGGGTTCCGCCACCGGCGTAGAGAGTGGTCGAGAGCTTTTCGGCGGCGTTGAAGAAGTTTAGAAATGCAGGGTTGATGCTCACGCTCGATCCGGATGCAGGAACGTACTGCGTTCCCTGCTGCACAATCAGCTGCCGCAGGGTGTTGTTATAGAACTGCGTCAGAGAACCCTGCTGCGGCTGGAAGATTTGGGCGACCTCCTCAGGCGTTGCATCGGTTGTGGATTGCGGATTGAATGGGAATTTTGCCATGACAGGAGCGATTTGCGCGCAAAATGCCTTGGCTCCCCCGCCTGCAGCCGCCGCAGGTGCCTTCGCCGCCAAAGCACTCGCCGATTTGATCGGGGCCTCCAGCAGCGCAAAGCTGACGGAATCCATATGTCCCTGGCTATCCGGCGTAAAAGTCCCACGTAGCGTCTCCGCCGCTTGATCGGCTGAGCCGGCGGCCTGAATGATCGGAATCGCAGCAGTGGGATCATTCGTGCTAAGGGGATTCAGGCTCACGTTCTTAATCGCCTGTTCGACCCCTTGAAGCGCCTGAATATAGGCTTGATTCGTAAGTGCGATGTACTTGTTCTCTCCGTTCGTCGGCGGAACGATTGCCTGGGGTGCCTGAAACGGATCGGCGTACTGCGCCACGCCCACGGAAGTATTGAGCGAGACCAGCGAAAACAGCTCCAGCAAAGGCGATGAGTTGCTGTCGAGCACGGAAAGCTTGGCCGCCGCATCCTGCATATTCTGATATGGCACAAAGACGGCCTTCGTCATAAACGTGCGCCAGGTCTGCAGAAAGTCAGCCGAGTAGTGCTCTTGTAGCTGGGACGGAAGCGTTGTCCGGTCGACTGTCGTGGTGCTCTGCGCTCCAAGCACCCACTCCTCGCCGCTGAAATAGGGATCTGGATGCTTGATGGCATTCTGCATGAATGCGAATCCAGCCTTAGTAAATGCGCCTTGCACCACATAGGGGTCTACGATGTACCGCGCAGATCCCGGAAACTTATCGTTGAATCGAATCGACGGAAACTTATGGTTGGCTGCTGAAAGCATACTTTGATAAACATGCTGGAACCCGCCAAATCGGCTGAGGTATTCGCGCGCACGTTCCACCGTCGGCATGTCCGGGCGCCCGCCAATCGAGGCGACGCATGATTGTGGTTCTGCAAGCAGTGTTGCATAAAGCTCGAACTGATTTTGCGCTAGTCGCGCCACGTCCGGCGGAACGGCATGCGAACCCTGCCACTCATCCTTCAACGCAGCTGGAAGAAAATCGCTAGTGCTCTTCTCTGGGTTGCTCGTCGTTGTGAGATACGCCCGTAGTGGGCGGTAGGTTGAGTTGTAGTCTGCCTCGGGTGGAGGCGGAGACTGGACCGCCATTAGCTTGGTGATGATGTTTGCCTGCGTTTGCGCCAGAAGCTGGCTTCGGAATCGTTGTCCGTAGAGATGGCACGCAGCAGAATATAGAGCATCTCCTTTGTAAAGGCCCCACCGGTACATCAGTGGAGCGCCGTTGTTGTGATATCCGTCCAGCTGAATCAGAGACTCACGAAGCTGGTCGAGATTCTGCAGGTCCGCAAGCGTTGCAATGCCGCTGTCTGTCAATCGCGTCACGGGGCGCTGAGCAATAGCCGTAATACGGTCCTCGAGCGCTTTATTGTTGAAGAAAGAAATCGTCAGCAAAACGAGATAAGCGAAGATCAGCGCACCAAGCCCAGCCCAAAGCACACGTTTGACCCCACTGACTTTCGTGCTTGCGCGGCTGCTCTCAAGCGCAGTCTTGTCCCCCAGCACGATGGTTGAGAGAAGGTGGGGAAGAAAGACCCACTGAGCAATCTTTCGCGAACTACTTACCGGCTGCGGAGCGGCTGCCGCCGCCTGCTGCTGCAACGCGGAAAGCGAAAACACCTGCGTTGCCCCGGCCTCCATATGTGGCACTTGTGCGGCCTGAGGCTGAACCTGAATAACATCCTCAACGATCCGCGCCCGCATGCCGGTAAAAAAGAAGCCCCTCAAATAAGGGTTGACGCCAAGCTGACTCGGCCTCGCCGCTTCGACAACAAAATCGACAATGCCCGCACGAAGTTTGCGTAACTCACGGGGGAACTCGAACGAACGAGCAAGCGCCTCCGGTTGACCTCCGCGCGAAAGAACCGCGAGTCGAAACTCCGCGAGAGAAAATGCAACCTCATCGAATCGATTGCCGACGAGCGTTGTGGCGCGCTCGGCATACAGGCCGGCACCGACATCAAGCTTCGCAAGCAGCGAACCCAGGGGTGCTTTCGCCTCGTCGTCTGTCAAATTACCCGCGTAGTCACCGAACGGAGCGATCGTATCGAGCTTGGTAAACAGAACATAGACTGGAAGCGAGATCCCGAGAGTTTGGGAAAGCTGCCGTAGCCGCTCATTCATTCTCTGCGCCAGCGCACGAATCTGTTCGGTCGTATTTGGCGCCATGATGCGTTCAAGGCTGACGCAAAGAACCACCGCGCGCGTAGGTTGCAGCGCCGACTTCGAAAGTGCGGCGCCGATCTTTCCCGGCTGCGTCAGGCGAACGAGACGCTGCCATAGCGCCGAGTCGCGCAGCAACTTGCCGCCTGCTTCAACGAAAGCAGCAGAGCCCGTGTACCAGATATTCACCAGTTGCGTCGGCATCAGATTCTGATCACGGTAGATTTGCCCGGCAATCAGTTCGGGATCGATCCCTGACTGAAGCACAGTCTGGGTTTTCGCGGCATTCTCGTCGCCTATGACGTAGATGACTGGCATCTGCGCGAGCGACTTCGCGCTGCCACGCGCAGCCTGCTTCAATTTCTGATTCGCATCTCGGATCAGCGCATCCAGATTGCCGCTGTCGGCCGAGTTAGCAGCCTCGATCGGCTCCTCTTTCGGCGCGATGCTGTTGAGATACCAAAGCACGATTGCTAGAGCAACTGCGCCGATCAGCGCCAGAACGACGCAGAACAACACCAGCCTGGTTGCTTCGAAGTGAAGTAGAAACCCCGTCCCGACTACGAGTGCCAGATAGACGATGAAGATCAGCGCGGCAACCCAAAATTTCTTCATAGCGCGATCCTCGCAATAGCCGAGTCAGTAAGAGAAGCCGTTTCAATCTTCGTGACACCGGATCCAAGGACCGCCCAGTAGCCTGCAAATGCAATCAACGTGAGAAGCACCAGCAATAACGCTGCAATCGCCAGTCGTCTTACCCATCGGTCACGAACTACTGCAGTCTTCACCGGCGGTGCTGCGGCGACACTCGCCAGTACAAGCGGCCCGCGAATGCGAGTGATCTTGTCCCGAATCCGCGCAAGGATGGAGTGAATCTCACCAGAGTTTCCAAAGGCAAACTTGCCGCGATAGCCGAGCAGCAGACAGAGCGCATGCAACTCCAGCGCATCGGCAACCTCAGGCGATTCGGGACGGTTCAACAGATCATCGACATGTCGGAAGAAGTACTCTCCGGCAAAGTGGCCGCCAAACATCTCTTCCTGCAGTGGCCGGCGAGCCCAATCCGAGAAGGCCGGGTCCTGCGAGTTCAGGACACTTTCGTCAAGAAATCCGATGATTGCGTACAAGGACATCTCTGACGTTTTGTCGGTGTATCCCATGGCTCGTACTTCCTGAACCGCAGAGGCGATCATCTTGCGAATGCTTGCGCGAAAGCCAGCGGCATCTGAGATGCGTTGCACCCGGTAACGCATCCGCAGAATCACCGTAATGACGTCCTGAAACGCCATGGCGAGGTTATTCGTGCGAGTCGGAGGAACAGCGGGAGGAGTCGTCATGCGCCTGGCTCCGTGATAATTGTCACTTCAAACTCCGCATTGCCAATCTCACCGGGAATATAAATGCCGACCTGCTTAGTCTGCAGAATATGCTGCCAGCACGCGCCTGCCGGATTAATTGTGAAGTAATGCATGTCCGCCTGGGCAGAAATCGCTGGTGGGGGAACCTGCAGATACGACAGTTCCAGCCCTGGCAACGCCCGTTGCACGAGTTTGCCAACTCCCTCCGCAGAGCAGAGCTTGACGATCTGCGGCACCATGCGGATTACGGTCGAATCTCCAACACTCGAGCGCACACCGAGAATCCACCGCGCCCGACGCAGGCACCGCTCATCGTTAATGGCAGCCGTATGGATGTACATCTCTGCTTTTTGAAAATCCAGCGTGACCGTATTCGATGGAACCACAATCTCAAGATGTCTGCGAATATGTTTGTCGAGTGCGCGGAAGGTCTGCGATAGCTCCAGATGGTTATAGGTAGGAATATCAGCCGGGTTCGATTCGAGGGCAAACGTACACAGCGCTCCCGAGAGCCGCGCCAGATCGCGGTAAACCTCTTCGGGATGACTGCGCTTGACCGTCAGATGATGCTGCAGAGTTGGCAGAGCAGAGCACAACGCATGGAGAAACCAATGATTCGAGACCTCGAGCGCCGAGGTGCCGACGCGGAACTGGCCACCGGAGCGTTTGCCCCGTCCTACCGTCTTGACCTTCTCCTCAATCGACTCCACCAGTCGTTTCAGGAGAAGCAGCAAACTCTCATTGGCGCTGACCCGCAGGCACGGGGGAATAAACTCAGGGTCTGCGACAAATCCGCCTTTGCCGTCTCGCAGAATCCTCGCAACCGGAAAAGAAGTCGTATCGGGTGTTAGTTGCGCGAGCGACCGTAATTCCAGGTTTTTCCTGCCAAAGGCAACGGTGTATTCATCCTGGGATATGCTTTCATCGCGCAGGGAGCGCTCCACCGCTCCGTAGCGCGCCTCGGTTCCACCCGCAAGATCGCAGTCCAGACCCTGATCGCGGCGTATCGGAACCGCAATCGACAAAATAATCTCGCTATCCGTCGGAGCAAATAAATCGCTCAGATTCACAGGAGGAGGAGCAGGATCGCTCTCCGGAATATCGAAGATCAGGCCATCCGGAAAGACACCTGAAGCGTGCCGCAGAATCGCCAAACCATTGCGCACTGCATCGTTGTCCAGCGCCAGGCTGAGCAGACCCCATGGATTACGCCGCAAATTAGCGCTGAGGAACCACAGCGAATCTTCAAAGTAACGGCTTTGCGTCTGAAAGTGGTGTGGGCCGAGATGCATCCCTTCCGACCAGACCACGCGAGACAGAAACTTCATAGGGCGCAACCTGTCAGAAGCAAACCTTGGTAGGGCGCACGGTCACCCGTGACGCGGTTAAAATCCTGCTGAAAGCCTGCGTGGAATCTCGCCGCACCGCCGATAAGAGACGCAGGAGAAATCTGCGAATGCAGGAAAATCGAACACGTCCCAGTACAAACAAATCCCTTTGACTGTAGCGGTATAGTAGGAATATTACTGGTGACTGTCAAGCTTCTGATGCGGCTCCTCGCTACCGGCGAGTTCGCTCACAACCGATTGTCTGGGCAGGAGATAAAAGTAATGGAACAAGACCCCGCAGCAGGCGGTTCGTCAGGAACTGACAACAAGCCGACCTCGCCGGAAGACCGCAGCAAGGTTAGCGCAACAAGCATGTTTGATGCAGTCACTGCGACCAATCCTCCCGTCGCTCCGCCGGTTCCTGCACCCGTTCCTGAGCCTCCGCTAATTGCGACTTCACCATCCGTGCAAGCTGGAATTCCGGTTGTTCACGAGGTCGTCTTCCCCGCCGCCGGAGCCGCAGCTTCTGACAGTCCTTCCATTTTGAGCACTCTCCGAAACCTGGCCGCTGACGAAAAAGTCCGTGCTGCGGAGCTTCCGCCGTCTTCGTTTGTCAAAAGCGAGCTTCCCCCGGCTAAGTCTGATGCGGAGAACAGCTTCGTTAAGTCTCCGTCGAGCGCAGGTTTTACCCAACTTCTTCAAGCCCTCGGCGAAAACCCTGACGAGCCATCTGCAACAGCACCCCAAATACAGACAAGTGCGGCACCGTCCCAAACGCCCTCATCTTCCGCTGCCTCGTTCACCCGTCTCCTCAAGGCTCTTGATGCCGATCAGGCATCACGGCCAACTGCTCCGATCACTGCTCCTCCAATCAATGCCCAGTCGACGCAGCCTCAGGCCCAGAACCGGTACGCAATGGCCGAGAGTCCAACATTGATTCAGCCAGAGGTAGAGCCTGCCAAAAGTGCTCCACCCGGCGCCGCAACCACGGCTATCTTTCAGTCTCCCTCCATCTCAAAAGCACCCGCCAGCGAGCCGGTAGAACCGCCGCCTCCACCCGCTGGTTCGTTCACACAGTTGTTTCAGGCGCTCGATCCCAAAGCCTCAGATCAACCTGCGCAACCCGCTCAACTTCCCGCATCCGCTTTACCATCTGCGGATTCGCCGAAATCCCCTGGCACCTTCACCCAGTTCTTCCAGGCAGTCGAGCCGGCTAAGCCTCCAGCCTCTTCACCTGCACCTACTGTGGCGGCTCATCAGCCAGCCGCCCCACCGCCTCCCGCGGCTGGTAGTTTCACTCAGCTATTTCAAGCGATCGATCAGGGAAACTCCGCAGTCATGCCGCCCACTCGGCCTGAGCCTCAAGCTCCCGCGACAGCGGCAGTTTCAGAACCGGACTCTCCCGGCAGCTTCACTCAGCTTTTTCAGGCCGTTGCTTCCAATGCGAACGAGCCCTCGCCGGCTGCGGCCTCGAAGTTGTTCGATCCTTCACCCGGTCTTGCGCCTACTCACACAACTCCTCCCGGAGGCAGCTTTACCGACCTCTTTCGAGCCGTCGACCCAGCAACCAATCCCCAACCACCTACCCCAGTCGCGCAGCGACTACCCTCCACGATGGCCACTGCGCCAGTAGACAATCCGGAGCCGCAGTCCCGGTCCAGCTTCACCCAGATCTTTCGGGCGATTGAAGGCACTCCAACGCCAAGCGGCAGTCCGGACCCATCGCCGCAAAACTGGGGACGAGTCCCTCAATCGCAAAGCAGTCCCATTGCTCCGCCTTACGCTTCGCCCGCCTCTGAAGCGCCACGCTCAGAAGGGAGCAACTTGACCCAGTTGCTTAGGAACCTCGATCAATCCGCTTCAGTCGAACCTCCTCCTGCGCCGTCTGCCAAAAAACCAGACGCCTTCACCTCGCTCTACGGCGAGCGGCAATTTCCGAATCCAGTAGAGCGAATGCAATCTGCATCTCCCGCGGCGAATGTTGGTCAGCCACCCAGACCCGACTTCGCCGGCACGCCTGGACGAACCGAATCATCCGATCCCGCAGCTGGAGGTGCCAGCGATTTTACTCGTATCATTCAAGCCTCGTCTCTAAGGGAGCAGGCGCTGAAGCAGGGAGGACAAGCCGCCGAAGCTCCAAAGCCAGCCGCCCCAGCCGTCCCGGCCACTCCTCTGCCGTCGGCGCCGCAGATCCCTGGCTTTCCCGGTGCAGCCCCACCGCAGTTTCCTCACCCCAGCGTTCTGCCCCCACTCAACTTTGGGCAGGGCAACGCCATGCCCCCGGCTCAGCCTTTCCGAGCCCCGAATCTCGCGCCCCCACAGTGGATGCCGCCCGCACCACAACCGCCCACACCGCCGGCGCCAGCCAAAGCTCAGCCCCTTCTTCCTCTGATCCTGATCGGAGTTATCTTCGTCCTGGTCGTTGTCTTGGTTGCCGTGATCTTTCTGATGAAACGCTAACTGCGACTCAGACCTCGCGGGCGGCAGGCAACAAAATAATCAGTTCCATGGCCGGATTCAGCAGCTCCGACGGAGCATGGACCGCAAAGTTACGTGCACGCTTCACTGACTCCCACTCTGTTCCCTCCTGCTCGATCGAGAAGTAGTGATGCCGCAGCTTTACCGGAATTGCACGAGGCGGAGTCTCGGCATACCGTAGCCGTAAGCCGGGAAGCGCTTGCCTCACTAGAGCCTCAACATGTCCAGCCGAACCAGCCTTTAACAGTCTCGGTACCCGGTCGATCAGATCCGCGTCGCGCACATCGGCCGACACGGCAAGATAAAAACGCGAGCCTTCAAAGTAAGAGTCCTTATCAATGGAAGTCGCATAGATCGTATCCCGCATGAACTTCAGCGGAAGCGCGACAAAGTTCGTTGGCACCACCGTGTCCAGCATCACCCGGATCATCCGGTCTAGCTCCCCAAAACAAGCACCCAGGTCCTCATGGTTATAAGCGGGCAGGTCGCGGGGATCGATCTCGTTCGAAAACGATGTCAACGCGCCTGCGAAATCCGAAAGATCCCGAAAAAGTATCTCCGGTTGGACGGTTCCGGCTTCGAGATAATGTCGCAGGCCGGGAAGGTGAGTATTGATGGCATAGAGTAGCCAGAAATTTGCGACGTCGGAAGCGGTAAAGTCCGCCAACGACTGGTTCTTCTGCCGTCGGCCTCCCGCCAGTTGGCTGCTGCGTGTCACCAGCAGCTCAACCATCCCCCGCAGAATCCCCGTCAGGGTGGTGCTTCCATGGCAATCCACCAGCGAAGGAATGTATGCCTGGTCCAGCTGAAACATTCCGGTTTCAGTCCTGATCACTCGTGCGCAGGGGAGCAGGACTGAGCCTTCCAGATTCTCCCCTTCCGCCAGAAGTTGAAGATTCTTGCGGGCAACCTGCACCGGTTTCTCCCCGGTCCCGCTATTCTCGTCGCGTATCATCTGCAGATGAGCAAGATAGCGCGTGCTCACCCTGCCTCGTTGCAACGATACATTCATTCCGCCTTGCAGATACTCAGGAATCGCGAGGTAAAACAGACAGGACTGGCGCCCGTCGCGAAAGCACTCTTCCAGCCGTCGCGAAGGAGGCGCAGGGTCCGATCCTGGAATATCTACCGGCAGCGCATCGGGAAACACCCCAACTGCCTGCATCACCGCCAGATTTCCTTCGGCCAGCGCCTTGGTGTCGAACTGCAGGGAAAGAAACCCCCACGACTTCGAAGCCAGCGAATCCAGATAGAATCGGACCGTATCCTCAACGAAACGTTCCTGGGCCTGAAGATGCTGTGGCGACAGAAAGGTGCCTTTGGACCAGATGACCGGCTGTAGTTGTCGCACTTTGGCTAATCCCCGTTGTGCTCTCCACTATCCACGATGGTGAACACTTTTTCAATCTACCCGACTCTGCCGCTGAAACTTGCACAATTTTCCGTCGTTGGGGCGGGAATTCTTCCTGTCCCAACTTGTCTACAAACTGTGGGAAGACAAAATCTTGACTTGTGGTTTAGTCTGTGGTCAATTTAGGTGCACCCCTTACGCGATACAGAAGCAGGTATATATGGCTAGAGAGAGTACACAGCACAAGTTAGACCGTGTCCGGTCACCGCGCGTTCACATCACCTACGACGTCGAAGTCGGTAACGCAATCGAGATGAAAGAGTTGCCCTTCGTCATGGGAGTGCTGGGCGATTTGACCGGCCAGCCCGAAACTCCGCTTGCTGCCCTCAAGGAGCGGAAGTTCGTCGAGATAACTCCAGATAACTTCGATAGCGTTCTCAAGGGCATGGCCCCCCACCTGGCCTATTCGGTCGAAAACAAGCTCAGTGACGACCCGAATGCAGGTCAGGTCAAGGTCGACCTACACTTCGAGAGCTTCGACGACTTCTCGCCTGAAAACGTAGCGAAGCAAGTCAAACCCCTCAAGGATCTGCTGGATCTCCGCACCCGTCTCTCAGATCTCCGAGGTACCCTGCAGGGCAACGACAAACTCGACCAGATGCTCTTCGATGCGGTCTCGAGCACCGAAGATCGCGACCGGCTGCGTGCTGAGGTCAAGACCGCCGCCAAGGAGGAAGACAATGGCTAGCCCAACCAAGGCCGCAGCGGCCGCAGCACCTGCTACAGGTGCTACAGAAGAAGTTTCGCTACTCGATCAGATTGTCTCCCAGGGGCGTTTCAATCGTGATGCCAGCTCGCTCCAGCGCGGAAAAGATCTCGTAAAGGAGTTCGTTAGCCAGGTGCTGGACGGACAGATGACGCTGACCAAGGATGCGGAAGCAACCATCAGTGCTCGCCTCGCACAGATCGATCGGCTTATCTCGCTTCAGCTTAACGAAGTAATCCATCACCCGTCGTTCCAGAAGCTTGAAGCCACCTGGCGCGGCATCAAGTACCTGCTCGATCAGAGCGAAACCGACGACCAGCTCAAGATCAAGGTGCTCAACGTTTCCAAGAAAGATCTCCTGCGCGACCTGCAACGCGCGCCCGAGTTCGACCAGAGTGCCCTCTTTAAGAAAGTCTACGAGGAAGAGTTCGGCGTCTTCGGTGGCGCTCCGTTCGCTGCCCTTGTCGGCGACTACGAGTTTGGCCGCGGCCCAGAAGACATTGAATTACTCGAGCGAGTTGGCCAGGTGGCCTCGGCCGCTCACGCGCCATTCCTCTCGGCAGCTTCACCGGAGTTGCTCAATCTCGGCGATTTCACCCAACTAGGCGCTCCGCGCGATATGTCGAAGATCTTCGACAGCACCGAGTACGCCAAGTGGAAGTCCTTCCGCCAGTCCGATGATTCCCGCTATGTCGCCCTGACACTGCCCCACATCCTCATGCGCCAGCCTTACGGGCAAGAAACCAAGCAGATCGAGGCGTTCAACTTCGAGGAAGGCGTTGACGGACGTGATCACTCCAAATATCTCTGGGGTAATGCGGCCTTCGGTCTAGCCGCCCGTCTCACCAACTCGTTTGCGAAGTTCGGTTGGTGCGCTTCCATCCGTGGAGTTGAAAACGGCGGCCTCGTCGAAGGTCTCACTGCTCATAACTTCCGCACCGATGAAGGTGACATCGCACTCAAGTGCCCGACTGAAGTGTCCGTTACTGACCGGCGCGAGAAGGAACTCGCCGATCAGGGGTTTGTCCCCCTTGTGCACTGCAAAGGCACCGACTATGCCGCATTTTTCAGCGTCCAGACTGTCAACAAACCGAAGGTCTACGATAAGGCGGAGGCCAATGCGAATTCCAAACTCTCCGCCCAGTTGCCTTATATCCTCGCGATGTCGCGTTTTGCCCATTACCTCAAAGCCATGATGCGCGACAAACTCGGGAGCACCATGAGCCGATCGCAGGCTGAAGCCTTTCTTAACCAGTGGGTGATGAATTACGTCGTCGCCGACGACAATGCGTCGCCGGCGGCCAAGGCCTCAAAACCCTTGCGCGAGGCGCGCATTGAAGTGATGGAAGTTCCTGGGAATGCAGGCGCTCTTCGGGCGGTTGCTTTTCTCAAGCCTCACTTCCAGTTGGACGAGTTGACGGTCTCTCTCCGGTTGGTAGCCGACCTGCCTGCACCGGCTGGCAGATAACTACCGGGCCTAATTTTTTTCTTCACGCATGACTTAACCTTGGTAAGCAAAGGAGATTTACATGGCGGTAGATTATTTTCTCAAGCTAGATGGGATCGATGGTGAATCAGCCGATTCTAATCACAAAAACGAGATTCAACTCATGTCCTTCAGCTGGGGCGCATCGCAGGTTACTTCCGTCGCCGGCACCGGTGGTTCCGGCGCAGGCAAAGCCGACCTCAGTGATTTCAGCATCATGACCTTCTTTGATAAGGCGACTCCAAAATTCTTCAAGTCGATTGGTGCCGGGACGCACATCAAGTCCGGGACCATGACTGCAAACAAGGCCGGGGGAGCAGGTAAGCCTTTTCTCAAGATAGATTTCAAGGAACTATTTGTTACCAGCCTCCAGGTCAGCGGCTCCAGCGAAATCCCGAGCGTCTCCGTGTCGTTCAGCTATAACGAGATCAAGATCGATTACTCGGTCCAGAACGACCAGGGCAACTTGGCCAGCACCGGCGCCGTCACCTACAACGTGAAAGAGAATAAGCTTACTTAAATTCTGGCATGACTCCTCTCGAACTGTACCGGTCGGGGGAACTTCGAGCGGCAATCAAGGCGCTTGGTGACGAATTGAGGGCAAATCCTCTCGACATCAAGCGCCGTACTTTCCTCTTTGAACTTCTCTGTTTTGCCGGAGAATATGATCGCGCAGAAAAACAGCTGAATGTCCTGGCCGACACCAACAACCAGGCATTGGCAGGAACTCTCCTGTATCGCAGTGCGCTCCACGCCGAAAAGACCCGTCAGGAGATGTTCCAGAAACGCGATCTCCCCAAAGTCGACTCCGCCGCTGGCCCCGTCTCCGGCACCTGGAACGGAGAGTCGTTTTCCGACCTTCGCGACGCCGACCAGCGAATCGGAGCGAATCTCGAGGTCTTCATCGCTGGCAGCTACACCTGGATTCCGTTCCACTATATGAGACGTCTCGAAATCGAAAAACCGGAAAACCTACGCGACCTCATCTGGGCGCGGGCTCGTGTTGAGACCAGTCCGGCCTTTCGACTCCAGGATCTGGGCGAGGTTCTCATCCCTGTCCTTGCGCCACTCTCCTCGCAACACCCCGACGAGTCTGTCCAACTCGGTCGAACCACTACCTGGCAGGACGCAGCACCGGAAGACACCGTCGATGAGCTTCCGTTCGGCCAAAGGATGCTGCTCGTCGATGGGGAAGAGATTCCCATCCTGGAGTTTCGCAGCATTCAGTGGAATGCGGCGGAGGAGTCTCAGCATGCCCCTGCGTGAGGACCTGCTCGAGCCAATTCAGGGCGACAACCCCTCCGGCATCGACCTGTACTACGACAAGGTCTTCGATCAGATCAAGGAAGCCAGGGCCGAAGACGATGACGACATGCCCGCCGGAGACTGGTCTCGCGCCCAGAAAAAAGCCGACCACGCCGTCGTCATCAAGCTGGCAAGCGAAGCCATCGCCAAACGCACCAAGGATATTCGCCTCGCAACCTGGCTCGCCGAATCCCACTTCAAGCGCGAAGGCTATCCCATCCTGATTTCCAGCATGGAGTTTCTGAAGAAAATTCAGGAGGAGTTTTGGCCAACCTTCTACCCTGCCATTGAGGAGGACGGTGACATGGGCCGGCGGGTCGGTGCAATGGAAGCCTACGCCGCCCGCATGTACCTGGCGTTCCGAAGCGCTCCAGTTACGAAATCAGGCTTCAACATTTTGCAATATCGTGAGTCGCGCGCCGTTGGCTACGAGGCCGATGCGGCTACCACTGAAAAGATGGAAGCGCGCAATGAAGCCATCCAGCGCGGCAAAGTCACCGCGGAAGACTTTGACAAGAGCTTTGCGTTAACCCCCAAGGCCTTTTACTCCGCAAACGAAGAAATCCTCGCCAACGCACTTTCCCTGCTCGATGACATCGAGCGCTTCCACGAAGAAAAATACGGCAGCGACTACCCGAACCTCGCCAAGCTTCGCTCGTCCCTCGAAGAAGAAAAGCAAGTATTCTCCGCGCTGCTCAACGAGAAACGTAAAACTGAGCCTGATCAGGTCGAGCAGGGTGAGGTCATCGAAGAGCCTGCCGAAACACTCGCAGAAGCTGTCCCCGATCCCTCCGATACTTCTGCCGCTCCTCAAAAACCAACCCGCGCCCGCACCTCGCTCGGCGCTCCAACAACTCCCGACGAAGCCTATTCCATGATCACTGCCTGCGCTGAATTCCTTCGCGCAGCTGACACCTCATCGCCCGTCCCCTATCTCATTTGCGCTGGCCTGCGCCTTGGCGAAACCCGCCAGCAGGGATCCTCTCCAGCCTACGACTTCGCCACTGCCCCTCCGACTGAAACTAGACAAGCCTTCCGCCGTCTCGCCAACGAAGGCAACTGGGACGATCTCCTCAAACTCTCCCTCCAGGCTCTGGGCGACAAAAGCGGTCGCGCCTGGCTCGACCTGCATCGGTATATCTGGCGCGCGGCTCAAGGAGCGGGCTATAACGCAATCGCCGTCTCGGTCGTCGCAACTACCCGTGCGCTTCTTCAGGACATCCCCGAGTTTCGCAACTGGACGCTCGACGACGACACTCCCGCCGCCAACCTCGAAACACAACAGTGGATCGACGCAGAGATTCTGCCGCCGGCTCCAATTGCTGCAACCGAAAGCGACTCGGCCCCTGCAGAAGTAACCGAAGCTCGCTCCCAACCTGCCGAAGTTGAAGAAGAAACCCCCGAGGTCTACGAGGCTGCCCTCGCACTGTTGAAAAGCGGCAAGGCTCGCGAAGCCATCTCGATGCTCGTCCGCGACTCTGAGCTTCAGCCCAGTGGCAGAATGCGTTTCCAACGCAGAGTGCAGGTTGCTCAGCTTTGCCTCACAGCCAACCAAGACGCAATCGCCTACCCGGTCCTGATGGATATCTCCAGTGAGATTGAGAGACGGGGCCTTGAAACGTGGGAGAGTGGCGCAATGCTGGCTCATCCCCTGAGTCTTTTGCTTCGCTGTCTCGACCGGCGAAAAAACTCTGCCGACGACCGTGACGCAATTTTTGCAAGACTATGTCGGCTCGATCCGCAGGCTGCAATCACGTCGGGACGCTAACCTTGGCATGAATAAAGTTGGGGAAGGGATGGGATGGCGAAGAAGACAGAAAATCTCGTAACACAGTCCCTTCTCGATCGTCTTGTGGACGTCGACGAATGGCCCACCACACGCTCCAACTCCATCCGCATGTATCGGGAGTCGTTGAAGCGCGATGTAGAGTGGTTGCTCAATACGCGGCGTCCGCCCATCGACAACATCCAGTCCTATTCCAAATCTGCAGCCAGCGTGATCCATTACGGACTCACCGACATTAATGCCTTCACCGGATCGGCCGAACGCGATGAGAATTCGCTCCAACTCGCCATCGTTCAGTCACTCCGCGAATACGAGCCACGCATTCAGTCTCCGCGCGTTTTTCTCGTTCCCAGCGAAAATACGAACCGGCATCTCCGTTTTCATATTGAAGGTCGCATCCAGTTTGACAGCGTCCCCGAGGACATCAGCTTCGACACCGTTCTCGAACTCACCAGTGGAGAGTACGAGGTAAAGTAGCCAATGCGCGAAGAGATGCTCGAATACTACGAACGCGAACTCACCTACCTTCGTCAGATGGGCGGAGAGTTCGCGCGCAAGTATCCTCGTGTAGCCAGCCGCCTCCTGCTCGACGAAGACACCTCGCCCGACCCGCACGTCGAGCGGCTCCTCGAAGGTTTTGCCTTCATGGCTGCACGCGTTCACCGTCGCATCGACGACGACTTCCCCGAAATTGTCGAGTCACTCCTGAACATTGTTCATCCCGGTTACCTGCGGCCTCTGCCCTCCATGACCGTGGTCGAGTGTCTTCCCGACCCGCTCCAGGGCAGCAAGACCGCAGGCCTCGTCGTTCCTCGCGGCACGATGATGCTCTCGAAATTAACCGTAGACGGCCTTGCTTGCCAATATCGCACTGCCTACGACGTCGAACTATGGCCCTTCTCCGTTGTCGAAGCAGAATGGCGTCAGCCTGAACGCTTGCAGGTCCCCGTTCGCGCAACAGGCGCTACACAGGCAGTGGCCGCAACTCGCCTTCGTCTGCGTTGTTCGCAGGATGTCGTCTTTCAAGGGCTCCCCGTCTCACGTCTTCGCTTCCATCTCTCCGGCGACGCCAGCGTTGTCTATCCTCTCTACGAGATGATCGCGGCGCACTGCATCGAAATCCAGTTGCGCGATCCTGCAAAACCCACGCGCGTCATCTCTCTCTGTTCCGATCAACTCCACATGGTCGGCTTTGGTCCCGACGAAAACGTTCTCCCTTACGAACGCCGTTCCATGGACGGTCACCGCCTGCTTCAGGAATACTTCGTTCTCCCCGAGAAATTTCTGTTCTTCGACCTAACTGGACTAGAACCTCTCGCCGAGACTGGCCTGGGCCCCGAAGCCGAAATAATCTTTCTCTTCTCGCGCTTCGAGCGTCCCGAACGTCAGCAGGTTCTCGAACTCGGCGTCAACGCACGCACCTTCCGCTTCAGCTGCACGCCTGTCATCAATCTCTTTCGCCAT
>Ga0206905_10081_pt1 | contig 27078 bp, 26 predicted proteins | sample Alteio_BWOrgHeat_43_FD_152940 | JGI IMG/M metagenome (GOLD analysis project Ga0206905, IMG submission 152940) | Enriched cells from forest soil in Barre Woods Harvard Forest LTER site, Petersham, Massachusetts, United States -... | ecosystem: Environmental > Terrestrial > Soil > Temperate forest >...
AGGCCGTGGCCGTTTCGCCATTGAGGGCCGTGCCTCCACCGCTGGGAATCGCTCCCGTGCCCGAGTTGGCGAAGAGGTTCGCCTTGTAGTTCCAGGTATTGAAGTAAGTCACCGAACCGGTCAGGAAGTCGGTGAAGTTATAAACCGACTGCACCTTGACGCCCTGCTGGTTCAGGAAGCTGTCGCCAAAGTCGGAATCGTTGAGGTTGGGATCAACCGCACCAATACCCACCTGACGGAAATCGCCCTTGATCGACCAGTCGCCCTTCTTCTTGTTCTGGCCCACCTGCACTCCGGCCAGCCAGGCGATGTTGTCGCCCAAAGTCTGGTTCTCGCGGCGAAAAGCTGTGGTAAAGGCGTTGTCGGTCGGCGCACCAAAGAAGTAGGTGTCCTGGATGCGTTCCTTGCCCTGCGTATTGTAGGAGAAATCCCAGTAGGCGCGGAAAGGAATGTCCCATGCCTTCCAGTCGAATTCGCCCGGCGCCGTGAAGATCGCGAGGTGATCGGCCGCATGATAATCGACATAGGCCACCGAGCTGCCGGTCCATCCGCCCACGTTGCTCGACAGGTTGGTATTGCCGCCTGCGAGATAGGCCGTGAAGCCGGGGACTTCCTTGATGAAGGTGTCCTTGTCGAAGTTGAACTGGACGGGGATCTGCTCGGTGAACATCCAGACATCGGTCGCGTTGACGTTGCCGGTGTTGGGCGTGTTCTTGGCCAGGCTCGAATTGCCGTTTTCGTTGTTGTCGGAATAGATGAATTGCGCCGCCGTCAGCCCGATGGAGAAATTATCGGTCGGATGGAACGCGAGCACTTCGGAAGCACCTTCCGGATTGATATCCGGATCCCAGACGAGGTCGGTCGTGTAGAGCGGATTGCGCTGCTTGCCGCCGGTCAGGGTCAGCCAATCGGTCGGCTTCCACTGGAGATAAATCAGGCCTACGTTGATGCTGAATTTGCCGAAGCCGTTGCCCATCGTCTGGTTGGCGCTGTCTCCCGCCGTGGCCGATTCGAGCTCGAAGCCGGCATTGAAATTATCGGTGAACGTGTAATCGGCCCCCACGCGCAGGCGGTAGCGGTTACGCACCGTCGTCGTGATATTGGGATCGGCATTGTTCAGCGTCTTGTTCTGGGGCGTCTCGTCCAGGTACTCGAAACGCATGCGGGCATCGCCGTAAAGTTTCAGCTGGCTGATATGATTGGAAAGAGACAATTTGCCGGCGGGTGTCTGGGCGTAATCCTTGGCCATGCTGGCGCGGATATCTTCGGCTTCCTGATCGCTCAAGACGCCTTTCTTGACCAATGCATCGAGCAACGCGTCTTCCTGCGCGTGAAGGGCGGTGAAGCCGATCGCAAGAGCGCCGACGAGAGCGAAGATGCGCTTCGTGAGTGTTTTCATTCTGTTTCTCCTAAGGGGTGAGGTTCCTGGTTTTGCTAAATCGGCTAACGCATATCCAGCCCGCCCCTCTTTAAAGAGAGAGCCCGATATTCAATTAACCTCCTTGAATCAGGAGAAAACCTGTCGCCCTAATGTTACAATTGAATGACGATCAGGAAACTTTGGCGTAACAAGCGCTTGGGAAAAGGCTCCGGCGCAGGGTTGTTTCTTATTTAGCTTAAAAAGCTTGGAGGATTTGGAAAAGGGATTTTTCCTGGGTTGAATAGGCTGAATAAGCTTTATAGGCCTCCGCTGACGGCATGGCCGCACGATCTTTGGGGAAGGTGGCGAAAACAGGATGGCGGCGGAGATGAAACTCATGCCCCTGATCCTAGCTTATCGGGAGAAAAGGCGTTATCTCTATACGGCTTATTTCGCCTAAAATCTGAGAAATTTTATATCTTGCCGATTACTGCGTCAGATAAAGCTGGCGAACTCGATAGGTCACTGAGAGACGGAAAATTGGCGAGGTGAAGATGTAAGGGTGGATTCGTCCGTAGTAACCTGCCCCAGTTGAATGCTACATTGAATCGGATTGGCCTTTAAAATGGCCAAATCGGCAGAATCGAGATCAATAGGCAGATGGACAACTTGCCCTGTTTTGAGAGGGAAGGTGGAAGCTGACACTACCATTGAAGGAGAATGAAGATCATGCTGGACTCCCTGGCTGTCGGTGTAAAAAAATCGAAATCCTCTATCACGTCCACTCATTGTAAAATACTTGGCGGAGTTGGAAGTGTTTTTAAGATAAATGGCTAGGCGATATTTTTGATTAGTGCTTAAAAATTCCAATTCCCATGCCAATTGCATTCCTTGCGAGAGGGATTCCCATTGAAGATCGACCGGAACGGGGCGGCCAAGCTGATCATTATCCGCATGCAATAAAGGACAAAACAATATAAAGGCGAGTGCCGTCAGCAGAATATTTTTCATATTGTGCCGTTGCCTTAAATTGAACTGGCTTGCCGACTACTGCGTCAGATAGAGCTGCTTGGGAGAGCTTATAACGGTATAAGAAGCGTCAGGATGGCCCACATCGCTCAAATGGCATTCGACCTGAATAAGGTGAGAGGTAACAAAGTTCAACTCTTGAGGGGTAAGAGTGACGGGATTAATCACAATGTGTCCCGGATCTATTCCATATGAGGTGGCATGAGAAAAACTATCGGGCACGTCGCGCAAATAATGCTGAACATTATTTTCGTCCTTATAAAAAAACCTGACCGCTGTTTCTCCGCTAAAAATGGACTTTTCAATATTAGACGTATTTTTAATATAGGCCGTTAGAATATAGATGTTCTGATTATTTTTATATTGCGACTTCAACAGGACGGCAACGGCTACTCCCGCTTCGGGATGGGATTCCCATTGATCATTTGAAACTTCGGGTGCCTGAGTGGCATAATGGTCAGCCCGTAAAGGGAGAACCATAATTAAGCTAAGGAATATGAGGATGGTTTTCATGAGCTAATCACTGCGCATAAAACTGCTTGGGCGACGTGGTGATTTGCCAATGATTACTTTGGGTGGCATCCCATATATTGAAACTGCATTGAATGGGATGCGTGGTGACAAAGATCAAATCGTTGTCCGTAAGGTTGATCGGACACGTATAAATGCCACTGGGTGGAATAGTAATATTCAGCATTTTTGTAACAACTTGTTGAAATATATCAAGAGGACGAAGAAATTGTTGGACATGACTGGAATCAAAATAAAAGACCTTTGGATCGATTCCTTCATTCGCAATTGAAATGAAGATTTTGTTCGCAGTGGAAATATTTTTGATATAGATCTTTAGCGAATAGATCGTTTTGCCGTTTTTTTGCTGAGGGACGAGAAGGACTGCAGCCGCAACCCCTGCATCATCATGCGCTTCCCATTGGTCGGCGGGGACCTCCGGTGCCGTGGTGGGAAGCTGGAACTGGGCAAACAAGGGAACTGAGAGAGAGAGAAAGAAAAGAAGAAGTGTTTTCATAAGGCCTAGGGGGTTGTTGAGTTTTTTGTCCATTGAGGTTCGACGGGAAAAAGATGTTCGCTGACAAGCGTTCCCGGAGGCCCGGGCGAAGAGGGCGGAGGAGAGGTTTGGAGAGACCATGTTGCGTTTTGCGTGCCTGGGCTAGTAACCACTGCCGACCAACTCCAATCTACACTTTTTAAAGGAACCCAGACAGCATTTTCTCCCGCAGGCAAATTGTTGGGGCGCCACATGAGAAACATGGTGGCGGAAAAATTACGGGTATACTGAATATAGAGCGAAGGATTGGGCAGTAGATTACCCGGTGAATCAGTCACTGGATTTTGTTGAAAAATAACAGCGCCGGTGCGGGGATCGATATTATAAGGATAGGTACTATCGAGGCCGTAGCTTGCTCTGAATGCGAGCGTGCCGTTAAAAAGGGTGTCGGTAAACACATCGCTATTGATGACCTGAATCCATTCAAAATCTCCGGTGAACGGTTTGCCGGTGGCATCGTTCGGAGGGGTGATGGTGGTAGCTAAAAAGCTCATCCCTTCTGCTCCAGTCCCTAGATTATTACCGAAATGAAGACAAAGCATGCCTGAAAAAGGATGATAATTGGTATCCACGGCAACGTTGTTATTCACAGTAGCTATAATATCGCCGTCCGGTCTTCTCACGTTGAGCGTAGCGGTAAAGGTACGGGGCTGACCGTGAAGGGTAACGGTGCAGGTGATGGGTATAGACCCTTCATCTCCCTGCCAATAGAAGGAGGCCGAGGGACCGGTCAAGTTTTTGGGCTCCAAAGCGGTGTAGCCACTGTCATTGGCATCGGGTTCAAAATCACTAAAAGCGTCTCCGCCCACCCCGGGAACATCCCACTGGTAAGAGGTGATATCGAGCCCGGGCGCATAGAGACTCGAATTGATCTGCTGGCCAATCACCACAATATTGTTCTTGCTCGTGATAGGCTGGCCGTCGCGCTCAATGAGGATAGGAATGATTTCGTGGGTGCCGGAGGGGCCAGATTCGAGGTTGGCGCCGGTGATCTGATAGACAGGAGTTTCTGTTTCGGTAGTGCTGGTCCAGTCATGGAAAACATCGGTGGGGGTGCTCCCGTCATTGGGAATGAACTCGTCGTCCCAAGTCAGGGAAGTGCCGGGAGCGACCTTGATTTTGTATTGGAGAGGGTCGATCTCGATTCCCCGGACGTAGAGATTGTAATAGGCCCCGTTGACACCGGCAGTGAAGGTATTGGTGAAGGGTTTGAGAATATTGGGATTGAGGACGTTGGCCTTGAGCAGCTCGGCGGTGTTTTCGTTGGAGAGAGTGAAGGTGTTGTTCCAGGAGGCCGTCTGATAGAAATTGGAGGCGGTGGGAGCAATGTTGCCGCTGTTGGTGGCGACGGTGTCGGAGACGACATGGGCCGTGGGCAGGGCGAAGCCTGGATCATAGCCGGGGTTCCAGTTGATTCCAGCGGGGGCGTTGGAGGTCATGTTTTGCGAGACGGCACCCGTGAGGGGATCGTAATTCTGGTAGCCGCTGCCGGTGTAGCTGTAATTTCGGTCGGGACCGGTATCAGCTACTTAGGTGAGTAGCGGGCACTTGCATAACAGTTTGCAACATGCGATATGGTTATGGTCGCTTCGTTTTCTTGAGTAGGCTGGGAGGCAGGCACAGCCGCAAGGCTTGCTGTCGGGCAGAGGAAACCGCTTGACGATTTTATCTGTGGTGAATCTGAAAAATGACATCGTCAAAATCACTGCGGTTAATAATCAGACTAATTCCTTCGTGCGAAATCGCCACAAGGCCAGTAATAGCATGATGACCACAAAATCCGCAGCATACAGGCTCAGGAAAATGACGTCTTTCGAATTGATGAGGCTACCTTCCAGTACCTTTAAAAAAACGTTGAAATCCTTATAGCTAGGCAAAATATAATAGAGGGGATTGTGCAGGGAATAAAAGCCGTTGCCGGCAAAATAAGCCAGCACGGAGGCGATAAGGGGATGCATAAAGAGAGAAAGCAGCATGGCCAGCGAACCCATCATAAGTTGCATGCAGAACATCAGCCATGGCGCCCATTTGATGGCCGGGTTTAATTCCACATTTTGAAATTGTGCGAAAATGAAAATGGTCACGCTTGTAATGAGGGCATAACCCGCCATGACCACCATGCCGCCCAAGTATTTACCGAGCAAAAATTGGGTGCGCGAAACCGGCTTGGAAAGCGTTAGGCGGATGGTGCCCCTACGGATTTCCGAGGCCACTGCCGTGCTGAAGATGAACAATGATACAATGCTGCCACCAAACGAGGCGACTCCATAAAAGAACGCCTGGGTGGTGGAAGAGGCTGTGTCCATCCGTTCGCGGAATTTTCGAAGGTCGGTTTGATTCATCTGATTGGTGGCCGAATGGGCGGCCATCCGATCATCAGAGTACTCTCTGGTGATGTCTTTGCGTATTTCGGCCAGGGCGATCGAAAAAAAGATAGTCAATGCGAGAGAAACCAGCATCAGCCCCAACAACAAACGTTGATGCAAGAGCGCACGAATACTATCGGCGGCGATGAGGGAAATGATTTTCACGATTTGGTTTCCGGGTTAATGGTGGAAAAGAAGATTTCTTCCAATGATTGTGTCTCGGTCTCCTTGCGCATGATCTCGACACGGTGCTGACGCAACAATTCTTCGACGGTTTGCCGGAGCGCCTCACTTGGGCAACGTATGGTCGCCTGTCCTTGCAATAAGGTTATCTCCGCTACCGTGGTTGCCAGTGCCTCCAATACGAGTGCCGGAAGCCCTTTGACAATCAGTTTTGTGCTTTTGTCTGCCGACAACTCCTGCAAGGTTCCGGCCCGTTTGAGTTCGCCTTTCTGGAGGATGGCCACCCGGTCGCAAACCGTCTCCACTTCCGACAGAATGTGCGAACTGATGAAAACAGTTTTACCCCGCCGCTTTAACTCCAGCAGAATGTCGCGAAATTCCTTGCGTCCGACCGGATCAAGACTGGCGGTTGGTTCGTCCAGAATCAGTAAATCAGGGTCGTGCAACATGGCTTGAGCGAAACCGATCCGTTGTGCCATACCTTTGGAGTATTTGGAGACGGTCTTTTCAGCCGCGTCTTCCAGTTGCAGCAGCTTCAGTAGCTCGGTTACTCGCGCGGGACGGGAATTGGCTGGCACGCCGCAGAGCGCGGCGTAAAAATCAAGCAACCGCCTGCCCCGGTAATAATCATGTAAATTGACCGTCTCGGGCAGATAACCCAACCGGTGATGAATTTCTGTTTCGGTGACAGGCCGGTCAAACAGATAAGCCGTGCCGCTGGTGGGGCGAATCAAATTGAGCAACAAATGAATCGTGCTGGTCTTGCCAGCTCCGTTTGGCCCCAGGAAACCAAAGATTTCGCCTTCCCTGACCTCCAGATTGAGCATCCGCACGGCGGCGGTTTCGTCCCGGTTCCAACCCGTGCGGTAGGTCTTGCAAAGATTTTCGATGCGAATGGCGGCCATACAAATTATTCCTTGGTCAACTTTTCCACCTGCTGCCGCAGGTCATCTATATTTTGGGAGTAACCTACGCGCAGCCATTGCACCACGCCTTTTTTGTCCACTAAAATCAAAGTTGGAATCCCTCGGACGCCGTAGTTGTTGCCGACCGCCTGGTCTTGATCCAAAACCACGTGAAAAGTATATTTTCGATGCTCGATGAAGTTGCGAGTTTGATCCGCCGACTCGCCCTGATTGACGCTGAGAATTTCCAAGCCACGATCTTTGAACTTGTCCGCCAAGTCCTGCAAGTCAGGCATGGCCATGCGGCACGGCCCGCACCAAGTGGCCCAGAAGTCCATCAGCACCACCTTTTGGCCCCGATAAGAATTCAAGTTGACGGGCTGGCCTGACAAATCTTGTAGGGTAAAATCTGGCGCCTCCTGGCCGACTTTGAGATTTCCCATTTCCTGCACGGCCCCTGCACTCTGGTGGTGCATGACGAACTTCACTTCATAATGAATGGCAATGCTGGCGACTGCAAATAACACCCCTCCGATAATCCAAAAGATTTTAGACAGTCTTGTCATGTTGTTGGTGGGATGACTACGGTTTCCACGACGAGTCCCGTCGATGCATCCAGGCCAGCACTCCGATAAAGGCCGCATAAACCAGCACGATAATGGTGTTAAAAACAATCTCCGTTTCATTCCATAACCCGGAGCCGGCATAAAAGTGGTGAATATTGTAACATAGAAGCGCAACTAGGCCGCACTGGCCGACGCCTCTTGCCAGAATTAGAAATCGCGCCTCAAAGCGCGGGCACCGCTGCTGGTAGCGGATATGCCGGAAACAGCCCACTCCAAACACCGCCATCCACAACCCGGCGCTTACCCAATGTCCATGCCATGCTGCCGCCATGGGACAGACCCCCAATATGGCAAGTACACTACCAATGGCCAACATTCGGTAGAAATGCGCCTTCGCGTTATCGCTGAATGCATTCGCCAGCAGGTTTCTCGGCTTTTTCTGTGTCATCCACTCGGATTCATCGAACGTGCCATCTTCGATCTGGATCCGACGACGCCCCCGATTGGTCATCTCGAAAGTCACGACTGAATAGACAGTCATTCCAAAAAGCCCCACCGCCAGGGCCACTTCCTGAACAAACGGATCATGCACAAAAGGATACGATGTCTTGTCCAGAGCTCGGATTCCGACTAACAAAGCCGCCATCACGACCATCGCGGCGACGCTAAGCCAAAGCCTGCGCACCATGAATTGTCTCTCGCGGGGCGACTTCGTATCTTCGATCTGCGCCTTTATGGCGGAATAGAAAAACACCATTCCGAACCATCCGGGAGCCGTTCCCAGGGCCGCCGCCGTCTTCGCCGATACGCCGCCCATCGCTACGGCAGAGCCAACAGTGGCTGCTTTGGCCGAAGTCGCCGTCATCGGCAACGCCGCCAGCACCCCAAGAGTGAACGTTTTGCCTGGCGAAGTTTTTCCCAACGCGCCTTCGACAAACGCGAGAACCTGCTCGTGCAAAAGCTTTCGTCCGCGTGAAAGGCGTTGCTTTACGGCATCCTCGCTCAAGTCCAGATTCTGCGCGACGGTTTCGATAGATTGATGTTCACGGTAAAACAGAACGAGCGACTCGCGGTAAATTTCAGGGATTTTTTCAAGCGAACGCCAAAGAATCGCAGCTTCTTCATTGCTGATGGTTTGTTCGACTGGCAATGGTTCAGGCGAATGTGATTCGACAATGTCTTCGAGTGATTCGGCGCGATGGCTCGGCTCACGGCTTTGCTTCCGGAGCGAATTATTGATGAGATTTCGCGCGATGCCACAAAGCCATGCGCGCAATTTTTCCGGCTCGCGCAAACCGGCCAGTTGTTTCCATGCGGTGATGAACGTCTCCTGTGCGAGATCTTCGCTCGTGGCGAGACTGCCCGTGGCGCTGTAAGCAACGGAGCAAATGAGATTTTGGTAGCGAGACACAATTTGCCCGAAAGCATCGCGGTTGCCCGACAGGGCCTCGGAAACCAAGTCCGTATCGCTGACCAAAATCATTGCGTTATTAATCATAATTGTAATGAAGTGGTCAGCCGAACCGAAAAGGTGACATGAATTTTTGTCCAGCGTTAAGCCTGTGGCTCGATTGGTCGAGCCGCAGCTTGCAGCCGAAAATCAGCTCCGCACCGCAATTTTCTTTTTGGCGATTTCCGGGCGGTATTCCAGAATTTCGCCGGGCTGGCATTCGAGCGTTTCGCAAATTGCTTCGAGCGTGGAGAAGCGAATGGCCTTGGCCTTGCCGGTCTTGAGGATGGACAGATTTTGCGGCGTGATATCCACGGCCTCCGCCAGATCGTTCAGCCGCATTTTCCGCTGCGCAAGAACCACGTCGAGATTGACGATGATGGGCATAAATTTAAACGGTCAATGCTTGTTCCTCTTGAAGTTCCTGCGCTTCTTTAAGCAACCACGCCACGAAAATGAGTATTAAACCGGCAAATAAACCGCCGGAGTCCCAAGTCATCATTTTCAATTGAAAAACCTGATATCTTATTTCAACCAAGAGACCTTCGCAAAGCCAAAACAGAATCCACCATTTGCCGGCGGAATCCAAATAGCCGACGGTTTGCGCATCAAATAAATAGCCGTTCTTGAGCCGGCCAAAAAATCTAAACAATTTCAAATTTATAATCAATCCGAGCGAGGCCAATAAAGCCATCCATCCCAAGGTAAAGGTTGTAGACGAATAGAGTGTATCTTTTGACAAAAAGCAGATCGGTACAATGAGATCAACTAGAGATATTAAAATTCCTAATATCCAAAAAACCAATCCGGCGAACAAAATGCTCCTGACGATTTTGCTGACCGCGACGATCTTTGCTTTGTTTTGAAAAATTTTCATAATGTGGTTAAGTTTGGTTTTTTCGTGCAGTTACACCGTCAATTCCTGTTCTTCTTGAATTTTCCGGCCTTCGTCCATGACCATAGGAGTAGCAATAAACCAATCGATTCCGCTAGTCAATTATTATTTATTGATAAACAATAAATATAATCTGATTAGCAAGTCTTCCGCGTGAAAGTAACTGAAGTTTATGAGGGAATCTCAGCATAGTATAGCTGCTTGGCAGTCATCTCGGTGAAAAAATCTTAGGTCAGCGCCTCTCATGTGCCTGCCAGTATGGTTCGGGGGTTAACGGATTTACAAATGTCATTTGACAAGATGCTGTATTTCCAGCATAGTGCTGGAAATACAGCATGAAAAAGCCATCCTGGGACCAAAAATTAAGCCGACGCGAGCGCCAAGTCATCGAGATCCTTCTCTCGACTGGTGAAAGCACCGCTTCCGAAATCCACCGACGCCTGCCAGACCCGCCCAGTTACTCCGCCGTACGTGCTCTCTTGCGCGTCATGGTGGAGAAAGGTGTTCTCTCTCATAAAAGCGATGGCCCCCGATACGTCTATAAGCCGACCATTGCGCCCTCCAAAGCGAGGCAATCCATCCTCAAGCAAGTCCTCGATAATCTCTTCCACGGTTCCCGGGAACAGCTTGTCGCCGCACTGCTTGATCCGAATGCAGATAAGATTAGTCGGGAGGAATTCGACCGCCTAGCTGCTAAAATCGAAGAGGCGCGCAAGGCAGGTCGCTAACCTTCTCCACCATCATGAATCTTCTTTCTTTTCTCGCGGACGTCACCCTTCGCAGTTCGCTCGTTTTGGGATTTGTTTTTATTCTCTTATTTCTGTTGAGGCGGGCCTCTGCCGCAGAGCGACATTTTATTCTGCTTCTGGGTTTAGCCCTTGTTGCTGTCATTCCAGCGGGGATTATTCTGAGCCCCAAGATTCCATTGGTCATCAAATGGCCCGGTTCAGAAACCAGTAATTTAATGTCATCAACAAAGGTGATGGCTCCGCTTGAAACATCGCCCAATACACAACCGACGATTTCATCTGTGGTAACCCATAATCCCGCAGCCATATCCCCCGCCATCATGCTCGCGGATGGTTTAGGGGTTCTTTTGACGATGGGCGCTTTGACGCAGGTAGTTGTGCTGGGGCAAGTGGCCTGGTCGTGGCGCAAGGTGCGACGTTTTGCAGCGAAAGCATCTTTGAACGGTGGCGCGTTTGCCCAGGCACAAGTTTTTGCCGGCGCGAAGGGAATCCCTCCGGTGCTGGTTTCCGATGAAATCAAGGTGCCCGTGCTGGTGGGATGGCTTCATCCGGTAATCATTCTGCCGCGAAATACACTCCACGCATCCGAAAGATGCCTTTCGATGGTTCTTTGTCATGAAATCGCTCATTTTCGGCGCGGCGACTCGTTCCTGCTTCCTCTCCATTGGTTCCTGCGAATCATCTACTGGTGGCATCCGCTGATATGGCTGTCGCTGGCTCGCCTTCGTCGTGAGCGGGAAAATGCATGCGATGATCTTGTTCTCCATCAAAACTTCCGGGCAACGGATTATGCCGACTTGATTGTGAATACGGCTCGGGAAATGCGAGCCGACCAGCCCCTTCCCATGGGTATTCTGGCCATGGCTTCCTCCTCCTCGGTTGGTCAACGCGTGACCTCCATTCTCAACCCCCGAGTGCGCCGCAAACAGACAGGCCGATGGAGCATGACTCTCGGCTGTTTAATGACGCTAGGCCTATCCTGGCCCTTGGTGGCGACACAAATTCAGGCGAAAGATCAATCCGAATCGTCGGACGCGACAACTCCAGCAAACCCGTCGCTGCCTCAAAGTGAGGCTATTGAAATGGATTTCCACCTGATCTCGATTAACGAAAAGGTTTATATCGAGAAGCGGGATAAAATTGATGCGGCTGTGGCCAAAGCCGATCTCGCTTTCTTTAAGAATTTGCCGGGAGCTTCCGTGCTGGCATCTCCCGGTATGTCAACGCCTGATGGGTCGAAAGGCGAGATCTCTATTATTAAGCCACTAACTTACCCGAGTAAATTTGATATCGATAAGAAGACCGGCCGTCTTATCCCTTCTGACTTTCATACTGAAGATATTGGACCTTCCATTGAGGCGAGGCCCATACTTCAAGCCGATAAGAAGTCCGTTAAACTCACGTTTAAATGCGAACTTACCAGTTTTGAGGGATGGGGGGGAGTTACTTCAGAGGTACGGAAACCTGTCCTTCACAGCGTTTCAATTACTGGAGAAAAAATCATCGATCAGCACGGTCTGGCTCTTTGGGTTGGTGAGGGTGCAATTCAAATGCCCTACGGGGACAACTGGGATTCGGATAACGGGGCATCACCCATGCGGATACTTCTCTTTATTGAGGCTCATCCGTTGCCTCACGTTGCAAAAACCATTCCCAACAATCTAGCTAAAATGGTCAAAATCAGGTTGAAATATTTCCAAATTAGCGAGAAAACGTATTTGCAGCAGCCTGCCGCCATAAATGAGGCGCTCGGTCGAGGCGATATCTCGTTTTTCAAACAATTCCCTGATTTTGACCTTTTAACACAACAGTCGATTTTACAGAAATTTGACGAGTCAGCAACCGTCGAAACTCTGGAGATAGATAAATATCCAGTCAAATTGAGTCGGGATAGTAACGGTCAATTCATTCCCTCTAATACCACGGTTAAACACGAACGTGGCATTGCATCTACAGTATCCTCATCACTTTCTTCCAATGGCATTGCACTTAAATATGCTGATGTCATCACAGCTTGTACGGGCGTGATCGCAAATGGCCCAGATGAAGAATATCCTTCCTTTAGCGACAGTAAATATAATCAATCGCTTGTGCTGGCACCTGGGAAACCTTTGGGTCTTTGGACGAGAACCAACTTTCAGGACCTAAGTAAAATGTGGGCAAAAGACATTCTAAACATACACTCGCAAGATACCCCGCGGGTAAGAATTGGGATGATGATCACCGCAGAATTATGTTCGAACGTTAATGGACCGTCGACACCCGCCCATTAATGCAGCCGGTAGTCGATTCTGCGCTTTTAGCGCATACGCGTAAGATAATGCCGTCTTCCTTTCCTTCCGAGGATCAGGAGTTCACAACAGAGTACAAAGCAGGGTATCATCCGGGCTGCGAACATGACAAAGGACACCTCTTCCGAGTGCTCGACGGCATCTCTCCGTGTTGCCCAAGATTATTTCGTAACGACTCGCTGGACAGCGGTATTGAGCGCCGGTCATGCGGATACTCCTCGGGTACATAAGGCTCTTGCCGGGTTGTGCCAAACATATTGGTGTCCGCTCTATGTTTATGTCCGTCGCCGCGGTTAATCTGTTATACAGACATCTATAAGCAAACTATTTAAAAGTAGGCCAAACCCAGTCGCCATGTTTTTGCGTCCTGTCATTGGGGTCAGTTGAATGAGCTAAGGTGAAAGCTGCGGCACCTCCATCATCTTTTAGATTCCAGCCGACGGAATAGAGAAGGAAGGTACCGTCTGGTCTAAGCTTATAATGATAGGATTGGCCATTCATAGGGTCATAGGGAACTTCAAGCAAGTAGCCTGGGGCGAGGTCGTTGATCGAATCGGGGTAAACACCGTGAGCAAGGCGATACCGTTCCAGCGCACAGGCCATACTGGCTTCGTCAATTCGGACCTGGGCCTGTGCGAATTTGGGAAGAGAGTTCAGAATGGGATAAGCGAACATCTCAAAAAAAATGCCTTGTTGGATAACAATATCCCAGCGCTGAGAAAAATGTAGGGATTGTTTCTCTATCTGGTCGGCCTGGTCGGGGTAAGCCCGGTGAGCCTTGGGATTGACCAAGACGATGCCGCCCAAAACGATGTTCATCATCCGGCTTTGGCTCAGATCAAACCAGCCATCCGGCCAGAGCATGAAAACAGTATTTCTCAGGTAAGAGGTAGGTTTCCCCGTGTTAGTAACAGTACTAAAAAAGGTACCTATGCGGGATTTTTGCTTTTTGAGATAGTCAAAATCCGGCGCGAATCCTGCGATCTCGCTGCGCAGCCCAAGCTGGTAATCGGTGAGTGGGTCGAGTGTGGCGAGAGATTCCTGCAATTCTGCAAGCTGCGCATCGTTCCAAGAATGAAACATCAATCCGTAGTTAAGGGCATCGCAAGCATTCACGTTCATCAGGCAGGCAACCAGACCTGAGATCAGGTACGGCTCATGGGCCAATCCAAACGAAAGTTTGAGAATAGTTTTGATGTCCTGCAGGGCAATATCAGGTTGATGCTCGTTCAGGGACAGGACAGCATGAAGATTGAGTATCTTTGCAATTTTAATTTGAGAAACCTCCAGCGTCAGTTCACGCTCATAGACAGGTAGCGATGTGTAATCCTCTGCGAAGCGGCAAAAAGGCAGCCTGTTTGCAGCGGCGCGAAGATCGGCCATGAAGGGATAAAGCGCGTCGAGTTGCGCGAGCGGATCCTGAGTCGGAGGCGGATCCTTGAATGCCTTCATATATTCACTGGCGAGTTCGCTTCGAATTTTCTCCATATCCGGCAATTCTCCTTTCTCCTGGTTGCCCAAGCTGGGAAGATTGCCCCCGGGAATGTCCCTACGGATAGCGCGAATTAAGGAGGCAAAAAACTTTGGATAGGTGTCTGCCTTAAGACCTGGTTGAAAAAGCGGGAATGTGCCGAGATTCTGGCCATCGGGAACAGGCGGAGGAATAAGGCGGTTATAGTCGAACGATTCACCCTTGGCTTCCCATTTGGTTTTGGCTGCGGCCAATGCACGAGCGCCTCGCCAACCTTCCTCGACATAGAAGAAGACGATGAGAGTGATCGTCCAGAGGATAAATTTCAGGAAGCCCCAGGACCAGAAGAAGCGCCCGATTTTTGAGCAAGCGCGTATAAGGAAGTATTTCATGGGATTTGTCTTTGTTCGTGTTCGGGCCCCTCGCGCAAAAGCTCGACGAGGAGAATTTGATTGGAGATGGAGACGAAATGAACGGGGCGATTGGGGTCGAAGTGGGCAAGGAACATTTTCTCCTGGGGATCGACCGGTGTGCTGGCTTTGAAAAGAAAGATGAGCAACCAAAGAGTGCTCATAGCACTCTTTGTGACGGGGTTACGCCGAAAGAGATTTTGCAGGTAAACGAGGAGGGTTGGCCAGACTTGGCGTTGCTGCGATGACAAGCGAGCCTCACGTAGTGCTTTTGAGAGAATTTCCGCGCGCCATGTTCCAGGCAATTCGGGTGTCGGAAGTTCCCGTAATTTTTGCTCCAGTAGTTCGTCGTTCATGGCAGGTCTCTATGTAAAGGACGCAGGGCATCGCGTAATTTGTCTAAAGCGTAGCGATAACGACTGGCTGCCGTATCGGCGGAAATGTCGAGCACTTCAGCGATTTTAGCAAAAGTCAGCCCTTCCCAGATTTTCAGGAGCACCACGGCTTTTTGCTCGCAGGGCAGAACCGACAGCGCATCAGCGAGCATATTCTGTCGCCACGCTTCATCGTGGTCCAAGGTTTGTGGTGAAAGTTGGATTTCGTGTTCTTGCTGGGCTTGCTGTACATAATGCAGACGGGTTTGTTCCCGCCGCCCGTGATCAATGGCAAGCCGATGAGCCATCCGAAAGAGATAAGCGCGAGGGGAGTCGACATTCTTCAGGAGGTGGGGCGACGTGGCCAAACGGATAAAAATTTCCTGGAGAATGTCTTTGACCTCAGCTTCATTGCCGGTAAAGCGAATCAAAAAGCGAAAAAGAACGGGCGCATGCTCCTGATAGAGCGTTTCAATCAAATCAGGAGGTGTCATCCATCTTAAGGACGCCTGCCACAGATAAAATTGTCTAGAATTTCTTTATCAAGACTCTTTGCCTCATATGCGAGTTCCCTTCAGACCCAAAGTCGCATAACAAATCACGAGGGCAATGCATAACAGAGAGTTACCTTTTTCTGCCAAAATTTACGAACAAGCGTCTTGCAACTTAAGCAATAAGTTGTTAATCTGCATAAACTTAGGAAAGGAGATGGCGGATTGTCACCTGTCATAGACCGCCGCTACATTAAGGGGGGATTGCCGCCCGGAGGTCGGCGGCTACCAGCAGATGCCGAGGCAAGCTTCAGGGAATTAGACCCAGGAGATTGAAGGAAATCTTTAAAAAACAACGGCGACCCGGCCTGTGCTCCGGGTCGCCGCCTGTCGGTAAACTTCTCTACTTAACTTAGAATTTCCACTGGAGATCGACCTCCACCCGCTGCGTCGTATTGGCCGCAGCCAGGGCGTAGGCGGTGGCCGTTTCGCCATTGAGGGCCGTGCCCCCCGCGCTGGGAATCGCTCCCGTGCCCGAGTTGACGAAGAGGTTCGCCTTGTAGTTCCAGCTGTTGATGTAAGTCACCGTGCCGGTCAGGAAATCGGTGAAATTGTAGCTCGACTGGACTTTGACTCCCTGCTGGTTGAGGAAGCTGTCGCCCCAGTCGGAATCGTTCAGGTTGGGATCGATCGCACCGAGGCCCACCTGGCGGAAATCGCCCTTGATCGACCAGTCACCCTTCTTCTTGTTCTGGCCCACCTGCAAACCGGCGACCCAGGCGATGTTGTCGCCCAGCGTCTGGTTCTCGCGGCGGAAAGCGGTGGTGAAGGCGTTGTCGGTCGGCGCGCCGTAGAAGTAGGTGTTCTGGATTCGCTCCCGGCCCTGGGTATTGTAGGCGAAGTCCCAATAAATCTTGAAGGGTTGGTCCCATGCCTTCCAGTCGAACTCACCCGGTGCCGTGAAGATTGCGAGATGGTCCGCCGCATGGTAATCGACATAGGTCACCGAACTGCCGTTCCATGCCCCCACATTGCTGGAAAGATTGGTATTTCCCCCCGCAAGGTAAGCCGTGAAGCCGGGCGCCTCCTTGATGAAGGTGTCCTTGTCGAAGTTGAACTGAACCGGAATCTGCCCGGCAAACATCCAGACATCGCTCTTGTCGACGTTGCCGGTGTTGGGCGTGTTTTTGACCAGGCTTGAATTGCCGTTCTCGTTGTTGTCGGCGTAGATGAACTGTCCCGCCGTCAGGCCGATGGAAAGGTCGTCGGTCGGATGAAAGGAGAGCACTTCGGAAGCGCCTTCCGGGTTGATGTCGGGATCCCAGACGAGATCGGTCGTATAGAGCGGATTGCGCTGCTTGCCGCCCGTGAGCGTCAGCCAGTCGGTCGCCTTCCATTGGAGATAGATGAGCCCGACATTGATGCCGAACTTCCCGAAGCCGTTGCCGAAAGTCTGGTTGGCGCTGTCGGCTGCCGTGCCCGATTCGAGCTCGAAACCGGCGGTGAAATTATCGGTGAAGGTGTAGTCGGCTCCCACGCGAAAACGATACCGGTTTCGGGTCGTGGTCGTGATATTGGGGTCGGCGTTGTTCAGCGTCTTGTTCTGGGGCGTCTCGTCCAGGTACTCGAAACGGGCGCGCACATCGCCATAAAGTTTGAGATTGGTGATGTGGTTCGAAATCGACAGCTTGCTGGCCGCGCTTTGGTTGTAGTCCTTGATTTCGCTCGCCCGGATATCCTCGGCTTCCTGGTCGCTCAAAAGACCTTTCCTCACCAAAGCATCGAGCAAGGCGCCGTCACTTTGGGCACGCAGGACGCTTAAACCTAGAACCAAAAGAACGGTGAAAGCCACCGTTCGCTTCATTGTCATTTTCATGTATTCTCCTAAACTGCTTGTGGGTTATGAACTTTTAACGAATTGGATTTCATGGAAGAGTTAATCCAACGTATTCCTATTGAATTACTATAGAATAAGGAAATAGGTCAATGCCTTTTTTTCGTAACGAGGAAATTTGCCTGCTTCGGATCCTTTTCGAGGCTCGGGGTGAATTTGTCTCGCGTCAACGTCTGGCGCAGGCTGGTAATATTTCTCAAGCGGAACTTGATAAGGCCTTATCCTCCTATGTGGCAGCAGGTTATCCTTTCGAATCGCATCCCCAACGGGGTATTTGCCTCAAGGAGCCTCCCGACATCTGGTGCGCGGAGGAAATCATTGCGCGCTGTCCTACGTCACGGGAAGGAATCGCCTGGGACCCGCTTCTCCTGGTGGAAACCGCCTCCACGAATGACGTGGCACGCGAACAGGCACGGAAAGGCGCCGCTGCCGGTTTTCTGGTAGCGGCTTCCAGACAAACCCGGGGCCGGGGACGGCTGGGACGCCAATGGGAATCACCTTCCGGCCACGGCCTCTACGTTTCGATTCTGCTCCGGCCCGATCTCGCTGCGGCGGAGGCGGGACAATTGACCATTCTGGGTAGCGTGGTCATGGCCGATGCGGTGGAATCCCTTTCCGGTTTTCGCCCCCGCATCAAATGGCCCAACGATCTGATGTGGAAAGATCGCAAATTGGCCGGCTTGTTGATCGAAACCGAACGCGAAGGCGCTCGGCTGGCCTTTGCCGTGGCCGGAATGGGGATCAACGTGCGGCACGGTGCGGATGATTTTTCTCCCGAGGTGAAGGAACTGGCGACCTCGCTTTATCTCATCACGGGTCAGCTCTATCGCCGGGCCGATCTGCTGGTGGCGCTTCTTCACGCTTTTGAAAAACGGCTGGGACAGCCGTTCGCGGAAACACGCGAGGCGTGGGCGGCCAGCAGCCTTACCATGGGCCAGCAGGTCATCCTCTCCACGGTGCGGGGCAGCAAACAGGGGCAGGCACTCGGGCTCGATGACTCGGGCGCCCTCTTGCTGCGGAATCATTCCGGCCAGATCGAAGCGGTGACAGCGGGCGACATGCAGGCCGTCTAAATCTCCCTGCCGCCAGCGCCGCATAAAAAGCGATTGCTCCAGCGATAGTTGGCCCGTCGGCTGCTTCCCGATCAGGCATGCTCCCTCGGAGATCCCGTTCCGCAACCGCCCGGGCGATTTGCCTCGAGGTGCGGGGCTGGGAAAAACTCTGGTGGCGCATTTTGATCCAGTTGGCCCGTTTCCTTGAATAAGGGGAAGGAAAAGGATCGGCTGGATCGCACGACTTTCTGTTAGAGGAGAAAAGAAGAAATGGGGACGGCCCGGCGGTGCGCAAGCATCCCGGGCCGTTTTTATGTTTGGTATCCGTGCCTCCTAGAGAACCAGAAGCCGGGCGAGAATTTCCGCCACAAAACCAAACACGCAGAGGATCGCCAGCAGTGTGGAGGCCTGACGGGAAAGACGGAGGCGAACCGCCCGCTGTCCCATGAAGGCAAGCGCGGGAAGAATCACGATCACCATCAGTAGAAGCCATCCCAGCTGGTTATGAAGCATGGCGTCCCGCGCAGGAAGTGTCATCGGCTCCAAAACCCGGGGCATCGGGGCGAACAGATGAAAATAGGCCATGGCCCCGATCGCACCTGCCCGCACGAGGGCCAGCAATGGCAACAATCGACCGTATTGTCGTACCTGTTCATTCGTCACGCCCGATCGAGCAGACGAAGCCTGGACCAGAATGTAGACCATGTAGGCCAAGCCGACCCATGTTCCGCCAAGATAGATGGAAGCGAGAAGAAGCGGCCGTTCCAGGCTTGTCAAACCGGCAGGATAGGCGCGCGGGGTAATGGCCAGGATGAGCATGACACCGACGCTGATGCCGAGGCCCGAGGCGATGCTGAGCCACATTTTTCCGCTGAGGGCCTTGTCGCGGCGAAACTGCCACCAGGAAGCGAAGCAAACCATGGCGATGAAAAAATAGTAGTGCTGGATGGCGGGCGGCGAAATGAGCGCGATAAAAATCCACGCAATCAGCGCCTTGAGAATCTCCCCGGCAAAGAAAGAGGAGCGAATATTTCGCGTGGGAAGAAACCCGAGAAAAATCGTGGCCGAGGCAGTCGCGACAGCGAGAATCAGGTTGGCTGGGAAAAAATCCATAAAGCGAGGAAGCCCATTAAAGGCTTCTCCTTCAAGGCTGTCGAGGGATGAGACATAAAAATTGAGAGTGCGACAGCTCCAAATCGCGCTACATTAACCGAATCGTCGCGTAATCCGCCGACCAATCCCATGACCAGCCCGACTTTGACTTCCTCCGAAAAAGAAGTGCGCGAACTCTGCGTTCAGGCACGCGAGGCGGCGCGCCTTCTTGCCACGCTCCCCACCGCACGCCTCGACGACATGCTCGATGAAATCGCCGCGCAGCTTGAAAAGGAGGCCCCGGCCATTTTCGTCGCCAATGCCAGGGACATCGACGCCGCCGAGAAAGCGGGCCTGAGCAAGTCGGTGATCGACCGGCTGCGCATCACGGAAAAATCGCTCTCCGCCATGGTCACCGGCGTGCGCCAGGTGCGTGCGCTGCCCCAGCCGCTGGGACAGAAGATCACCGAGTGGGAACGACCCAACGGAATCAAGATCTCGAAGATCCGCGTGCCCATCGGCGTGATCGCCATCATCTTCGAATCGCGCCCCAACGTCACCATCGACGCCGCCGTCCTCTGCCTCAAGACCGGCAACGCCACCATCCTCCGTGGCGGCAAGGAGGCAATCCATTCCAACCGTGCCCTGATCGACGCGCTGAAAAAATGCAAATCGCTGCCCAAGGGCGCGGTGCAGCTGATCGGCGATACCGACCGCGCGCTCGTTCCCTTCCTTTGCCGCCAGAGCGATTTCATCGACCTCATCATTCCGCGCGGCGGGCACAGCCTCATCGAAACGGTGGTGGCCGAATCGCGCATCCCCGTCATCAAGCACGCCCATGGCGTCTGTTCCGTTTTTGTCGACGCCAGGGCCGATCTCGCCATGGCGGAAAAGATCATCCTGAATGCCAAGGTGCAGCGCCCCGGCGTCTGCAACGCCATCGAAACGTTGCTGATCGATCGCGCCGTCGCAGACAAGTTCCTGCCCCAGATCACCACTGCCCTCACCCAGGCCGGAGTCGAAATCCGCGGCGATGAGACGGTGCTCAAGCTTGCGAAAGGCGGGAACGTCCGCGCCGCCACCGTGGAAGACTGGACGACCGAGTATCTCGACCTGATCCTGGCCGTGCGCGTGGTGGACGGACTCGACGATGCGCTTCAACATCTGGCGAACTACAGCTCGCACCATTCCGACTCAATCATCACCGAGGACACCGCCACGGCGGAGCGCTACCTCAACGAAGTCGACTCGGCGACCGTCTACTGGAACGCCTCCACCCGCTTCACCGACGGCGGCGAATTCGGTTTCGGAGCGGAGATCGGCATCAGCACCGACAAGCTCCACGCCCGCGGCCCGATGGGTCTCGACGAGCTGACTTCCTACAAATATGTCATCCGCGGCAATGGACAGGTGAGGAAATAAGCCTGTCATCCTGAGCTTGTCGAAGGATCAGTTCTGTTGGCAACCGTCGCGGGCTCCGCGACGGTCCGGCGCAGAGCCTGCCCTGGCTACCTCGGCGGTCATTACCGCCGCTGCAGCTGAACTGATCCTTCGACAAGCTCAGGATGACAGGACTCTAAAAACTTTGACGAAATCGCAAACCGCACCACCACCCGATTTGGCACCTGCTTTCTTTTGTGCCATTTTAGCTTCACCATGACACCCCTCGAACGCGCCCATCATGTGCGGGACCATGTGCCCGCCGAGGGGCTTTTCGCGGAAAAAACGTGGCGGATCGCCCCGCAACCTTTTGCGCTGGGCCCGTCGCATGCGGAATTGCTGGAGAAGCTCGGCATCGTCCTGCACCACTTCAATGCCGCCTGCAACCTGCTCTACCGTCAGAGCGCGGCGGGCAAGGCGCACCCGTGGGTCGCGCCCCTCCTCGATGCCGGAAAACCGCCGGAGCTGATCGCCCTCGCCCGCCACGACAAGGTCAAAGGCCAGGTTCCCGCCGTCATCCGCCCCGACCTCATCCTCACCGACGATGGCTTTGCGATGAGCGAAATCGATTCGGTACCGGGCGGCATCGGCCTGACCGCCTGGCTCAACGAAACGTACGCCGCGCTCGGCGACGGCGTGCTGGGCGGCGCGGAGGGGATGCGACGCGGCTTTGAAAGCGTGCTCAACGGCGGCGAAGTCCTGATCTCCGAGGAGAGCGCCACTTACCGGCCCGAGATGGAATGGCTGCTGGGTGCCGGCCGGGTCCGCTCTGTTGAAGACTATGCGCCGAATGGCAAACCGGCTTATCGCTTTTTCGAGGCTTTCGATTATCCCCAGCTCACGCGATTCAAGGAAGCGTGGCAGCCGGGCCAACCGCTGACCGCGCCGATCAAGCCCTTCCTCGAGGAAAAACTGTGGCTGGCGCTTTTCTGGTCGCGCCCGCTCCAGGAATTCTGGCGGCAGGAGATTGGCGAGAAGGGACAGAAATTGCTCCAGCGCATCATCCCCTACTCATGGATGCTCGATCCCGCGCCGCTCCCGCCCCACGCCGTGATTCCCGAGCTCGGCATCCAATCGTGGAGCGAAATGGAACGCTTCAGCCAGAAGCAGCGCGAGCTCGTCCTGAAAATTTCCGGCTTCTCGCCGCTCGCCTGGGGTTCGCGCGGCGTCCATGTCGGCTCCGATCTCTCCGCCGAACAGTGGACGGAACAAGTGCGGCTGGCGCTGGCCGAATTCTCCGTCCATCCGCGTGTGCTGCAACGTTTCATAAAAGGCACAATTGTCCGTCAGGATTATGTTGCCGAAAATGATGAGGTCGTTACTCTCACGGGCCGTGCCCGCGTCTGCCCCTACTATTTTGTCGTCAATGATCGCGTCAATTTGGGAGGTGTGCTCGTGACACTGGTACCGTCGGATAAAAAGCTCATTCATGGCATGCGAGATGCCATCCTGAGCCCGGCGATCGCCTCAACCCCAGAAAAAGATACCCGATAAGATGTCCCTCACTTTTGCCCAACTCGACCAACAACAAGGCCCTCCCCAATTTCCCGAAAACAGTGAAGAAAAAACCGCCGCTGCCGAATGGTACCGCTCGGTTTATGAAATCCCCCTTGATCGCTTAAGCCATCACGACATGGCGCGCGCCTGCGATTGGGAAATTCATCGCGAGGCCGTCATTCCGGTCGCGCTTGAACTTCTCGAGGAAGACATCATCGAAAGCGGGATGTACAACGTGGAGCTGATCACTTCCCTCATCCGCATCGCGCCCACCTTTTGGGTCAAGCACGATTCATGGCTCCAGCCGCTGAAACTGATGATCCAGAACGGTCGCGATGCTTTTCCACCCGACGTCCTGAAGGAAGCACGGGAGTTTCTTGTGAAAGTCTCCCGTTAATTCGGTCCGGGAGGCTGCGAAGCAGGTTCCGGATTCGGTGTCGGGTTGGTGCGCGGCGTATTATTTTGCGCGGCGTTTTTCTTGGTATCGGTGCTTTCAACCGTGCCCGGAATCGGACGATTATCTTCGGTCGTCGCACAACCGGCCGAACACAACACGACGAGGATGCAGGCCACAAAAATGGGAAAGTAAAATTCGTGTTTCATGATTCCTTAAGGAGGCATTGGCCATGCCACCTCTCTCTTCAAGATCTGAAGCCTCTTAAGATAAACCACTTGCAACTGAAATGCGTCTTGAGCATTCTCAGGCGATTTGCACGTTTCCAAGGTTTTTGGAACTTTGGATTGCGGTTTTTGCAATCCAAGTCAATTGCTTCAGGCTGAGACCCGAAGCAGCGCCTTGTCCGCATCCAATTCCGCAGAGGCCCCATGCGGGACAATGACCTGTTCCGGAAAATGACCGATCGGTGCTCCCATGATCGAAGGCACGCCGATGCGTTCCGCTTCGCGTTGCAGACAGGCTTCAATGCGCTTTTGCTCCTCGATATCGGTATGAATAAAACTTCCAAGCACCAGCCCGCGAACCTGGGAAAGAATGCCGGCCAATCGCAGGTGGGCGAACATGCCGTCAATGCGATAGGCTTTCTCTCCGATGTCTTCGAGGAACAGGATCGTGTCGCGAAAATCGGGCGCGTAGGGCGTTCCAATCAATCGCAGCAGGCACGTCATGTTCCCGCCGATGAGCCGCCCCGCCGCGTGACCGGAAACCAGGGTCTTCATCATCCTTTGCGGCATTTTCTCCCGTGAAAATAAAACGGTTCCTGCCGGGTCCAGCGGCTCCATCAACATCCTTCGGCACTCCTCCTCGCTCTCGGGCAGGAAGGCTTCCATCGCATTCGGCCCATGAAAAGTCGCCAGCCCGGCCTTCAAGAGAATGGCATGATGCAATGCGGTGTTATCGCTGTAGCCGAGAAACGGCTTGGGGTTCGCCCGAATGGCAGCGTAATCGAGTAATGGCAAAATCCGGCACGACCCGTATCCTCCCCGCAAGGCAAAGATCGCCTTCACCTCGGGATCGGCGACAAGCGCATTGAAATCTTCCGCCCGCTCCTCATCGGTGCCCGCCAGGTAGCCATCCCGTTTCCGCAGATATTTTCCCGGTTTGACCCTGAAACCCCGGGCCGTGAGCCGCTCGATGACCCGGTCGATTTTTCCTGCGTCGTCAGGAGGACTTGCCGTGGACACCAGACCAATGACATCACCGGCAGCGAGCCTTCCGGGAAAAAGCAGTGGCAGATGTTCCATGAAAAGGTGATCGCTTTATAACATCCCGCGCTCGTGAAAATCGCCCATATTGCCCGGCGCCGAGGCGGCGATCATGTCGACCATGAACTTGAGCAGGCACACTTCCCAACCATTGTCCACGCCGGTCAGGAGGGCGGTCAACGGCTCGTTCCTGCGCTGCAAATCCTCCTTGAGCTTTCCCGCGACATTTTCGAGCGACTCGTGGACATCGTACGAACGGATATCGGACTTGCTGACCCGGAAGCCATATTTGAGGAAGGAAAAGCGATTCGCCTGGGCGCTGATTTGTTCCGCGTAGCGTTCGCCCTGATCGCCGAAACCTTCGAGGATAAGTTTTGCCATCGTCTGCGGCGTGATGATCTGGGGGCGCTCGGCATGAATATGGCCCTCGCGGACGCGGGACTGGTTGACCGCATCCATTTCCTCCGTCACCAGAAAATAGTTGAAAAGCGAAGTACCAAATGTGTCGAGCCGCTGGGAAGGGGCCAGCAAAACACGCGTACTTTCCAGCGCGTAAGTAAAATCGTCGGGAGAGAGCATCTTAAATCCGACTCAAAATGTCATATCTTGGCTCCATGCACAATAGGCGTTCATCGGCGAGGGAAGCCTCCCTCCTCAAACCTTCCCGCCAGACTTTACCCTGCGCACAAAATGGCTAAGGTTCCACCATGGCCAAGCCGTCTTCTGGCAAGAAAAAATCTGTCACCGCTTCCACTCCCCTTTCGGTTCCACCCTCTCCGCCCGCCGCTCCAATCGTTCCCGAAACAGCGGCAAAGCCTGCCGCCGTGAAAAAAGCGGCAGCCAAGTCTTCTACAAAAAGAACGGCGCTCGCGCCTTCTCCGGAAAAAAAAGCGAAGTCCCGCGCCACTCCCCGTCCCAAGACTCAAAAAACTTCGCTTGCTCCGGCAACGACTACCGGCGACCGGAAGCGCATTCTCTTCATCGCCTCGGAGTGCACCCCGCTCGCCCAGACCGGGGGCCTCGGCGACGTCGTCGCAGGCCTGAGCAAGGCTCTCCTCAAGCGCGGCCATGACGTGCGCATCGTCATGCCTCTCTATGGGCGGATCGATCGCAGCCATTTCGGCATCACCTACTCACGCTCGTGTTGCGTTCATTTTGGGCGCGGCGAGGAGATCTGGGTCGGCATCTTCGAAGGCAAACTTGATGGCGAAGTGCCAATCTGGTTCATCGACTATGCCCGCTACTTCGACCGGCATGCCCTTTACAATGGCGATGAAGATTCCTATCGCTTCGGCGTCCTGAGCAAGGCCGCGCTGCAAATCTGCAAGGATACGGGATTCATTCCCCATATCGCCCACGTCCACGACTGGATGACCTCCATGGCCGCCGTCTTCCTCAAGACCTGGGACCGCATCCTTTCCCCCCTTTCGAACACCGCCAGCGTTCTCACCATCCACAACATCGGTTACCAGGGAAAATTTCACTCTTCGGTGCTTCCCTTTTACGGCCTGGGCGGCGATTACATGGCCCCGGACCGGTTCGAGGATTTCGGGATGGTCAATCTTCTCAAGGCCGGCATTCAGTATGCCGATGCGGTCACCACCGTTTCCCCCACTTATGCGCGGGAGATTCGCGATTCCGTCGGAGGCCAGGGACTCGCCCCCTATTTAAACAACCGTTCCGAGCATCTCTTCGGCATCCTGAACGGCGTCGACACCGAGTCATGGAATCCCCAGACCGATCGTTATCTTCCCGCCCGTTTCAGCCGGGACAATCTCGCGGGCAAAGCAGCCTGCAAGCGCGCGCTGCAGGAGCATTTCGGCCTGACGGTCGATCCGAAGATCCCGCTTTTCGCAATTGTCTCCCGTTTCGCACCGCAGAAAGGCTTCGACCTGATCCGCGGTTCCCTGCCCCAGGCCTTGCGTGACATGGTCATGCAGGTGATCGTGCTGGGCACGGGCGATCCCTTTACCGAGAATTTCTTCCGGTGGCTGGCGGGGGCTTTCCCAGGGCGCGCCAATGCCCATATCGGCTTTGCGCCCGAAATCGCCCACCTCATCGAGGCAGGCAGCGATTTCTTCCTCATGCCCTCGCTCTACGAGCCATGCGGGCTCAACCAAATGTACTCGTCCCTCTATGGCACACTGCCCATCGTCCGCGCCACCGGCGGCTTGGATGATACGGTGGAGAACTACGATGAAACCAGCGGCCTGGGCACCGGGTTCAAATTCTGGGAGATTTCCGACCGCGCGCTTTACTTCACCATCGGCTGGGCGGTTTCAACCTGGTTTGACCGCCCGCAGCATTACGCTGCGATGCAGCAACGGGGCATGGCCAGGGATTTCACCTGGAATGCCTCCGCCGGACAGTACGAACGCGTTTACGACCACGCGCTGGCCTGCCGCGCCCGTCTTTAGAAAGCGGCGTACTTCCCTACAGCGGCGGCTATGGAAAGCCGCCGCTGTAAACAAAAGTTTGTTATTTCTTCAGATGATTCGAGACGTACTTGTTCATCTCGAACATCGTGACCTGCTTCTTGCCGTCGAAGACCGCCTTGAGCGTATCATCAGCATTGATCTTGGTCCGCTCTTTCTTGTCCTGCAGACCATTCTTTTTGATGTAGGCCCAGAGCTTGGAAACAATCTCCGTGCGAGGAAGCGGCTTGGCGCCGACGACTGCCGCAAGTTTGTCATCCGGGGTGACCGGTTTCAGAAATGCAGCGTTAGGTTTACGTTTGGTGGTTTTCTTGGTTGCTTTAGTTGCCATGGGTTGTTGCTAGCGAGCCACAACCTCTTGGCAATTCTTTTTTTCTCCTCTGAAAAAGCTTGAAAAGTG
>Ga0206905_10074_pt2 | contig 26993 bp, 31 predicted proteins | sample Alteio_BWOrgHeat_43_FD_152940 | JGI IMG/M metagenome (GOLD analysis project Ga0206905, IMG submission 152940) | Enriched cells from forest soil in Barre Woods Harvard Forest LTER site, Petersham, Massachusetts, United States -... | ecosystem: Environmental > Terrestrial > Soil > Temperate forest >...
TATTTCTTTGGATAAAATGATTGTGGAGCCGAAGGGCTTGGAGTTTGGTTCCGAAAAGATTCCGGCAGCCGACATTTTTAAAAATATTGAACGAATTTTTGTGATTGCCTGTGGCACCAGTTACTACGCGGGCATGGTTGGGGAATATTTATTCGAAGCCATTGCCAAAGTTCCAGTTGAGATTGAGCTTGCCAGTGAATTTCGCTATCGCGATCCAGTGATTCCCGCGAACTCGCTAGTCATAGCGATTTCTCAAAGCGGTGAAACAGCGGACACGCTTGCGGCCTTCCGACTTGCGAAACAAAAAGGCGCTAAAACTTTGAGCCTTGTGAATGTTCCGAGATCGACCATTGATCGAGAGGCCGATGGTCATTTATTTATGAGATCGGGCATTGAAATTGGCGTGGCAACGACAAAAGCGTTTGCCAGCACTCTTGCTCTTTTGAATATGCTTGCGATTTTTACGGCCAGGGTTAAGGGTCGAATGTCTGAGGGCGAGGAGAAGACCCTTCTTCGAGAACTTCTCGATGTTCCAAGTCAGATGGAACATGTTCTTGCCTACGATAAATTTTTTAAGGGCGCGGCTCAAACACTTAAAGACGCTAAAGGCTTTTTGTATATCGGTCGCGGCGTGAGTTACCCTATCGCTCTTGAAGGAGCATTGAAGTTAAAAGAACTCGCTTACAAGCATGCCGAGGGATACGCCGCTGGCGAAATGAAACATGGACCCATTGCTCTCATCGATAAAGATATGGTCGCGGTCGTTGTGGCTCCCCACGATTCCGTTTACGAAAAGACGATGAGTAATCTCGAAGAACTTCGCGCCCGTGGTGCCCAGATCATTGCGATTGGCTCCGGACCCAACGGAAAATTAGAAGAGATTTGTAAGCACTATTTGTCTCTTCCGGAAGCGAATTGGTCGCTGAATCCGCTCCTTGCGGTGATTCCGCTGCAGCTGTTGTCGTATCATGTCGCTGAGGCTCTCGGTCACGATGTCGATCAGCCGCGGAATCTTGCGAAGTCTGTCACTGTGGAGTAAATCCCGCCTTCTGTCTGGAAATCTCTGGACTTCGCAATTTTTGCTCCCTATCCTTTTAACAGAAGACATGGGGGAACTGACATATGAGAGTTTTCATAAATCCTATTGATCGAATGATCCTGATCGCACTTTTAGTATTATTTAGCAGTGCCAGAGCGCAAGATACTAAAGACTCCTCGGTAAAAAACAAGAATATGAGAATAGGCATGAAAAAGCGCGGTTGCAAAGTCGCGAAGCCAGAGGAGGGTATAATACCTTACGAATATCATTGTTCCTCAGGCGATTATCTTGTGACGCCTACCAAAAACCTGGCCTACTGTTGTCCTAATCCTCAGAAAAAAGCGGATCCATCAAATCAGGGAAGTCCATAACCGCTCACTTTATGACCGGGTCGAAACCGCGGCGCCGCGGAAAAGTATTTTAACTTTTGGTCGCCCTTAACTCGGGAATTTGATCAAATTGGCTTTTCAAAAATTCGGCGAAAGCTTTTTGTTTAGCTGACATTGAGTTTGGGCCCACCGTCACTGCATGAATTGGAAAACGTGCTCCGCAAAGTTCTTCAAGCATTCTCGTCACAGCTCCTTTTTTTTCAGGCTCAATCATAATCCAGGTTGGAGCATAGGTAATTCCCAATCCATTCAGAACAGCTTCTCGTATAAAGTCCGATCCATCGGCTTGAATGTAGGGATCGAAAGGAAAGGAAGCTTCACCACCCGCCGAAGTCTTAAACTTCCAAATGGGCCTATCATTGGCCGTGTTGTAGTAAATGAGGCGGTGATTCACCAGATCCTCAATTTTTTTCGGCTGACCATGTTTTTTAATATATTTTGGTGAAGCGAACAGAGCCCGACCCCAACTGCCAATTTTGATGGCCTTCAAGGAACTGTCTTCAAGATTTCCCAGTCTGATTGCGAGATCAATTCCTTCTTCGACCAAATTTACGTAATGATCTGAGAGATGGAAATTGAGTTTGAGTTCAGGATGCAATTTCCGAAAGGCGTCGAGCATCGGGACAAGAATCAATCGACCCAACACCAACGAGCATGAAATCTTCAACTGACCTTTTAGAAGAAGTTTTTCGTGTTTTGTGGATGCGACAGCGGCGTCCAGTTGATCAACGGCCCCGCCCCCAATTTTGAGAAAACTTTGGCCCTCATCCGTTAAAGTGAGACCCCTTGAGGAGCGACGAAAAATCTGTATGCCTAACTCTTGCTCGAGAGAGGCAATGGCTTTACTGATCGTGGGTTGAGTGACTCTCAACTCTCGAGCAGCTTTTGAAAAAGATTGGACCTCTGCCACCTTCCTAAAAATTCGAATGTTATCCACTAAATTCATGAACGAATCCTATAGCATGTTTGGAGGCATATTCCCATTAGGAATGATTGATATGCCATTTTAGGGTATTCCATAATCTTTTGGAATGAACTACCTTGCCTACGAGTCGTTCAACAAAATAAAAGAATGAAAGGAATTAAGTTATGAAAATTAAAGCATTAATCGGAATTGGATTTTTTGTGATGGGTCTGTCGTCGGCGATGGGAGCCACGATTCAGTCGTCCGCAGTCTTCCCCGGAGTGAAGGCTGAACGTCTTTACCAAATTTATCTCTTTGAACACGAGGCTTTCACAGGAGCTCCCGCGACAATCAGTCCGGTCGAAGGGGGTTCGTTTTCTGCCTTTGGTGGAAAGGAGATAGGAAAGTTATTTCGCTTGGTTCCCGGCCGATTGATTGTGCAGAGCATGGGTGAAACCACAGAATCCGGTTTAGAAAGTACGGTGGTATTGACGTTTTCTCAAACCCAGGATGGGGCCCAGATAGATCTCATTCAGGTCAACGTTCCTGATGACCATCAAGAGGAGGTCAAGAACAACTGGCAAAAGTACTATTGGTCTGCCTTACTCAATTACGTTCAAACTCATCAATAATATTTAAAGGAGAAAAAAATGTTTAAACTATCATTTGGCAATCACATCAGACTCACGGCCGCTGTTTCGTCTCGAGAAAAGATCAAAAAGTTTTACGGTGAAATACTCGGGTGCCAAATTAAACCCCACCCCGACAAACCAACGGACATTGTTCAATTTCCGGATGGAGTATTCATGGGTATCAACTACGAAAAAGATTTTTTAAGCGAGAACCAAGCACTTCAAGGTGCTTGGCTAGAACTAAAAACCGATGATCCAGCTGGCATGAAGGAAAAGTTACTGAATTTTGGAGTTAGAGAAATTGAATATCCCGACAAATCGAATTTCTACTTTCAAGCTCCTGGCGGCCAAGTTTATCGTTTGGCTCGCGAAGACTAGCTGGGTTCTTTCTAAATAACGTGGGCGCTAACAAACTTTATCCCAGACTCGCCCTCGGTGAGCATTGTTTTTTATTCGAGCTTTAATTCTTCGGGCGATACTTTTTGATTACTACGTAATCAAAAAGTTCAAATTAAAACAACGGCCACTAAGCAGGATATCGCAGAAGTTAAGAGTGACATCAAGCAGGTTGTTGCCGAAGTTAAGCACGAACTAAAGGATGTGAGCGGGCCCTAAACTTCTCTAGAATTCTTATTTCCCGAATTCGAACTACTTGCCGGCCCCTTTTGGAGCTTCAGAGGAAGAGGTTTTTGGATAAGGTGGTTCTTTTTGAAGGCGCTTGAATTTTTCGAGAGATTTGAAGTTGAGTTCGGTCAAGCCTCCGCATTTTTCTTTCAATTCATTGAGCTTGTCAAATCGGGCATTGTATTCAAAACCGTTTTTATGATTGGGAGTTTTTTTGTAGGCCTGCCGACTTTTTTCAAGCTCTTTGATAGCCGTGCCGAGGACATCTTTTGTTCCATCGGGTTTGCGAAAATAAGCTGGAAGTAAATCTTGGATTTCTTTGACCGCCTTTGCTTGATCCATTTTTGCATAAGCATTGTTTGGATTATCGATATCTTTAGGCTTTTCGTCTTCCTTTAAATATCGAAGGCAAACTTCCGTTCCCAGGCCCGCCGCAAAAGATTGAGCCGGAATGAGGTGAAGAGCTTGAACGACGGTGAACAGAAATATGAGTTTTGTTTTCATCTCTCTATTTTGAAGACAATCAAAGGGCAGTTCAACTGGACTAGGCTTAAGAAATAACTAATCTAGTACGGTTTGTAGGGAGCGCGTTCTCGGTTTAAAAATTCCTGGACCGAAGGTCGCTGCCACTGATGCTCGGCGTATTGTTTGATCTTTGCTGGGACGGGATCGCCGTTGCGGATCAGTCGATGAAGGCAGAAGGCAAGATCGCTATCGGCAATGCACCAATCCTCAAAAAGATTTTTTTTGTCACTTGGAATGAATCTGTCAGCCACTCTGATAAGCATATCCGCTGCCTCTTTCGCTTTCGGAGATAGAGGATTACCCTTGTCATAAAACATGGTGGCCGTGGATCTCTCTTCGATCAGTGGTAAAAGATCGCGACTGCTTCGGATCCAAGCGATAAGCATGCGGGCATGAGCACGATGTTTAAAATCTTTCGGAAAGAGAGCTTGGTGCTCGGGAATTGGATAGGAGTCCTCCAGGAATTCCACAATGGCCGAAGATTCTGAAAGCCAAAAATCACCACGCTGAATGCACGGAACTTTTCCGATATAAGAGTTTCTTTGGTAAGTGGCATCTTTGTGTTCACCAGTCTCAAGATTGATTTCGTGAACGTCAAAATCAACTTTCTTTTCTTTTAGAGAAACATAGACAATAAAAGAATAGGGACTGATCCAGTATTTGTCTGAATGAAGAATAAGTTTTTCTCTCATGAAATTTCCTCTTTCAAATAATTCAAAAAAGCTTCTCGCGCATGATTCAGCTGAAGTTCTTTCTTTTTAGTTTTATCCATTTTTTGGGGGATGGAGGGAAACAATCCGAAATTGATGTTGGTGGGTTGAAAATTTTCTTTTTCTTCTGTAATAGCGTTAAGAAGAGAGCCCATGGCGCTCGCCCTTGGAGGAGGATCAAAGGGACGATCCGAGAGCTTCTGATCAATGAAGCGAGCCACAAGAAGTCCGATACAGGTCGAATCAAAGTATCCTTCAACACCAGTGATTTGGCCCGCAAAAAAGAGCATAGGATCGATCTTACTTGAAAGATCTCGATTCAACTTTTTCGGAGTGTGAATAAATAAATTCCGGTGAATGCTACCGAGCTTTAAAAATTCGGCCTTCTCGAGACCGGGAATCATTCGAAAGACACGAACTTGCTCTCCGTAGGCCATCTTGGTTTGAAAACCCACCATGTTGTAGCAAGTAGCCTCTTTATTTTCTTGACGGAGCTGAACGACGGCAAAGGGTTCAAAACCGGTTTTGGGATTTTTGAGTCCTTTCGGTTTCATGGGCCCAAAAGCGAGAGTCAGATCGCCTCTGTCAACGATCGCCTCAATAGGCATGCAACTTTCAAAATAGGGAGTTTTCTCAAATTCCTTGGTCTCAATTTTTCTGGCAAGTTTGATTTCGTTGATCAGGTGAAAATATTGTTCGCGGTCAAGAGGGCAATTGAGATAATCGGGAGTTCCTTTGTCATAACGATCGGCCCGCCACACGATATCGTAGTCAATGGAGTCCGCATCGATAATGGGAGCGATGGCATCAAAAAAATAAAGAAACTCGTCACCAAAGTGTTCAGCTAAATCTTTTGCAAGTTCGGGATGGGTGAGAGGTCCGGTTGCAATCACAGCAGGGCGGGGAATCTCCGATAACTTCTGAACGCAGGATTCTTCATATTTAATAAGCGGATGTTCTTTCACCAACCGAGTCACTTCTTTTGAGAATAATTCCCGATCGATTCCCAAGGCTTGCCCCGCAGGAACTTCATTGCCAAAAGCTGAGCTTAATATTTTGGAGCCTAATTTTTGAGCTTCCCATTTGAGCTGACCTGGGGCGGAATTTTCGCTTTTCGAACCAAAAGAGTTGGAGCACACGAGTTCCGCGCAGCCCGCAGTCTTGTGGGCCGGAGTCAAGGTTCCCCCGCGCATTTCAAGTAGCGTCACAGGATATCCAAGCTCCGCCAATTGCAACGCACACTCGCTCCCGGCAAGACCCGCACCAACAACGGTGACTCGTGGTTTCTTCTGTTTAAATAAATCATTTTCTGGCATATTCGTAGTGTCCGCGGGGGTCCCATAAAAACTGCTTCAGATGTCCTACAAATTTTATTGCAGAATGGCAAGTCGCCACTTGCAAATCAATTTATTCGCTGGAAAGTGTGGAGAAGTTGGTCAGATATTGTTGGTCCTACAATTTCAAAGGACTGCATGCCTGTGGCCTACGATCGAGGAGTTCTCTACGTTTGGGTTAAGAGCTCGCCCGCCATGCAACAGATGACTTATTTTGCTTCGATGATGAGGGAGAAAATCAATAAATTTGTGGGAAGAGCCTGGATTAAAAGCATTCGTTTTACTTTGGATCGCAAGTCGGTGCCATTGCCTGAAGAAAATGATGAGGGTTTGCGGGATTTCCTTGCCAAACAATTTCCCAATGAAGATGTGGACCGGTGACTCTCCCGGTGTGGCCTGCTTCACCAATGTGCTGACCTTTTTTGACTTTGTCTCCGACGTTCACATCAATTTTACTCAGGTGCATGTACTTCGAATAAACTCCGCTGCCGTGATAGATCATCACCATGTTACCGGTCACAATCAGAGGAGCTGCAAACACCACTTCTCCATCCTGTGAAGCTTTAACCTCGGCGCCTTCTCCCGCTCGAAGGTCGGTTCCGGTATGATAATATTGTTGTCCGTCAGGCAAAGTTCTTGGGCTTCCATAGCCCGATGAAAGCGTCGATTTGGTTGGAATTTCCCAACACTTGTCCGGGAGATCGCCGTCGGATCGACTCAGTATTTTTCGAACAAGATTTTCTTCGTCTTTTCGTTGGGCCTCATTTTCGAGTCCAACTTTTTGCCACACGTCTTTTGTGAAAGCGAGGTCGCGGGCTTTTCTAAAGGACTGTCTTTTGAGACTCACAAAGTCTGTGTGCCACTCGATATTGTCTTCACTAAAAAAGTTTTTTGATACCCTAAGTTGGTTCAAAGAAAAATAAGACGGTCCTTTCAATGGAGCCACTCCGAAAAGCCGATCGTCTTTTAAATGCGAAAAAGTTTTGGAGTTGACTCGATAATTCAGGTCGGGAGCTGGGGAGTTGATCCAGAGAACATCACCGGCCTCGACTTTTTTCTTGGATATTTCTGAAGACTGAAGAGGGTGAAAAGAGGCCGTCGAAGAAGAAATTAAGAAAAGAATAATTGGCGGTAAACTTTTTTTAATGCTCAATCACTTTCCCGGGTGAAGGTCCTCTTTGCTGTGAATAGTTTCTCGAATCACAGACTTCATAAACTTGTCTTGCGGTCCACCAACAAATCTTTTAAGACCCTCAAAAATACTTCGGTCATTGATCATGGCCCCTAGGGTTCCACTCCCATTGTCGACTTTTTCAAGAATACTTGCAAGATGCTGCATACTTTTTGCGACATTGTCGTCGTCAGGGTTTTTGCCGTGAAGGTCGCGCATCATTTTATTCAATTGGCCCGAAGCTGAAGCGAGATTTTCCATGACGATGGCGCTTTTTCCGCCGGAGTTAATATTTTTGAAAAGCAAGTAGATTTCGTCGACAACTTTAAAGATCTTCTGAACTCCATCGCCGCTTTCCATAAGGGTATCAATCAGTCCACCCTTGGTTTCGGCCACCACAAAAGAATTGTCCTTAAGGGGTTCACCGTTGGGATTGCCAGGAGTGATATATATAAATTTATCTCCGAGAGCACCTTGTGTTCTTACGCCAGCTATAGATCCGGCTGTGATTTGTTTTTGAAAAGATCGATCGATCTTCATGACCACTTCGAGAACATTTTGGTCGTTGGTGTTGGCAAGTCGAATGTCGTCGACGTTACCCACAGAAATTCCGAGGAGTTGAACAACGCTTCCTGGAGCAAGGCCTTGCACATTGGCGAGATTTACTTTTAAGAAGTAAGTGGATTTGAAAATGCTGTTTCCGCCAAGCATAATGACCGTGATGACAAAAAGTAAAAGTCCAACTGAGACCATGATCCCTACTTTGAGCTCTACGATTCTTGCCTTATCGATTTTACTTTCCACCCGACACCTCGTCTCCGTTGATAAAATCATGTAAAAGTCCGCCGTGGCTGCTATCAATCTGGGCCCGTGTGCCCTCGGCCACAATCTTGCCGTTTTTGAGCATCGCGATTCGATCACAGACGGCAAATGCGCTCGGCATATCATGAGTCACAAGTATCGAGGTCACGCCCTTCGTCTTGAGTCTCAAAATCATATCCTGAATTTTTTTTGTGTTGAAGGGGTCAAGTCCTGCGGTGGGCTCATCATAGAGGACTATTTTAGGTCCAATAATGATGGCCCGTGCGAGACCTAAGCGCTTTTGCATACCACCCGATAGATTTGCTGGAAATATTTTTTGATTTCCTTCGAGACCAAACTCTTGGAGCATATCATCGATCCGTTTTGAAATTTCTTTTTCGCCTAGTTTGGTGTGTTCCCGAAGAGGATAGGCCAAATTTTCGTAAACATTCATGGAATCAAAAAGAGCTCCACCTTGAAAAACGTAGGCCGCTTTTTTTCGCACATCGACCAAATCTTCTTCAGACATATTGGTGATATCGACTCCATCAATCTCAATCGAACCGGCATCGGGTTTCTCTAGTCCGATGAGACTTCGTAGGATCAGACTTTTACCACAGCCGGAACCACCAATGAGTCCTAGACATTCACCCTCTTTGACTTTGAAAGTCACACCGGTGTGAACGACTTTTGCACCGAAAGATTTTTGAAAATCATTTACTTTTATGACGTCCATTTTATGAGTATCCAAAATAGTTTTGTTAAGAAAAAATCGCTCATCACTATGATGATAGAAGAAGTCACAACAGCTCTCGTGGTGGCGATTCCCACTCCTCGGGTGCCCGCTGAGGCTGTCATTCCAAAATAACAAGAAGAGACGGCAATCACGAAGCCGAACACGAGAGTTTTAAACATACCGATCATGTAATCTTGCATGGTGACTGTGTAAGCAACTTTTTGGATAAAGAAAGAAGAATCCATCCCTAACTCGGTCACGCTCACAATCATTCCGCCAAAGATGCCAACCGTGTTGGCCATGATGGTAAGAAGAGGCAAACAAAAAGTTGTGGCAATAATTCTTGGTACGACAATTGTTTTGATTGGAGAAGTTCCTAAGGCCCGAATAGCGTCGATTTGTTGGGTCACGGTCATGGATCCAATTTCGGATGCGATACCGGCTCCCACTCGAGCTGCGAGCATAAGACTTGTGAAAACAGGACCCAGTTCTCGAATGATAGAAAGAGCCACAAGTTTTGGAACATAGAGCTTTCCACCAAATTTTTCGAGACCATAGCCAAATTGGAGAGCCATCACCATCCCGGTACTTAATGCGGTAGCGAAAACAAGTCCCATGGACCGAAAACCAATTTGATAACATTGATCGATGATCAGCCTTAGATAGTGAGGCCGATAGAGTGACTCACGAATGGACCTTCGAATAAGAAGAGCTGTGCCTCCTGCAAGATGCATCAGATCGACAATGAACTTTCCAAAAGAAATGGCGACCGCTGTCATGGTGCCTCGAAGGTGTTAACAAAAGTTTTGAAATGTTTAAGGTCTGTATCAAAACTTTTATCGAGAGCGACGTAACTCAGAATGTAACTGCAAAAGTTCTTTTTTAAGATCAAGAGCTCAATTTTTGTTGCGACACCGTCGAGTTTGCCATCGATGGTGGAGCTCAGAGCCTCTCTTCCGTTGTAGGGAATTCGCGTCGATTTTGATATCTTGACGCTTTCAAGACCGTAGATCGTCGACTGTTGCATGCTCTCGAGAGAAGTGTCCGACGAATCATTGCAACTGGATTTGTAAGAGATGGAAGTGCCTCGCGCACTGTCTTTCCAGGCATGATCAGCATCAGGTGAAGAGAATTCGGTGAAGGGTTCTGAGGGGGCAACCATCTTCACATTCTTGGCGCTCTCTGCTTGCTTCGGTCCAAGAGAAACCGAAACGCAACCGCCCAGGGTTAAAAAAATTAAGACTAATAATCCATTGGTAGTTTTCATGCACCGCTGCTCATCTCATTTAGATCACGACGTTAGAGAATGACTCACATATCTATCGGTTGTTTCTGAAAAATTTAATACACCTGAACGAAGGTCGAGTCATCATTTTCATTGGAGAGGGAGATGTCAGGAGATTGTCAGGCCTGACAATTATCAATGGTCAAGTCGGGTCCTAAAATTTGTTCAGATGACTCCAGAACGAAGTTAGCCCGTCCTTGGACGGTCGACGAATATCCTCTGGGTGTTCGGAGGTTGGCATCAGTTGTGCTCTTACCTCTCCGTGAGGGGGTATGTTTGATTAACCTTATTTTAAAAAAAATCTTCAAAGCGCTGAATCAATTGAAAAATGAGAGCGTCATGCTCGATCCACGACTTTTCATTAGACCTAGATCAAGTGAGACAATTGACACAGTGGATTTAATTAAAATCTTAAGACGAAAGTCGGCACGGTGAAGTTGACTTTAGTTTTCTTTATTTCAATTTTTTCTTCGGGAGCCTCGGCGGAATCCCTGGTGACGGGAAATGTCACGAGAGTTGGAGATGCCACCCATCTTGAGTTTCAAGGCCGTCCGACTTGGAATTACAACCTTCGTCGGGGAGACGGGCAACTTGTGCTTAATCTTCCGCCAGTGACTGACGCGACCAAAGCCCAACTCCTCAGTTGGAAGGACTCATTGATTAAAAAAGTGACAATCCAACCGGGTCCCGATGGGGGAGACGAGATAACGTTTGTCCTCAACGGATCGGAGACTGACGCGTTTGACTATCTCTCGGACCAGCCAAGCCGTTTGATATTGGATTTCTTCAAAACCAAGGCTGCGCCCCTCGCAAAAAATAAAAAAGCCAAAAAAACTGTCGCCCAAGTTAGAAAGCCTGTGGTCAGAAAACTCGCCGGTGAACTTGATTTGCCAGCAAAAAAAACAGATCCGGTTTTGGGCTCCAACGAAGATTTGAGTAAACAAGGTGTTTTTGATAGTGCCGATCCGGAATATTCACGATTCGACATGAATGACATCGACATCAAAGAAGAGGCGATCATTGCGAGCCGAGGGAACATTTACCTGAATTACCCAATGCTTGAATTTGAAGACACGACCCTCAAGGCCGTTCAAGCGGCTCCACCCATTTATGAGGTTGCGCCGGCGGACAATGATGAAAATAAAAAGGTGAGGCTTCTTATCACTCTTTTTAATAAAAAAAGAGTTGCCGTATTTTTAAAAACTAAAGATTTTTTTGAAAAAGAATATCCAACTTCTAAGTACAATGAACTGATCAAATATATGGAGGCGGACATATATTACGATTTCTGGAAAGAAAGCGAATCACCCGTGGATCTCGAGAACGCTCTTAAGAGATACCAGGCCTTGATTGAACTTTACCCTCAGTCGCCACTTGCAGAACGCACCAACCTTCTTATTGCCTACTCCTATTTTGAGCGAAAAGACTATTTTGGCACTCTCAAATCTCTTCAACGCTTTATCAAAAACTTTCCAACTTCTAAAAGTATCCAAAATGCCAAAATGACTCTCGCAGATGCGCTTCGGGGAACCAGAAATTATGACGATGCCCTTAGAAGCTTAGACGCCATTGAAAAAGATCCGACGGCTGGAGAGTTTAGAGAGATCGCTGCTTTTAAAAAAGGTGATGTTCTCTATTCTAAAAAAGATTACCCAGAGGCCATTCTGGCCTATCGGAAAACTCTTCAGAAATATCCGGCTCATCTCAATCGCTTTCCAAATATCTTTTTTAACTTGGCGGAAGCGAATTTTTTAACGGGAAATTACAAAGATAGTTTAACGGCTCACAGAAAATTTATCAGTCAGTTTCCGAAGGATGCCCATGGTGCTTACTCGATGGCGCGAATTGGCGAGCTCCTCGAAATTTTGGGGGCTGATCGAAAGAAAGTTGATGGCGCTTTTCTAGAATGCATCTTTCGTTACCAAGGCTCAGAAGGAGCCGGTGTGTCGCGAGTGCGAATTGCCGGGCAACGAATGAAAGATATGAAAGAAAAGGAAGTCGAAACTGCGGTTTCTGAGATGAAAGAGTTTGCCGAAGATTCGGAACTCCCGCGTGCCAAGGATTTTGTGACCATTATGTTGGCCGATGGCTATCACCGCCGAGGACAATACGACAAAGCCCTGGATCTTCTTCTCGACTTTTATAAAAACGAACCGTCTTCGGACTTGAGCATCTTCAAAAAGCGAATCATGTCCAACATCACGAGTCAGCTTCAGGATCTGGTAAAGGAACATAAATTTTTAGAGCTCTTTAAAGTTTACGGTCAACATGCGCCGGTTTGGCTCAAAGGTTCGGACCGCATTGATATCGAATATTATTTGGGTGAAGGATTTGAGCAGGCCGGAGCTTACAATGAAGCGGCTGATTATTACCGAAAGGTTTTGAACCGCCTCTATTCTATTCGCGGAACTCAAGAAGAAAAAGAAAGAAAAGTGATGGAAGACCTTCCCTCTTCAGACTCCGTCAACGTGCGACTCGCGACAATGTCTCTTTCAGGTCAAGATTTTTCTAAAGCTGCTTTTTATTTGTCGAGCATAAAAAATCCCCAAAAGCTAAGTGCTGAAGAGCAGGTCGAAAGGATTGAGATCGCTTCTCAAGTTGCGCAACAAAAAGGTCAAATCGATTCGGCAAAAAAATTCCTGAGTGATCTGATAGTGAATTGGAAGGGGCAGCCGGCTCTGGTTTCTCAACCCTATGTTCATCTGGCGGAGTTGCAACTGAAGACCAAGCAATATTCCGAGGCCGAAGCGTCGGTGCAAAAAGTTATCAATATGCAAACGGACACTGAGCTGGTTCCAAAAGACACTTTGATCAAGGCGCTGGAGCTTCGAGGTGACTTGCTCTTAAAGACAAACGAACAAGATAAGGCGGTCATCGCTTACAAAGATTTGCTGGAGAGATTTGAAGATTCTGTTCCTCTTGATTCAGTGAGATTTAAAATGGGCAAAACTCTTTTTGAAAAAGGTGACCTTGTGGACGCCGAGAAGGCTTGGTCAACATTGAAAGAGGGGACTCTTTGGGCCCAAATGGCCAAAGAACAGCTTGGTAATTCAAAATGGAAGAAACAATACAAAAAATATATTCAGCGTATTCCCGCAATGTCGGGTGTGAAATGAGGGGGCCCTATGTCAGATTCTGAGTTCGGATCGATCTTGACCAAAGATCAAAGAATGAAAGAAATTCTGCGAATTGCAGAAAGTGTGGCTTCGAGCAAGGCGACTGTTCTTATCAAGGGCGAGAGCGGAACCGGTAAAGAGTTGCTGGCTCGATTCATTCATAGAAAAAGCGCTCGATCGGACAAAAAATTTGTGGCCATCAATTGCGCGGCTTTGCCCGATGGACTTTTAGAAAGTGAACTTTTTGGGCACGAGAGAGGCGCTTTCACTGGAGCGATCGGTTCCAAACCAGGAAAATTCGAAATTGCAACGGATGGAACTTTACTTCTCGACGAAATGAGCGAAATGGCCCTTCATTTGCAAGGAAAAATTCTCAGAGCCATTCAAGAAAATGAAATTGAACGAGTCGGTGGCCAACACACGATCAAAGTGAATGTTCGAATTGTTGCGACCACCAACCGAGATCTGAAAGAAATGGTGAAACAAGGTCTCTTTCGTGAAGATCTTTACTATCGATTGAATGTGATCCCCTTAGAAATTCCACCGCTGCGTGAACGTTTCAAGGATATTGAAGTTTTGGCCAATCACTTTCTGACGGTTTCAAATATTGTGAATCATAAAAGTGTCAGTGGCTTCGATCAAGACGCCATCAAACGCCTTCTTTCTTGGGGCTGGCCTGGAAACGTCAGAGAGCTTGAAAATGTTATTGAAAGAGCCGTGCTGTTATCCAAAGGCAGTAGCATCACTGATGCCGAACTTGAATCCATTCATTTGATGGATGAGAACCGGCCAAAAAGTTTGCAACCTGGAATGACCGTTTCGGAAGTTGAAAAACTCTTGATTTTGAGAACTTTGGAATTCACGAGCCAAAATCGAACTCAGGCTGCCAGGATGCTAGGGATCAGCATTCGGACTTTACGCAATAAATTACAAGAATACCGAGAGGGAGGTATAAGTTGAGTTTATTTGACAAAACAACGGACGCCCTTGGAGCCACGCTCAACTTCAGGTTGCAAAAAGAAAACCTGATCAACTCGAATATTGCCAACGCTGAAACTCCGGGCTATCACGCAAAAAAAATGGACTTTGAAGATCAACTGGCACGGGCTCTTGATCTCGACGGACTCCGACATATTGATTCCAACAACCCTGGGCATTTCGGTGCCGATCAAACAAAAATCAGCAAAATAACTGCCGATGTTTACGACAACCCAGATATTCCAGTGAACAATGACAAAAACACGGTGGATCTTGAGAAAGAGATGTCGAGTCTCGCCGAGAACACAATTATGTACAAAGCAGCGGTTGAACTTATCAATAAGAAACTGGGCGCGGTGAAATACGCCCTTCAGGATGGCGGTAGGTAGTGGATTTCTTAACGGGTCTTCGAATTGGTAGCAGTGGAATGAGTGCGCAGCGAATGCGCATGAATACCATTTCGAGCAACATTGCCAATGTCAACACCACTCGGACTCCCGAGGGCGGACCCTATCGACGTAAAGATATTGTGTTCGAGGCCATGCCTGATGCAAAAAACTTTGGCGAGATTCTAAGTAGTCAGAACGAAAAATTTCAGCGAGTGCAGGTATCTGATATCTTGGTGGATCGCAAAGCTCCGCTTTTAAAATACGAACCCGATCATCCCGATGCCAACGAAGAGGGTTATGTTGCTTATCCGAATATCAATATGATGGAAGAGATGGCGAACATGATGCAAGCGACACGCGCCTATGAAGCCAACGTTGCAGCTGTTCAGGCCACAAAAAATATGGCGCTGAACGCGCTTGAGATTGGTCGATAGAAATGACTAAGGTCTAGAGAAGGAGAGCTCCATGGATGGAATTAACATTTCGAACTCCAATATGAAATTACCCGGCATTTCAGTTGGCGAAACGGGTCTGTCTCAAAACACGACTTCCACCCAGAAAGCCGAAGAGGGAAGTAGTTTTGGGAGCACTTTGAAACAAGCCATTCAGTCGGTGGACAGTTTGCAAAAAGATTCGGATCTCAAAATGCAGCAGCTCGCCACTGGTCAAAACACCAATATCCATGAGACAATGATAGCTGCAGAAAAGGCGGATATTGCTCTCAGGATGATGGTGCAAGTTCGTAATAAAATGATCGAGGCTTATCAAGAGATGATGAGGATGCAGGTTTAGTTTTTTGCGCGTCTTTGAATATCTAGGAGGGATTTTTCTTGAATACGTTTTTTAAAAGTCTTTTTGCGCAGATAAAAAGTTTCTACAGCAATCAGACCCCGGTCAAACGGATGTCGATGATCATAGTGATCGGTATCATGGTGGTGTCCGTGGCCATCATCGGTCTGATGGTGTCAGGGCGATCCTATGTTCCTCTTTTTACCAATATTCCTTCTGAGCAGCTCACGACGATCATTAGCAAGCTCAAAGAAAAAAATGTGCTTTACGAAGTCCGCGACGGAGGCAAGACCGTCGCCGTACCTGCTGAAATGTTGCATTCCATAGAAATGTCCATCATGACCGAACTTGCAAACAATAAAATGGGCAACATTGGTTTTGAGCTCTTCGATAAGCAAAATTTTGGTACGACCACTTACGCTCAGCGAATCAATTATCAAAGAGCGGTTCAGGGCGAACTTATGCGAGCCATCAACACTCTTGACGTCGTGAAGAACTCTAAAGTTATTTTAGCCCTTCCTCCAAAGAAAACCTTTCTCGAGGAAGGGGGAGAGCCTTCCGCTTCAGTCATTCTTGATCTTCAAGAAGGTAAGTCCCTCACTTCTGAGCAAGTGAAGGGCATCACCTATCTCGTTTCGAGTGCGGTTGAGGGACTCGACTCAGACAAAGTGACGGTGATCGATTCTCGCGGAAAAGTTCTTAATAAAAATAAATCAGATTCCTCGCTGTCTTTGTCCAATGACTTGATTGAGTTAAAAACCAAAACTGAACATTCCTTAGAAGAAAGAATTGAATCCATTCTCGAAAGACTTGTTGGTCTTGGTAAAGTGATTGCCAGAGTTGATGCGTCTTTGAACCTCCAGCATGTTTCTGCCGTTGAAGAAAGTTTTGATCCTGATCGAACGGCTCTTCGTGGAGTCACAAGCGAAGAGGAGAAGATGGTAGGGGCCCGTAACAATCCCATTGGAGTACCGGGAGCTCGATCCAACTTACCGGGGGCGACCGATCAAGGGTCGGTCGGATTCTCTCAGGATGTGAATAAGGAGCTTAAAACTCAAAACTTTGACGTATCTAAAACCACCAGGAATATCAAAGAAGCTCCAGGTAAAATTGATCGTATCAGTGTTGCGGTTGTGGTGGACGGAATTAGGACTCACAACAAAAAAGAAGATGGCACGATCGAAGAAGTATGGACACCTCGGAGTGCCGAAGAAATAGCAAAGTATGAGTCCCTTGTCAGAAATGCCGTTGGTTACAGCCAAACTCGCGGCGACGTCGTTAAAATTGAAAATATCAAATTTGAAAAAGAAGATTTTACGGAATCAGACCAAATCCTCACCCAGCTCGAAAGAAGAAAACTTGTTAATTATGTGATCCGCTGGTCGATCATAGGTATCGCGCTTTTGATGTTCTTTGCGTTGGTGATCCGACCGTTTATGAAATGGGTCACTGAAAGCTTTCAAGAGTCTATCGACGACATGTTGCCTAAGACAATTGAAGAGCTCGAAGAAATTCAATCGGTGGACGGAACCCTTCCTGGAATGTCGGGGACTTTGCCCACACTTGAGGAGTCTCTTGACCCTGACAAAGCCGAGAGTGAATTGCTAAAAGAAAAAATCATGTCTCTCGTAGAAAAAGACAATCGAAAAGCCGCCAATGCTTTGGCCCTATGGCTGATTAAGAAGGAGTGAGCCGTGAGCAACTTCAGACGACCGGAACATATTGATTTTGATAATTTAAAAGGCTTTGAAAAGGCTGCCATCCTCATTAATTATTTGGGCGAGCGAGCCACGAAACAGTTGTTCGGGCATCTTGATGACGGTGACATTCGAAAACTCATTGGTGTGATGGTTCGCCTGCGGGTGATACCTGTGATGGTGACAAAGAGAGTTCTCGAAGAGTTCTACTCTATGGTGAGTGAATCTGAAGATTATTTATTCACCGACGACATCACCACGAAAGAAAGTATCGTGACCGCCGTCGGAGAAGAGAGAGCCCGTGGAATTCTTGGTCACTTGAACATTCGGGGCGGCTCTCGTAGTTTAGAAAGTTTGGACTTAGTTGATGCCAAATCTCTTTCAAATTTTTTGGTCAATGAACATCCTCAGACAGTGGCCGTGATTCTTTCGCATCTGGAGCCAGAGAAAAAAGGTGAGGTTCTCAAACGACTCCCTGAAGCGCTGCAGGCCGAAGTCGTACTTCGTATGGCTCACCTTGATTATATTGATCCGTCACTTATTTCGGAACTTGATGGAGTGTTAAAACAAGAACTTTCAATGATGGGTACAGTGGAGCAGGCCTCTCTTGGAGGAACGCAACCGGTGGCTGAGATGTTGAACGTGATGGATAAAAACACTGAAAGTTCCATCATGTCTCGCATCGAGGAGAAAGATCCCATACTCGCTGAAGAAATCCGAAAACTTATGTTTGTGTTTGAAGATATTCTTAAGATCGACGATCGTGGAATGCAGACTCTTCTTAAAGAGATCCCCAACGACAAACTTTTGTTGGCTCTTAAAACGGCCAATGAAGACATCAAAGCTAAAATATTTAAAAACCTTTCTCAGCGTGCCGCGACTCTGCTGAAAGAAGATCTAGAGTCCATGGGGCCTGCTCGTTTGTCAGACGTTGAAGGAGCTCAACAAGTGATGGTTAACTCCGCTCGAAGGCTTGAACAGGAAGGCAAGATCGTGATTTCTAGAGGCGGATCGGAGGATGCACTTGTCTAAAACGGTGGTGAAGCAGAAAGACTCCGTAGGGAATGTTCTCGAATACACACCTCGGACTTTGGAGAGAGACCTTAGTTCACAAGCCGCCGATTACCTTCAATCCAAAAACTATCATACCTCTCGGTTTAAACTCAGTGAACTTGTGGCCGCTCAGGTTGGTATTTCTGAGCTGGAGCGTTCGGCCCTCGAGAGTCAAATTGAAAAACAGGCCATTGAAAAAATGAAGGCCGTTCAAGAGGCAGCCTACAAAGAGGCTTATGCATTGGGTTTAGAAGAAGGAAGTAAAAAAGCTTTTTCAGACAACAACAAAGATATTTTGGCTAAACTTCAGCAGATGGATGAACTTTTGGTCACTATCGGAAAGATGAAGACCGATATCCTGGCTCAAAACGAAGTTCACATTATGAAAATGATCTACGATTTAGCCTGTCGACTTGCCCTTATGGAAATTGATAAGAACGAAGCCCGAATTTTACCTGTGATCAGACATGCCGTTGAACTTGCTCAATCTGAAGAGAATGTTGTGATTCGGCTATCGAAGGCAGATTTTGATTTTATTGAAGTTTTTAGAGACAGCGCAAAAAAGGATTTCGAATTTATAAAAAAACTAAAATTTGAGCAGTCACCAGATCTTCGTCAAGGTGGTTGCATTGTCGAGACCAATTTCGGCGTTATCGATTCCAAGATAGAAGAAAGAATTTCTAAACTGTGGAACACAATAGAAGAAAAAATACCTAAACAAAAAGACAATATAGAAAAATGATTGAAAGTTTGAAGCTCAATTTTGAAAAATACATCAATACTCTCGATGGAGTTCAACTCACTCGTGACATTGGTAAGATCAATCGAGTGGTCGGCTTTTTGATGGAAGGTTATCTTCCCGGTGCGTGGCTCGGAAGTGTCTGCGAAGTATTTCCGTCGAGCGGAGCGTCTTCTTTTTTGGCCGAGGTTGTGGGTTTTAAAGACAAAAGTGTTCTGCTCATGCCTTTGGGCGAAATCACCGGCGTCGGACTCGGAGCTAAAATTATTTTGGTTCGCCAAAAGGCGACGGTTCAAGTTGGCGATGCCCTGCTCGGACGGGTCCTCAACGGACTTGGTGAACCTCTGGATGGAAAAGGACCGATTGAAACCGACGAGCAGGTTTCTGTTTACTCGACGGTTCAAAATCCTATGAGCCGCGAACCCATTCGGGCCGCTATGGATTTAGGAATCAAAGCGATCAATGGTCTGCTCACGATCGGCCGCGGTCAGCGGGTGGGAATCATGGCCGGCTCTGGGGTCGGAAAATCCGTTCTTTTAGGAATGATGGCCAAACACTCCACTTCAGACGTGAACGTGATCGCGTTGATCGGAGAGCGTGGCCGTGAAGTTCGCGAGTTTATTGAAAATGATTTGGGTGAAGAGGGACTTAAAAAATCGGTGCTCATCGTTGCGACCAGTGATGAAAGTCCTCTCGTACGTATGAGGGGTGCTTTCGTTGCTTCTTCAATTTCAGAATACTTCTGTCGTCAAGGCAAGGACGTTCTTCTCATGATGGATTCAGTCACCCGGTTTGCCATGGCTCAGAGAGAGATCGGCCTCAGTACCGGAGAACCGCCTGCCACGAAGGGTTACACACCAAGTGTTTTTTCGCTTCTTCCAAAACTTCTCGAACGTGCCGGTTCCTTCAAAGATCGTGGCAGCATCACCGGCCTGTACACTGTTCTTGTCGAGGGTGATGACATGGATGACCCAATTGCAGATTCGGTCAGATCCATTGTTGACGGTCATATTGTGCTCAGTCGTCAGCTCGCGCAACGGGGGCATTATCCGGCCATTGACGTGCTTCAAAGCACAAGCCGGGTTATGAGAAATGTGGTGAGCCCCGATCACATGAGACTTGCGGAAGTTATGAGAGAGAATATGGCTGTTTATCATGAGGCTGAAGATCTCATTAATATTGGCGCTTACAAAGAGGGAACCAGCGGAAAAATCGATCATTCTATCCGCCTGAACGAACCTATCGAGATATTTTTAAAACAAAAGATCGATGAAACAGCAAATATGGATCAGAGTCTGGCCCAGATGGTATCTGTGGCGGGAGGGCGCTGATGAAATTTAAATTTGCTTACGAAAACGTATTGAAAAATAAAAAAATTCAAAAAGATGTGGCCCAAAGAGATTTGGTTTTAGCGCAAAATAAGGCCGAGACCGAAGATGATCATCTCCAGAACATGTATCAGCTTGTGAAAGACAGTCGAAAAGCCAATGATAAAAATTTGAAAAATATCGAGATGCTCAAATGGACCCAACTTTTTATCGAAGGACAGGCCATCAAAATCGAGCGCCAAAAAAAATCTCTCCGAGAACTCAATCAGATTGTCGAAGAAAAGCGAGACGGGCTGGCCCAGCTGGCTAAGGACTTTAAAGTGTTTGAAAAGTTAAGAGAGAAAATGAAAGAACGTCATCGTAAATCCGAGAGAAAATCCGAAATGAAAAGAAATGACGAGCTTGTCGTCATGTACACTAAAAGAGGTAGATAGTTATGGCCACCAAACCCGATGGATACGGACAATTTTTTAAGGCGGCTCGCGAAGCCAAAAATACCTCGCCTGACATGGGGTCCCCTAAAAAGATGTTAAAAAAGAAAATCTCTTTAGAAAATGCTGTCCCCAAACAGCGAAAGCGCAAGGCTGGACCTGCTCCGCTGTTCCCCATTATAACTTTGGGTGTCGGCCTCACACTTGCAATTTGGGCCTCTGTCGACAGGTCGATTCTTGAAAATATAGTTTCCAGTGTCGAGGTCCGGGTGCTGACTCTCGCGGGAGCGGAGGATAAGGCTCCAGCAACCAAAGGCAAAGATTCAAGCAGTGGGGATGCGGCAAAGAATGACCCGAAGGCCTCCACCAAACAGGAAAAATCCGCCTCCGCAGAAAGTCCGGGCGTAAAAACAAACTCGGGTGAAAACAAAGTCTGGACGGCCGAACAAGTGTCTCTTTTCAACAAATTAGACGAACGAAAAAAATCCCTGGACCAGAGGGAAGCGGAACTCAATAAGTTGGAAGAAGAATTGCAACAACAAAAAGTAATGCTCGAGAAGCGTTTGAAAGAGCTCGATGAACTGCGAACTCGGATTTCAAACAGACTGGACGAGAAAGTTAAGATTGATCAAGAGAAGGTGGATAAGCTAGTGGAAGTTTACTCGAATATGAAAGCTCAGAACGCTGCTAAAATCATAGAGGATATCAATGAAGATCTCGCTATCGAGATTTTGTCCAAAATGAAAAAGAAAAGCGCGGCTGACATATTGAATCTTTTAAAGCCTGAAAAGGCTCAAAAGATTTCTGAGAAATTTGCGGGTTACAAAAGACAGGAATAGATCGGAACAATGGAGGGGTCCTTGAATATCGGCGGCGGCTTAGACAAAATTCGAAGTGCGAGTCCAGATTTAAGTGGATCTGCTCGTCCGAATCAAGCGGTTAAGCCGAATGCCGAACTGGAATTTAGCAGCCTCGTCAAAAAAGATGAAAAAACAATCGCTCCGAAAACGGAACCAAATAAATTTAAACCAATAGAGTCTACCAAAACCGACTTTAAATCCGAGCCTAAAACTAAAGATGATAAATTTAAAAGATTCTCCGATGATAAAATTGAAAAACCTTTGAACTCAAGTGAGAGTAAGAGCTTCACCTCTTCTAAAGATGTCAAAGGACCCCAGGCCTTGAAAGCTCCGAGTGAGACACCGAACGTTCCCACCGAGAGTGGAGAGGTCTCATCTAAGATTGTGACCGTTGGAAACGACGTCAACACGACCGATACCAGTGAAAAAACCTTTCACCAAGTTGGATCAAAGAAAAACGATGAACTTGATGAGGCAGATGCAGCTCCATCTCATGCTGAGCAGCAAGCCATGCTTAAATTTATGATGTCCATGAATCGTGAACTTGGTGTGAAGCCTGAAGAAGTTATTTCTGCCATGGGCTCGCTGAGCGATGAATCTCTTTTGAAGTCACCTGAAGAAACAATGACAGAAGTGATCCAGAAATTGGATCTTTCGCCGAAACAGCAAGGTCGGGCCGTTGAACTCTACCAGACAATGCTTAAAGAGACGGCAGAAGCCTCAATGAAAGATTGGGCCGAGAAATCTGGTAAAAAGATCGATTTTAAACTTTTAGGTCCGGATCAAATTCGCGAACAAAAAACAATGGCTGGGATAGATCAGATGAACAGCCAATTCTTTGCTCAAAAACAACAAGAACCAGAAGACTCAGATAAGTCAAAGGCCGCAGTTGCCATGTTCCCCGCGGCTGAAGAATCGAAAGCGACCGCTGCGAAAACTGGAATGGATTTGTCTAGCGCGGCTGCGAAGCCAAGCGTTCCCGGCCCAAGCGTTCCTGAAACGACGGCCAAAACTTATCGCCAGGCTGCGGAGCAAATGGCGTCTCAAAGAAGCACAAACTCTCCCGTGACTGAATCTCCGTCGACAACTATTTCACCGGCTCTACTCGCTTCAGTTCAAGGAATGTCAGAGGCAAAAAATTCTACTGATTCCAAACCTGGAACGGACTTACCGGCAGACTTTAAAGAGGCTCAGGTTGCTGTGGCCCAAAATCCTACTCCCGACGCAGCTGCCATGTCAGCTGGCCTCGGTGGGAAATCCCTCTTCGCATCTCGAGATCGGGATGATGAGTCCAAAGAAGGCAATACCGGTGGAGACAGCTCCCAAATGGGAGCCGTCAGTCACTCCAAAGAAAAGTCAAGTTTGACTCCAGAAAATATAACATTAGCACCGGCCACTCAGATCAAAGTTCCGACGGCGGACGAGGCGGCCAACCTCAGGACCATCATACAAAGTTCAAGATACCTTGTTCAACGTGGCGGCGGTGAAATGAAAGTTCAGCTGCAGCCAGAAGGAATGGGCAATATCGATCTTAAAGTTGCCATCAACAACGGCAAAGTTGACATCCAGATGCTCACAGAATCCAAAGAGACCAAGCGAATGTTAGAAAGTGGAATGGACGAACTCCGCGCGAGTCTTATCCAACATAAGTTAAGTCTCGACAACGTTCGAGTCGATACCCACAATAAATCCGGCACGGAATCTAACAACAACAATAATTTCTTTAACCAAGAACGAGAGCAAGCAAGAGACTTCCTCAATCAATTCAGAGATTCCAACGGCTCTCAAAGAACATTCGATAACATTGATTTAAAATCTTACAACCCACAGGCCAGGCGGTTGCAACCTGATGTTTCGACTCAAGGACAGAGAGCTAAATCTTCAACTAAAAGATTGGATCTTGTCGCATGATGAACACAAGCATGACCACAAAAACTTGGTCAACCGCGGTTCAACCAAGCGGAATCAAAGAGAGCCAAGACAAAACAGCTCCCGCTGACGAAAAAAGTCCCTACGGTGATAAAGACGTCGGTACCGTCCTCAACGAGATCGCCGATCCGAACTGGGTTGATCCAAGTAAAGTTCAGCGAACTATAAAAAAAGATTTAGACCGAGATGCATTTTTTAAACTCATGCTCACTCAGATGAAAAACCAAGATCCAATGAACCCCATGCAGAGTCATGAGATGGCAGCTCAGCTTGCCCAGTTCACTTCTCTCGAACAATTGTTCAACGTGAATCAAAATTTGGAAGCCTTAAAGAAAACACAAACCCCACTACTTGACTATCAGTCACTCAATTTCTTGGGAAAAGAAATTTCGGCGGACTCCTCGAAGATTGTTCGCACCAAGGACGACGACAAGCACGAAATTCACTTTGATCTCGGCCAAAATGCCAATGAAACGTCGATCGTGATCAAAGACGCCGACGGAAAAGAAGTCAAAACTCTAAAATTCGGAGCTCTTAAAAAAGGTCCCAATAAAGTGAACTGGAATGGTTTTCAAGAAAATGGATTCAAAGCTCCCCTTGGAGATTACACTTTCACAATTGAAGCGAAGTCAGGTGACACAAAGATCGCGGCCAAAACTGAATACAACGGTAAAATCACCGGTGTTCAGTACACAAGTAAGGGCCCCCTTCTTCTTATCGGAAATCAGACCGTTTATCTCTCAGATGTTAAAAAGATTTTGGATCCTACTGCATCAGCTGCCCCGAGCGCCGCTGTGCCGCCTAAAGTTCCGCCGGGTTCAAAACTTATGCATCTGACGGGAGCCAAAGATGCCAAGGGCAACCCAGTCGTCGAAGAAGTTAAGCCAGAGAGCTCGCCTGAAGCTTTGGAAGCAAAAGATCCAGATCAACTCGTGAAACCAGAAGAGAAGAAGGCCGTGTTACCTCCCATTAAGGAGCCCTCTGAGCAATTCAAACAGATTGCAAAGTATGCTACAAGTGCAAGTAAGGAGGAAAAGAAAAAATGAACGGAATAGGTGAAATAAAAGGCTTACCGCCACAACTACCGGGGCAGAAAACCGATGCTCCTCAGACGTCAGGTGAAGGGCCAAGTTTTTTAGATATTTTAAAAAATAAAACCGATGTTGCGCAGGGGCCTTCTGAAAATAAACTAAAATTTTCGAATCACGCGACAGAACGAATGACGTCTCGCGGGATTGGACTCACCAGTGACGATTTTGATCGCATGGGCAAGGCCGTGGACAAAGCTGAGAAAAAAGGCTCCAAAGAGATGCTGGTACTGATGGGTGAATCGGCGTTTATTGTGAATGTGAAGAATAAAATGGTTGTGACTGCAATGGATCGAAATCTTATGAAGGAGAATTTGTTTACAAATATAGATAGTACGATAGTGCTTTAAAAAAAATATTAACTGGGCTGGCCTCCACTGAAGGGTGGAGAAGCCCTCCAAAAAAATCGCCGAATGACTGACGCGGTTTTGATCAAGGAGGATCTATGAGTATTCTATCAAGCCTATTCACAGGCGTATCGGGCTTAGCTGCACAGGGTGAAGCCCTCGGAGTTGTCGGTGATAACATCGCCAACGCCAACACCACCGGTTTCAAAAACAGCCGGGCAGAGTTCAACGACATTATTTCCAAGAACCTAAAAGGTATTCTTGGGGGTAACCAGATTGGTCGCGGTGTGAAATTACAGGCGGTCAATCCGATCATGTCTCAAGGAAACATCGACGCCACAGAAAAAGCGACAGACCTCGCGGTTTCTGGAGACGGCTTCTTTGTTCTGCATAGTTCTGACGGAGAGTCTTTCACTCGAGATGGTTCCTTCCATTTTGATAAAGAAGGCTTTTTGGTCACCAACGACAACCAAAGAGTTCAGGGTTACCAAGCCGATGAACGCGGAAAGATTATCAGTGAAATTGGAGACATTGCTTTTCCTAAAGCGATCATTCCAGCTCGTGCCACCAAAGAATTGAATCTTGTGGTGAATCTAGATTCACGAGCAGAAGTTGGAAAACCTTTTGACATCAAAGAACCCCATGACAGTTCCCAGTTTTCTACAGGGGTCGAAGTCTATGACTCTCAGGGTACCAAACATCTAGTGACTCTGTTCTTTAATAAGGTCGCAGACCGCCAATGGGATTGGCACGGATTGGTGGCTGGTAAAGAAATTGTTGGGGCCAAAGAAGGTGAGTGGGCCGATGTGATAGATGGACACGTTGGATTCACCGTCGACGGTAAACTCGATACTAAAGTGATCACAAAGAATGGCCTGAACTTTATGGGTGGAGCGATGCCGGGTCAACAGGTGAAGGTTGATTTTGGCGATGCCATCACGACAGACAAAGGCAAAGCTCTCAAGGGAACCACTCAGTATGGTAAAGAGTCAGACCTGCTCAGTTGGAATCAAGATGGTGCCTCGGCCGGAAACGTGAACAATCTTTCATTCAATGACGACGGTGTCTTGAGTGCTCTCTATAGCAATGGTGAGACGAGAGATTTGGCTCAAGTTGTTTTAGCCAGATTTGAAAACTCCGAAGGAATGTTCAAGGTGGGTAGCAACCGAATGAAAGAATCCAAAGAGTCGGGCACACCATCGATCGGAAGGCCAGGTGGAGCAGGTCGCGGAAAGCTCTATGCTAAATCCTTAGAGAGATCAACGGTGGATTTGGCCATGGAGTTCGTGAATCTGATTCAGAACCAACGCGGATTCCAAGCGAACGCGAAAACTATTACGACAACAGACGAACTTCTCCAAGAAGTTATCAATCTCAAACGTTAATAGTAAATAGAAATTAGCTTTAGAAAAACCCCGAACGAAAGTTTGGGGTTTTTATTTTTGTTCCAATTGATTTTCTTCAACGGCCAAAGCTGAGTAGAGTTCAACTTTTTTAAAATGAGTGATTTCTTTCAAAATATTTTTAGTGATTTGAATTTGATCAATCGTTTTCATAAAACCGGGTTTTTGAATGATGACAACCTTTGCGATTTGATCGAAACTTGCTCCGGCTTCTATAAGTTTTAAAAGGGCAGCGTCAATGGGCCACATTCTAGGAAGGTCAGAGTATTCGAGATAGGAACCCAAAAAAATTCTTTGGTCTTTCAGCTCAATGGCAACCCCCGCTGGCATTTTTGAAAATGGGGCGTAAGATCTATTGGCGGCTTCGAGAGCTTGATGGGTGAGGAGATCACTAGATTCATATTGAAGAACGAGACGATTCGAGTTTGAGTTAGATTTGTGAGCGCAGGACATCGCGAGAAGTGGTTCCGACAAAAAGACACCGAGAGCTATGCCAACCCAAAATTTCATTAAATTCCCCCCTTGAATACAGGTTTTTTAAATTTAACCCCTAAGGTCAATCAACTCTTTAGAGACCGCCCTGTCTTTTTTATCACGGGTTCTTTCTAAATAACGTGGGCGCTAACAAACTTTATCCCAGACTCGCCCTCGGTGAGCATTGTTTTTTATTCGAGCTTTAATTCTTCGGGCGATACT
>Ga0206905_10064_pt2 | contig 26772 bp, 18 predicted proteins | sample Alteio_BWOrgHeat_43_FD_152940 | JGI IMG/M metagenome (GOLD analysis project Ga0206905, IMG submission 152940) | Enriched cells from forest soil in Barre Woods Harvard Forest LTER site, Petersham, Massachusetts, United States -... | ecosystem: Environmental > Terrestrial > Soil > Temperate forest >...
ATGCCGCCCTGGCTGCCCGAACCCGGCCACGGTGATTTTGTCGGCGCGCGCCGACAAAATCACCGTGGCCGGGTTCGGGCAGCCAGGGCGGCATGTAGCGGCTGGCGGTGACGCGGGTTATCATTTTTGCGCGCTTCTTTGCTTCCGCAAAAGTGACGAGGCTAAACGGCCCGAGACCGCCGGAGTGATGACATGCCGCACATTGGCTAAAGAGAATAGGGGCGATATTGCGATTGAATGTCGGAGGCTTCTCCGCCGGCAGGCCTTTCGCGAAAGCAAGCGGGCCCGTGGCGATAAATAGGATGACGGTAAGCCGCGCGATCATTGCGAGGTGTTCAATAAAGCATCGTATCGGCGAATCGCGAACGCGAACGGATGAGGAGCGATGGGAAGAATGAGAAGAATGGGAGGTAATGGGAAGTATTTGAGATCTTGCTTTTAAAATTGCCACGGCGCCTGCCTCGCCTTCCCATGCCGCATGGCCTTCCCATTCGTCTCCAAATGAATTCGGGACGCTCCGCGCCCTCGTCGAATCATGGACGCCGTGCGCCCTCGCGATTCCGCATTCCTTCGGGGATGCCCATGGTGACGTGGTTGTGCGGTGGCTGGACGGGATTGGTTTTCGTGTTTCTCTACGCGCCGATTGTTCTGCTGTTGATCTATTCGTTCAACGCATCCGACATGGGCTTTTTGTGGGAGGGCTTCAGCATGAAATGGTACGGCGAGCTTTGGCGGAATACCCAGCTCATCGATTCGCTGAAAAACAGCATCATCGTGGCCACGGCGACGACGGCGCTTTCCGTGCCGCTCGGGACGACCGGAGCATGGCTGCTGCACCGCTATCGATTTCCCGTGCGCGGCTTTCTTCGGACGCTCATTTATGTGCCCGTGGTGATACCGGAGGTGATCATGGGGGTTAGCCTGCTGATCTTGTTCTCGGTGGCGGCGGGGCCGCTGAATCAATGGCTCGCGCATTTTAGCGAGATGGAATTTGGGCTTGGCTACGCCACCATCGTGATCGCGCACACCACGTTCTGCTTCCCCTTTGTGCTGGCGGCGGTGGAAGCGCGCCTGGCCGGAATCGATCCTCATTTGGAAGAGGCCGCCATGGATCTGGGGGCGCCGCCACTCCAGGCGTTTTGGCGGGTGATCGTTCCCTATCTTTTGCCGGCGATCATTTCCGGCGGACTCATGGCATTCATGCTTTCGGTGGACGAAGTGATCGTCACTTTTTTCGTGACCGGACCGGAATCCCAGACGCTGCCGATCAAGGTATACGGCATGGCGAAGAAGGGGCTCGATCCATCGCTGAATGCCATTTCCGCCGTCTTCGTTCTTGCGACTGTCGTTTTCGTAGTGCTTGCTGAACGCACGCGGAAACTCAACCGCTGACGCTGAACCTCCACTCGCCCACGTTTCACTTTATGAGAATCGCCCGCTTCCTCCTCGCCTTCGTGCTCCTCTGCTCCATGACTTCCGCTGTTCGCGCGGAGGCCAAAAAGAAGAGCGTCCTGAATCTGTTCTGCTGGTCGGAATACGTTCCGCAGGATGTCATCGATGGATTCACGAAAGAAACGGGGATCAAGGTGAATGTCGAAAACTACGCGTCGAATGAAGAGATGCTCTCAAAGTTGCTCGCGGCGGGCGGGAAATACGATCTTATCCAGCCCTCCGAATACACGATCGAGGCGCTGGTCAAAGCGGACAAGCTGGCGCCGCTGAATCTCGAAAACATTCCAAATATCAAGAACCTCGATCCCGCCTACACGAAGCTCCCGCATGATCCGGAAGGCAAGTACAGCGTGCCGTGGATGGCCGGCTCCGTGGGCATCGTGATCAATACCGCGAAAGTCAAAACGCCGGTGACGGGTTATAAGGATGTGTTTTCGGGCGCGCACAAGAAGCGCATCGTGGTCTTGAACGACTCGCGGGAAATTGTCTCATGGGCGTTGTCTTCGCTGGGGTTGCCCATCAATGACATCACGCCGGAATCGCTGGAGAAGGCGAAGCCCGTGCTGGCCGAATGGCTGCCGCAGGTGCGGGTGTATGATTCCGATTCACCGAAGACGGCGCTGCTGAATGGCAACGTGGATGTGGGCATCGTGTGGAGCGGAGAGGCAGCGATTCTCTTTAAGAAGAACAAGAAGTTCCAATATGTCCTGCCGGCGGAAGGGGCGCATCGCTTCATCGACAGTCTCGCGGTGCCCAAGGGCGCGGCGAATCAGGAGAATGCGGAGAAGTTCATCAATTACATTCTGAAGCCGGAAGTGAGCGTGAAAATTTCGGATGCATTTCCTTATACGAATCCGAATGCCGAAGCGCGCAAGCTGCTCACGAAAGCCCAACTCGCAAATCCGGCGAGCTATCCACCGGGAGATCCGAAGCTGGAGACATTCAAGGACATCGGGAAGGTCGCGGCGGATATTGATAAGCTGGTGACAGATTTGAAGAATGCGAAAGGGAAGTGATGGTAAGTGATTGCCGCCGGCGGCCCGGTTGGCTGGGGTGGATGCTGATGACGCCGATGCTGGCCTGGCTCGTGGCGTTCGTGATCGCGCCCACGCTGATCCTGGCGGTTTATAGCTTTTGCCAACGTGATGAGTTGGGGCAGGTGGTATATCACTTCTCGTGGGAGAACTATCGGCGGATCTTTATCGACTCGGATACCGGGCGGCTGGGGACGGTGTATCTGGATGTGTTTCTTCGCTCGTTGTCTTATGCAGGGCTGACTACGGGGATTTGCCTGGTTGTCGGCTATCCCGTCGCGTGGTTTATCGGGCGTGCGCATCCGGGACGGCGCAATCTTCTGCTGACTCTGGTGATGATACCGTTTTTGACGAACTTTCTGATTCGGACTTATGCGTGGATGACGATCCTGAGCGAGAACGGAATCTTGAATGGGTTTCTGGGATACATGCACATCGCCACATCATTCGATATGCTCTACACGCCGGGCGCGGTGGTGCTGGGGCTGGCTTATACCTATCTGCCATTTATGATCCTGCCCGTTTATGGCAGCGTGGAGAAGCTCGACCCCGCGCTGGTGGAGGCAGCGCTGGATCTTGGCGCCAATCCGTTCCGGGTTTTTCAGAAGGTGATTATACCGCTGACGTTTCCGGGGATTTTTGCGGGAGTGTTGCTGGTGTTTATTCCGGCGATCGGGATGTTCGCGGTAGCGCAGCTTATGGGTGGCGGGGTCGATCCGACGATCGGGGAAGTGATTCAGAATCAGTTTTTCTCGGCGCGGGACTGGCCGTTTGGGTCGGCGTTGGGGATGATGCTGATGCTGCTGTTCGGCGTTTTCTTTTGGGCCGGCGCGCGCTGGTGGAAAACGGCAGCGGAATGACGAAGAACCAAGAACCAAGAACCAAGAACGTCGGCGCGATCAGGCCTCTTCGATGACGTCCCAAGGCGAGGCAAGCCGTCCCGATTCCCACGACTCGTTGAGTTCCTTTTCGGGGAGGGCCTGGCGGAGGCGGGCGAGGCAGGTGTCGTGCTCGGCTTGTTCGCTGGGCGTGAATTGGCCGGCGAAGTGTTTTCGCACGGCTTCGCCGGCGCCGAAGAAGCGGGCGGCGCGCTTGGGTTCATCGGTGTCGAGGGCGATGCGGCCGTGGCAATCCAGAATATAGGATAGCACCCAGCGATTGCCGAGTTCACGGGCGATGAATGCCCATTTGGAAAGGCAGGAGCGCGAACGGGCGTGGTCCTTTTGCGCGATGGCGACAATGGTGATGCCCCAAAGAATGAAGCCAATGACCCAGTAATCCTGCTGGCGCTCGTAAATGGCGAGGCTTTGCTCCTTGAGTTCGCGTGCTTTGGTAAGATCGCCGCGATCCATGGCGACGCTGCCAAGTCCGCTGAGGCCGATGGCGCGGAGGTAAGGCCGATCCAGCTTGTTGCCAATGGCGATGGCCTGTTGAAAACGCTGCTCGGCGGGTTCGATGAGGCCGTCCGCGCGATCCAGAAAACCTTGAAATGCGCCCGCGATCGCCGAGTGGTCTTCGTCACCGATGGCGTCGTACAAACGCTGTGCTTCCGCATAGAATTCGCGCGCTTCGGAATAGCGATCCGCCGCCCATGCGAGGCGGCCGGCTGCCAGGCGGAAGTTCGCTTTCACGAGATCCGGCACACCCTCATCCGGAAGGGCGAGGAGTTGCTGGATGTTCTTGCTCGTCTCTTCGAGATTGCTGCGAATCTCGACGACACGGTAGAGCGCCTTCACGAGCCGGTAGCCGGCTTCGGTCTTGCGCGAGCGGATGGCCCACTCGAAAGCGAAGCGAAAGTTGAAGATTTCGCGTTGGCAGCGGTCGAGCCATTCTTTTTGTTTCGGGCCTTCGAGATGAGGCGCGGCCGTTTCGGCGAAACGCAGGAAATAGTCCAGATGCCGGTCACGGAGAGTGTCCGCCTCGCCGGAGGATTCGAGCTTTTCGCGCGCGTAGTGCCACACGGACTCGATCATCGTGTGGCGCGAGGAGCCTCCGGATTCGCGTTCGACGGTGATGAGAGATTTGTCCACGAGTTGCTGGAGCAGATCGAGGATATCGAATTCATCGATGCCATCGCCCGCGCACACGGCCTCCAGCGCTTCCAGCGAGCGTCCGCCGACGAACGCGCCGAGGCGGCGGAACAGGATCCGCTCCTGCTCGGAGAGCAAATCGTGGGACCAATCGATGAGCGCCTGAAGTGTTTGCTGATGCGGCAGGCCGCTGCTTCCCGAGCCTCCGCGCAGCAGGCGGAAGCGGTTATCGAGGCGCTCGGCGATCTGATCAAGATCGAGCACCCGGATGCGCGCGGCGGCCAGTTCGATGGCGAGCGGGATGCCATCGAGGCGGCTGCAAATCTCGGCGAGCGCCGGCGCGTTTGCATTGGTCACGGCAAAATCCGGCCGCACCGAAACGGCGCGCTCGATGAAAAGCTTCACGGCTTCGTAATGGGAAAGGCGCTCGGCGATATCTGGTCCCGTGAGTTCCTCGAGCCGGACATCGAACATGGCGAGAGGAGGGACGGGGTAGGTGACTTCGCCGGCAATGGCGAGATTGTGGCGGCTGGTAGCCAGGATCTTCAGATGCGGGCAGACGCGTAGCAGATTGGCGGCGAGTGCCGCTGCGGCGGCGAGGATGTGCTCGCAGTTATCGAGAATGAGGAGCACGTTTTTGCTGCGGAGAAAATTCAGCAGTGTCTCGCGCTCCGGACGCTCCGGTTCGCCGCGCGCGCCCACGGCGGTCGCGACCGCTTCCACGATGCGATCCGGCTCCGTGATGGGCGCGAGTTCGATGAGCCACACGCCATCGCGGAACTCATTGATCAATTGCGCGCCAGTCTCGAGCGAGAGGCGCGTTTTCCCAGTGCCGCCGGTGCCCGTGAGCGTGAGCAGGCGGGTCTTTTCCAGCGAGCGTTTGATCTCTGCCATCTCGCGCTCCCGGCCTACGAAGCTTGTCGTCTGTGCCGGCAGATTATTGGGCAGCACCTCCATGCTGCGCGGGTGCGGGAAACTCTCCGTCAAGCCGCGTACCACGGCCTGATAGAGATGCTCAGGGCGGTCGAGATTGCGGAGCCGATGACGGCCGAGCGACTTGAACGCGACATCTTCGAGCCGTTCGTCCTCCAGGAGTTGATAGGAGATTTGGGAGAGCAGGATTTGCCCGCCATGGCCCGCGGCTTCGATGCGGGAGGCGCGATTCAGCGTTCCGCCGAAATAATCGCTGTCGCGATACTCCGCCGTGCCAGTGTGAATGCCCATGCGCGACGTGAGCGGGCCAGTTTCGCCCCACGGCTCCGCTGCCAATCCGCGCTGTGCATGAATGGCGGCGAGCAGCGCGCGGCCCGGTGTTTTGAAGGCCACGCAGAAAGCGTCTCCCACGGTTTTGAAAACATGGCCGCCGTAGGATTCGGCGGCTTCGCGCACAAGTTCGTCGTGGCGCGCGAGGGCGCTGCCCATCGCATTCGGGAACCTTTCCCAAAGGCGAGTGCTTCCCACGATATCCGTGAAAAGAAAAGTGACGGTTCCCTGTGGCGCTTCCTGCATACGCTTAAGGAAGCCGATTTTTTGAGTTCTGGCAGGCGGAAAACTCAAATTTGCCAAGAATGGCGTCTGAGCGCTGGGAAAGAGAGAGCAAATGCGAGTTCAGAATGGGATGGATGGGAAGCGCAATGTGGGGTCACCTCAAATCCGGCTCATCTTATTTCGGTTTTTGGGGTGGCGCGGATTTCGGGTTTGTTACGCCGAAGGCGTTATTTCATTCAGCCCAGCGGTTGCCGCGCTTCGCGGCTACCCTGGGGGAGACGTCATAAAACGTATCCGGAGCGAAGCAGCTTCGCAGGCGGGGGCGTCTGCGGGTCCGTCGCCTTCGAGGTGCGAATATGGCAGCAGCCTTCGTTGCCGTTTCGATGGAAATCCGGCACTCCAGCGAAATCGCGGGACCGGCGCGCGCTACTTAAGGAAACCCTGAACCTTCAGCCAGTAGAGGCAATCGTTTGCCCATGGGTGAAGAATGCCTTTGTCGCGCTCGGGCCCGAGACCCATGCCGTGGCCGCCTTTTTGGAAGATGTGCAGGTCGAATGGCACGCCCGCTTTCCGCAGGGCTTCCGCGAACATCAAAGAGTTTTCGACGGGCACCGCTTTATCCTCCCACGTGTGGAAGAGGAAGCAGGGCGGCGTGTCCTTGGTGACCTGCTTTTCGTTGGATAGTAGATCAACCAGTTCCGGGGCGGGGTTCTCGCCGAGGAGGTTTTTCTTTGAACCGCCGTGGGTGAATGGCCCCATGGTGATAACGGCGTAACAGAGGATGCCGATATCCGGACGCGAGCTGAACTGCTCGACGAGATCCGGGTCCTTCGGCGTGCCTCCATCGAAATGGGTAAGGATCGTCGAGGCCAAATGCCCGCCGGCCGAAGAGCCCATGATGCCCACGCGCTTGGGATCGATCTTCCATTCCGCGGCCTTGGAGCGGGTGAGCCGAATGGCTCGAGCCGCGTCGTTCAACATGGCCGGATGCCGGTAGCCGCCGGAGCCGAGCCGGTATTTCAAGACGATGCCCGCGATGCCATGATCCGCGAGCCACTCGGCGTAACCCTGGCCTTCGTGCTTGGCGAGGCCGGCATAACCTCCGCCGGGGCAGATCACGATGGCGGCGCCGCTCGCTTTGTCGGGATCGGGGAGGAATGCGGTGAGCGTGGGAATGTCCTTATCGGCTGTGCCGAGAGCGCCTGGGGCGCCGTTGGGCCAAAGCGGGATCGGATCGAGTGGCGCGGCGTGGACGGCGACGGTAAGGCAGGCGACTAGAAGAAGAGGAAGGATGCGCATGGGGCGGAGAAATGACGAAACCAGACTGGAGGCTTTGCGACAGGTCTATGGGGCAATGGAGACAATGACGAATGACGATACGTTCGCCGCACGATCTGAATCGGAAGGCAGGCAGGCACGGCGGCTGGGAGCCGCCGTGCCTGGAAGGTTTGCCGGTATGGCGTTGAGACCGCGGGACGAGGGCTAGACTTTCTCGGGGACGACAAATCCGGCGCGGTATTCGCGGGTCAGCATTTTGTCGGCGTCCTTGTTGTCGATGAACTTCTCAGTATTGGGATCGAATTTGAGGAACTCGCCATACGAGAGCTGGTCGTTGGTGATATCGACGTTGTTGGCGGCCAGATGCGTGGCGAGGCGGCCAAACGAATCCATCGCTTCCTTGTTGCCTTTGATCTTCTCCCGGATGGCGTCGGGCGCGAGCGTCTTGCCGAGCCGATAGGCGATATTACCGGTGTGGCAAAGAGCGCTGGAGATATGGCCTTCGAGGATCGGGGCGTGGAGATCGGAGTTTTTGCGGCTGCGAACGGCTTTGATGAAGTTTGCGAAGTGATTCTCGTGTTCGGTGTCGCCTTTGCCGTTTTTCTTTTCTTCGGCGGTGGGAGGATTCGGATCGACCACGCCTTTCGCCAGCGAAGGGGTGCCAAATCGTTTGACGAAGTTGCCGTCCTTGTCCACTGCGTAGGCGTTGTTGTAATCGGGGCAGATGATCGTTCCGTTTTCGTAGTGCGCGACCACGCCGACCGAGGCGTCGTGATACTGGTCCATCTCCCGGCTGTCCGTCTTGGAGGGAAGTCCGCGCACTTCAAAAATCAGAGGCGCTTTGGCGTAATCATGGAAGACGATCATCGAGTTTGGAGTTTCGCCGTCATCCACGTATCCGAGGCGTCCGCCGATGGACATGACGGACGGGGAGATGAGCTGTTCGCCGGTGAAGCGGCGGGCGATATCCATCTGGTGGATACCCTGGTTGCCGAGATCGCCGTTGCCGGTATTCCATACCCAGTGCCAATCGTAGTGAAGCTTCTGGCGGTGAAGGGGCAGCTTCTCCGCTGGACCGCACCACAGATCGTAATCGATGGTGGCGGGGATGGGCTGGTCTCCGGAGACTTTCCCGATGCTGGCGCGGCGCTTGTAGCAGAGTCCGCGCACGCACAGCAGTTTGCCCAGCGGTTCGCTTTTCGCCCACTCGATCGCGGCGGCGAGGCCAGCGCCGGAGCGGCTCTGCACGCCCATCTGGACGATGCGATTGTGCGCCTCGGTGGCCTTCACGAGCTGGCGGCCTTCCCACACGTTGTGGGAAACGGGCTTTTCCACGTAGAGATCCTTGCCGGCCTGGAGCGCCCAGATGCCGGCCAGGGAGTGCCAGTGATTGGGCGTCGCGACGGAGATCGCGTCGATTTCATTGCTCTCGAGAAGCTTGCGAATGTCCTGGTAACCTTTGGCTTCGACGTCCTTGGATTTCAGCCGCGCGATGCCTTTATCGAGCACCGCGGTATCCACGTCGCACATCGCCACGATGCGCACGCCCTTGTTCTTCATGCCGAGATAGCCGTCGATGTGGGATTGCCCGCGTCCGTTGAAGCCGACGACGGCGATGCGGATGTCGCCATTGGCGCCTTCGGAAGCGGCGCGGACTCGCGCTGGGAGCGAGAGGGCGGCGGAAGCGGCGAGTGAGGTTTGGAGAAATGAGCGGCGATTCATTTTTTTCATAATCAGGGGGGCGGGTTTATTTTTCGGCCGCGTAGGCGGCGTAGTGTTCGGCGGTTTTGTATTGGGCGGCATCGCCCTCGTGGAGGATGAAGCGATACTTGAAAGTGATGCTCTTCCCGGCGGCGAGCGTGAAGTTTCCGGCGCCGACAGGCAGCGTTTTGTCCATATCGTGTTCGCAGAAAGGATTCGCCGCGAAAAGTCCATAATCGCGCGCGTGCCAGCGAGTCGGATGGCGCGGATTGGAGGGATGATCGAAAAAGGAGATGCCGACGATCTTGCCATTCACCGGTCCCGAGTAATCCACCCAGTCGGCGCGCTTGCCCCAAACTTGGGTGTCGGTATCGCCCGCGGAATCGATCATGTGGCCTTCGCCCGGCTTCTTGTTGGGCTGCGCGACGCGCATGGATTCCGCGATGCGGATGGCCATGGAGCCTTCCTTGGTATCGCCAAAGACGGCATCCTTTTCACCCGCCGTCAGCGAGACTTCAAAATCGAAGACCCGCTCGGTATCCGGGCCGTCATAGACCTTGAAAGTCTGGACGCTGGTGAGCGCGGTGCTGCCATCGGGCTCGACCCATTTGAGTTGATCCTGAATGATGCCTTCCTTCTCGCCGCCCTGCACTTTGAGAAATTTTTCGTGGACGATCTGGCCGAGCGGGTTTTTGGGCGGCTTGCCGCCCGTGGAGGCAACTTCGCCCCAGAAATCCGCGCCATTGACGATTCCGTGGGAAAACCAAAACGAACGGTGATGCGGGTGATCGTGCGATTCCCCCGGCGTATCCTGCATCGGCCAGTCGCGTGTCATCTTTGCGCCTCCGGGACCATAGAGCGGATAGAAATAAACGTGCGACGCCCCGGTGAAGTGGTACTCCGTGAAGGGCTTGCCGCCGACCTCAACGGTGACCTTGTCCGGGAGTTCCTTGATTTCCACCGCGGCATGCGCGCCGGCGGCCAGGGCCATGATTCCGAACAAAGAGACGAGGGAGCGGGAGGGACGCATTGGAGGTAGGCTAAAGCGGGGGAAGGGGCGCGTGCAAGCGGACAACCTGAAGTGGATGGGTTTCTTAGTGGGTCTTGACGAAAGGGGTGATCGGAAGAGATGCAATCCCAACAACGCGGAACGGCGGAAGTTGCGGGAAGGCGGGAGGCAATTGTGGATTGGGGATTGCGGATTGCGGATTGCGGATTGGCGCGAGGGCGGCGGAGCACGGATTGCGGAATCTCGCGCCGAAGGTCCGAGGTGGCGGCGTACGGGACAAAGGGAGGCAGGAGAATGGGCGAGCCCTCCTTCGGAACACACTTGTCTTCGATGCTCCGCATCGCCCGGCGGGCGCTCATTCATGCCCATTGTAGTCGGGTGCGGCTCAATCCGCTTGCGTGGTCGTGGCGCCGTTGATTCATTCGGGCAGCGCTATGAAGGTAGAAGTCCCCAATCGTGATGACTGGTTTGTCGATGATGAAGGTATTCCGCGTCCCGACTGGCGGGCTCTCCGAGGCTGGATGCGGGCGAATCTCGGCGGCTATGAGAACGCCGAGGCGTGGCACAAGACCGTCCGGCATTGGCTTGGGCGCGTATGCGCTTCGATGGGCGGAAAATATGCGGTCGCAGAGTCCGCGAATTTTCATCTGCTGTCGGAGTTTGACGAAAAGACGCGTTCCGGGCTGCTCGCCTGGCTCGAGGCATCGCGAGCGCGGATCGTCCGGACGCTCGGCGACGTGGCCTGGACGAAGACGCATGGCAAGCATGTGATACTGCGGTTCGGAAACCTCGACGATTACTACCGATACATTTCGTATCGGTATCCGGATGGCGAGCATGCCAGTTCCGCCGGCGTATTTCTGCACGACGACTATTGCCACATTGCGCTGCCTCAATCCTACAACCTGGATTCTGAGCGCCAAACGTTGGCGCACGAGCTGACCCATAATCTCCTAGCGCATCTTCCTCTTCCGCGATGGTTGAATGAAGCTCTCGCCATGGCTTTTGAAGGAGATATTGCCGGGGGCGGGGCCGAGCGATTGAATGCGGAGCTTCACGAAAAGCACCGCAAGTTCTGGGATGGCGATACGATCCAGGAGTTCTGGATGGGCCGATCCTTTGGCACGGTCAAGGGACAGCGTGTCTCTTACAGTCTCTCTCGAATTCTGTTCGATAACCTGCAGAAAGGCGTGCGTCCCGATCCGGCGGCATTTCGCCGATTTGTGCAGCAGAGCGATTCCCAGGACTCGGGCGCCGCCGCAGCGCTCGAGCAGTTGGAACTCGAATTGGGAGATCTTGCCGCGAGCTTTCTCGGAGAAGGCGATTGGCAGCCAGCTCCCTCACGATGGGGTGAAATCGCGAAGGCCGCGAAAAAGAGGGACGAGACGCAGGGCAAGACCGACGATGCCGATGACGGTGACGAGGTTGCTGTGGTCGATGAGGTCGAAGATGCCGACAAATCGTAGCTATTTCGCCACTGCAGGCGCGTCGGAGGGGGATTGAAGAGCTTGGCGGCAAAATTGCTCCACGGTTTTCTTCCATTCATCGGGGAAGCGAACGACGGACGCTTCATGCCCAATGCGGGGAAATTCCTTGAGTGTCTTCGGGCCGGGAACCGCGGCGAATACGCGCCGCGCTTCGTCGATGTGGGCGCGCGGGTCGGCGGCGCCGTGCAGAAAGAGAATCGGGCATTTTACGTCGGCGGCGTATTGGACCGGATTATGTGCGAAGCCATCGAAGCCTGCCTGCCTACCGCCCCAAAAGACCAGAAGAGCGGCGCCGGGAAATGAAGGCACTCCCATGGCCTCGAAGCGATGCCGAACGGTGTTCAGCAGATTGTCGAAGACGGCCTCCAGAATGATTGCGTCAGGTTGCACGCCGCAGGCATGGACCGCTCGGAGGATCGCAGCCGCTCCCATCGATTCTCCGTACAGGATGATCTTCGTGTGAGGCAAATGCTCGCGGGCAAAGCGCACGGCGGCGGCGACGTCGTCGCCCTCATAGAATCCAATGGTAGTGTAGGATTCCGAGGAATCACCTGAACCTCGAAAATCGACGAGCAGCACCGAGTAGCCCAGTTCAAGGAAAGCGCGCGCTTCGGACAGCGTGCCCGATTTATCGCCGCCATAGCTGTGGAAGAGGATCACCAGCGGACTTCCATTCGGGCCCGGGCAGTGCCATGCGCCCAGCTTGATGCCATTCGCGCAAACGATGGTGAGGGCAGTGGACGCAGGTCCCAGGACGGAAGGCGAGACCGTAGTCTGCGGGCGAGGCAGACTGACTCCATGAAGCAGAACGCCGATCTTTTGGCGCGTGGTGAGTTTCTCAGGCTGCTGTGTGCGTAGGCTCCCCGCAGTGAAATGCATCATCGCGTACGCATGCCGATAGGCGAGGATGTTCAAAGCGATGAAACCCATCGCCAGAAGAGCCGCGAAGGCGATGAAGATGCGTTTGGTTTTGGAGCGCGGCATAGGTTTGAAATCTCGCGAGTTGGCCAAGCACAGGCGAGGCTTACTCGGCACGGATTGCGGAATCTCGTTCCGAAGGTCCCCCTTCGGAACGCACTTGTCTTCGATGCTCTGCATCGCCCGGGAGGCGCTCATTTCCACGGATCGCACCGCAATACGGGAATCGCGCCTGACAACCACTCATGCGCCGACGAATAACGCCAGTGCTCAGGCGAACTTACCCAACCGCGTTTGACGGGATTATAGTGCAAGTATTCCAGCTTCTGATACATGATTTCATCGCTGAGGATGGCCTTCGGCTGATCTCCCTCCTGCCAAATTTGGTATTCTGTCGGTTTGTGCGGCGCGCGAAAATATCGAAACTGATTGAGCAGCCAATCACGGCCTTCGGACGGCAGTTGCTGGACGATCTGTTTTGCGGTGAAAGTTTTGAAGTGATGCAGGACGACTGGGAGATCGGGAGCCGCGAGGATTGCGTGGAAATGCGTGTCGAGGATGACCCACGCATGGATTTGGAGGTCTTTGTGTTTGCGGCAGTATTCGAGCGAGCTGACGAGGATGTCGCAGCAAGCGCCGGAGGTGAACACTGGCAGCCATTCGACGATTGTGGAGGTTACGAAATGCGCCATGCCGGGCTCGTTCACGCGGTATCTGCTTCGCATCGACAGAAGGCTGGCGAAGTGGTGGCTTGAGGGCAAGCGTGTTCCACGAAGCGCGGAGAGAGATTTATTGTAATTCAAAGTCGTTATGCGCGGCGGTGCCAGAGGCGATGCAGAGCATCGAAGACAAGTGCGTTCCGAAGGAGGACCGGCACGAGAGCGTGAGAGCGTCAGGGCGCAGAGAACACCCGGAACCTTTCTTCCCTATTCGCGTTTATTCGCGTCCATTCGCGGTCCGCAATCAGAATGCAGGGGCGGTTTCCGGCCGAATTGGAAACCGCGCCTAAGCTTCGGCTGTTTCGCGGGATTGACGCTCGCAATCTTTGTCCTTAGCCAACAGCCTTTCATTATGTCCCGCCGCATTTGTTCCCTCTCCGTCGCGCTCTGCTCGTTTCCAGCGCTTTCCCTTCTTGCGCAAACACCCGTGGCGCTGAAGCCGCCGACGCTGGGCGATTCCGCACTGAAGCTGGAGGTTTTCGCCACGTATCCCGACGTGAAGACGCCCACGACGGTGGTCGGCGCGCCGGATGGATCGGTTTTTATCGGCAACGATCCCCGCGATTCGTGGCTGAATACAAATAATCCGGAATGCACGATTGTGCGCTATTCGAACATGGGGCCGGACCGGAAGCAGACGGTATTTGCAGACAAGCTGTATTCGCCAGCGGGCATGGCGTGGCACGATGGCTGGCTGTATGTGATCCATGATCCGCTGCTCACGCGGTTCAAGGACACAAAGGGTACGGGCGTGGCGGATGTGCGCGAAGACCTCGTCACGGATCTTGGGCAGGCGCCGCACGAAGGGCTGAATGATCACGTGGTCAGCGGCTTCACGATGGGCATGGATGGCTATTTCTACATCAGCGTCGGGGACAAGGGCATCTATCACGCGAAGGGCAAGGATGGCTCGGAGATCACGCTCTGGGGCGGGGGCATCGTTCGCGTGCGGCCCGATGGAACGCATCTCGAAGTGTACTCCGGCGGCACGCGGAATCATCTCGAAGTGGATCTCGACGCAATGGATCACGCCTTCACGCTCGATAATACGGACGATGGCAATGGCTGGTGGACGCGCCTGACGGAGCACATCGAGAGCGGCTACTATGGATATCCCTTTTATTTCAAAAACGACCGGACGAATGGCATGATGAAGGAGGGTCCGCTGAAGCCGCAATTCTGGGCGGATGCCCCGGCGGTGAATGAGCGCCTGCTTCCCGCGATGACCGATTTCGGCGGCGGAGCGCCCACGGGCGGGCTCTGCTACATGAGTGACGGTCTTCCCGAGCTCTATCGCGGAAAGCTGCTCTTTAGCGAATGGGGACAGCGGCGCGTTTCGGTGATCGATGTAGCGAAGGACGGTGCGACCTTCAAATTTGTCAAAAACGATCCGCTGTTGATCGAGGACAAGGGCGGCGATTTCCGTCCGATGGAGCTGTATGTGGCGGCGGACGGTTCGTTGCTCGTCTCGGACTGGGGCTTTGGCGGCTGGAAATCTCCCAAGCCGGTCGGCACGGTCTGGCGCGTCACCTGGCCCGAAGCGAAGCCCGCGCCGCGTCTCAAGGACGAGAGCAAAGCATCGATTCCCGAACTCATCGCGGCCCTGGATCATCCCGACCGCGATCAGCGCCTTCGCGCGGAGTTTGCGCTCTCGCACCGCGGCGAAAGCGCGCTGGCGCCGCTGATCGAGGCGCTGCATCGCGCCGGCGCATCCGACATCCCGCAGGCGCACGCGCTCTGGGCGATCGATCTTTTGGGAGACACGTCGCCTGATTTGAGGTCCAAGGCCAGCGGGCTCATTCGCCAGGTGCTCACCGATGCCAGCCCCGCCATTCGCGCGCAGGCGGTGCGGGAACTCGCGATTCGCGGGACTGCGGACGCCGCGGGTGAAATCGCCGGATTGCTGAAAGACAGCGATCCCGAAGTGCGACTGCAGGCGTCGATCGCTCTGGGGCGTCTCGGCGCGAAGAGCGCTGCGGCTGGATTGGTGAAGACGCTTTCCGATGAGGATCGCTGGGTGCGGTTTGCCGCGCGCGCCGCATTGGAGAAGATCGACGAATGGCAGGTAGTCGCGCCTCTGCTGAAGTCGCAGGATTCGCGCGCGAGCGAGCAGGCGTGGCTGGCGTTCACCAGTGTTTTCAATGATAGCGCCGTGGCGATTCTCGCGAAGACGGCTGCGGACGGTGATCCCACAATTCGCGCCCGCGCCGCCGATGCGCTCGGGCACGATGCGTACCTTCCGAAGGCGTGGGAAGGCGGCTGGTGGGGAACGCAGCCCGTGAAGAATCCGCTGCCGCCCAACAATGTGGTGTGGTCTGGCACGGCGCCGGCCATCGCGGCGCTCACCGCGGCGTTGTCGGATCAGGACGCCACGGTGCGCGTCGCTGCCGCCCATGCCTTGATGCTCGGAACCGGACCGGAAGCGCTTCCCGCCTTGCGCGCGCGGCTTTCCGCGGAGACCGATCCAGCGGTGCGCCGGCAGTTAATCGAGACGCTGGGCGTGCAGCGAGATCCCGAGGCGCTCGGCGTGTTTACGAAAATCGCGCTCGATGAAAAAGCCGACGCGGATTTCCGGGACACGGCCATTGGCGCCGTGGCAAATATCGGCGGCAACGAAGCGAAGAAGACCATCGCGCAGCTTGCCGGCGCTTCACTTTCGCCGGGCGCCACACGCCGCGTGATTGAGGCCGCGGGTGAATTGAAGGTGCTGGATGCCGCGCCCGCCGTGATCTCTCATTTGCAGGACGTCGATTCCAAAATCCGGCTCGCCGCCGTGAAGACCCTGGCGTCCCTCGGGGCGAAGAGCAACGCGGCCGAAGCGCTGACCTCCGTGCTTTCCGATAAAGACGGCAGCATTGTTTCGGCGGCCCTTGACGCCATTGGCGGCATGCATGACAAGCGGGCGATTCCCGCCCTTCTGGAGTTCGCGAAGAAAAGACGCGCGACGCGCGAATTGACCGGCGCGCTGGCTTCCATGCCCGATCCGCAGGAGATCCCGGTGCTTCTGGCGGCCCTTCAGGACAAGAACAGCAGCGTTCGCCGCAATGCCATTCGGGGGCTCAAGAGCATGCGCGCCGAGGCGTGGCCGCTGGTGCAGCAGGATATCACGTCTGGCAAAATTCCCGCCGAATTCGCTCCCGAGATTCAGCAGGCATTCGATAGCGGCGTCATCACGAAATGGAAGATCATGGGCCCCTTTGAAAACGTATGGAGCGCCGTGCATCCCCCGGAAACCGACGCGCTGACGGGCGGCGATTTTCTCTCGAAGAAGTATGTCAACGCCGAGGGCAAGACGGTCGGCTGGGTCGATGTGTCCGGCGACGCCGAACACGGTCACGTGGATCTCGGCAAATTCTTCCACAACAACGGGATGGTCTGCGCCTATACCACCGTGGAGATCGATTCCCCCGAGGCGGCGGACGCCAAACTTTTCACCGGCAGCGATGACCAGATCGCGGTGTGGTTGAATGGCGCGAAGCTCTACGACTTCGGCGGTTCGCGCGGATACGAGCCGGACAAAGATGAGATCCCGCTGCACCTGAATGCCGGAAAGAACCGGCTGCTCCTGAAGATTGGAAATATCAGCGGCTCCTGGGAATTCGCCGCCCGGATGCCGGGATATGAAAATGGGAAATTCACCCCGCGCAAGGAGCCCACGCTGGATGAAAAACAACGCGCCTACGCGCTCGCCGCGAAGGCCGACGGCAAGTGGGAGCACACTGGCAATCCCGCACATGGAGAAAAGCTTTTCTTTGACACAAACGGCCCGCTCGGCGGCATCTGCGCCCAGTGCCACACCGTCAAAGGAAAAGGCGGCCAGGTCGGGCCCGATCTGAGCGCCATCTCCGTGAATTACAAGCGCCCCGACTTGGTGACTTCCATCCTTGAGCCCAGCAAGACCATCGCGCTCGGCTTCGAGCAATTCGCCATCCAAACGAACAGCGGCGACCTCTTTACCGGCGCCATCCGCAAGGACTCGGACGACGCGATCACGATCCTCGGCGCCGACCAGATGCCGCACGTGGTAAAGAAAGCGGACATCAAATCGAAGACCGCTATCGCGATATCCATCATGCCACAAGGCCTGACGCTCGGCCTCAAGTTGGAGGACTTCGTCGATCTCGTCTCTTATCTCGAAACCTTGAATGGCAAGTAGGACCGCGCATGCACCCCTCGCCCATTGCAACGCATCATGGACGCACGTTTCCAATCTTCTTCGCCCGGGCGCAGTGGCACGAACAGTTTGCAAAAGATGAGGACCGCATTCTCTTCGGCAGGCTATTCTGAATGGATGACTGTATTTGAATTGGTTCCGAATCAATCGGATCCGCTTCGGAGGCAGTATCGGAATGGCCATCTATACGATCGCACTCGATGAGAGTTGGCCGCCGTCAGGCTACTGTTTTGCTATTAGTGCTTGGCGGAATTGCCGCGTGGTGGATACAAGTGCAGTTACATTTTCGCGCTACGGCCAAAAGAGACGATTTAGAGGCTGCCGTCCGCGGCGTGAAATCTGATCAATTGAGTCCAAAACTAGACAAGACCAGGAAGTCGGAGAGAAAGGAAACGAGTCGAGAGGCCGAACTCTGGAGGTTATTACTTTCAGCATCGGTGGAGTTTTATGGCAAAGTAGTTGACGAAAACAAAATACCGATTTCGAGTGCGAAGATCGTCGCCTCGCTAGTTGACCACATAGGTCAAGGGGATACAGTGGTCAACACGATCACCGATGCGAACGGCCTGTTTCATATTTCTGGACACGGAATGGCAATTGTGATCGAGGCATCTAAAGAGGGTTATTATCGTGATAAAGCTTCGGTTGGGCATTTTTCTTACAGTGATATTGGCGGTGATGTTGAACGACATACAGATTCCGATGACCCGGCAGTATTCGTTTTGCGGAAAAGGGGCAAAGGGAAAAAATTGATTCAAGCAATGAGGTCTGTCCGATTTTCGAGAGATGGCGCCCCGAGTAGCGTTAATATTTCGGATGGACGTCTGAGCGAAGCAGGGAAAGCTATCATAGTAATTGAGGTGCGCACAGACGATCGTGACGTTAAGCCAAATTCTAACCGCCCGTATGACTGGCACTGCCGAGTCACTGTTCCTGACGGCGGTCTTTTAAGGCGAATTGGAGCATATGATTTTACCGCGCCAGAAAATGGTTATCTGCCTTATGATGAAATTGATATGCCTGTTTCGTTGGGGGAAAAATGGAGAAATAATGCCGAAAAGCAGTATTTCGTGAAGTTTCCAAATGGTTGTTATGCGCGTTTAGAATTGAATGTGATCCCTTTTGGTGATCATTTTTGGGTAATAACGTCATTTCTCAATCCAATTCTGGGTTCGCGAAATTTGGAGAATGACTCTGAGTGATGATTGGTTTTGCCTCGTGCCCAAACTCTGTTTTTAAGGCCCTTGCGGTCGAAACTCCGTTTCGCGTGGAGGGGGTGTCGACGGTTGGAAACCGTGGCGCTCTGCCTGCTGTGGGAATCTACCGGTCAAGTTCATGTTTGAAGCCACAATAATTCCATAATCTCGAATAAATGAAACAAACTGAAGTAATCGAACTTCGTTTGAAGGGAAAATCATATCAAGAGTTGGAGGTAGAGATGTCTGTGCTTTCGACAGATGCGCTGCTTGCGTTGCTTGGTTCTAAATCACGGAAAATAGGAGATACAGCATCCTCTCTTCTTAATCGGAAAAATGAAAGAGACACGCTGGCTGAGGCCATTTTGAAGGGAACGTATAAAAGAAGAGATGCAAAAGTGCGGGCTGCAAACACTCTTTGGTTTGGAAAAGCTAATAGCGAGCTGGCCGATGATGCGCTGTTATATTTGGTTCAAGACAAAAGCGAGGAAATCGCGGGCAATGCCTTATTCGCTTTGGTGGCGCTCCGCAGGGTCCGAGTGGTTGAAAAACTAGGGCAGATTAAGCAAACAGCCAGAGTGTCTCCTGAGGTAAAAGAGAAAATAGATTTAGCCGTCGAGGCGATTCAGAAACAAGACCCCAGAATTTACAACCCTTACTATGGTGGTTAATGCCTATTTGCACGGCGCAACAATGCACCGGAAAGCCGTTAGAGATGATCCCAATCTGCCTGCTCTGTTTTCCTCAAACCCAAACTCCGTTTGGGTACGAACTTGTGAGCGAAACTCCGTTTCGCATGGAGGGGTTTCCACGGGCGGGACCCATGGCGTTCTGTCCCGCAGACCCCCCGCTTGGGGAAACAGAATTTGCTGAGCGCCCCCGCGCTCACCCTTGTGGACTGCTTAATGCAGGCTATGTCGCTCCGCTCCGTTCCCTCCCGAATGCACGACGAAATGGAGCTTCGCCACGAGGAGCTTAAGGTCATCTGAAGAAGGAAAACCGCGAATAACGCAGTTGGGTGCGGATCAAGATTTCCTTAATCCGCGCCCATCCGCGTTATCCGCGGTTAAAATCCGTCTAAATTAGAACGAGATGCGGATTCCGCCGGTGACGGTGGAGGAGTCGTAGTTCGTCCGGAAGAATTGGCCGTCGAAGTAGGCGTAGGCGGTAACCCGGTCGCTAAAGACCGCGGCGAAACCAGCGCCGACGTGCAGGTCGTCCCGGCCGATGCCCGAAGTGGTGAGCGCGAAGGAACGGCTGGCGCCGCTGGCTAGCTGGGCGTCGATGCTCGTGGCTGTGTCGCCATACTCATGCTCCCATTCCAGGCGGAGTTCCGGCCGGATGATGACGCTTCCGATCTTCCAGTCGTAAGAGGCCTTGATTCCGATGGCGCTGACGATGGATTCCGTATGCTGGGAACCGATAGTCATTGGCGCCAACGAGCCCGACTCCGTGAAGCCCCCGGTGCTCTGGTAGGAATATTGGAATCTCGCGGTGGGGCCGAAAGTGAGGCCGCCCATCGTCCAATTGTAGCCCGGCGCGAAAAGCAAACTCGCGTCGCCGCCGTCAGTGCTGCTGCGGGCGGTTCCACCGAGAGCATCGCGATGGGTGTCGTAAGTGCTGTAGCCGCCCTCGGCTGCCGAGTTCACATAAAAGCCGCCGTCAAAATAGGTGCCGTAGAGCCCCCATTTGCCAGCGTTCGCAGTGATCCGGCCTCCGTTCGCGATATCGATTCCCGTGTTCGTGTAACTGCCGAAGAGACCGGCCACGAAATGGTCCGTAAAGCGGTAATCGACGCCGAGGGTCACGCCGCCCGAGGCCATGTTAAAACCGCGGGAGGTTGGGGTATCGTCAACCCGTTCGAATTCTCCGGAGCCCGTGACAAAGGTGCCCCAGCGACTGGATGCGGCCGGAGGCGTGACATCTTTGCCGCCTTTGCCGTCCGGTCCCGCGGGCCCGCCGGGGCCTGAAGTTATCGGGAGTCCCTGGAGGGCTTCGAAGCGTTGCGTTAAGCTCAGGAGCGTTTCATTGGAAAGCGCAGAGCCGATGTTGCTCAAGGCGGCGAGCTGGCCGGGATCGATAAGCTCGACATCCTTAATCAATTGGCTCAAATTCGCCTGGCTCAGAACGCTGAATAATTTGGCTGCGGCAGGATTGCCCGCGGCGCTGTCGAGAAGCTTCGCCGTCTGGAGGTCATTGAAAGTAACACCGGGCGCCCCGTTTATTTCGTTGAAGATGGAGCTCTGTGAAGATGCGAGTTCCACTGCGCCCGGCAGATAGATAATCTGCGCAGTCAAAATGCTTGACCCGTCGAAGGACGCCAGGTTTTGGACGGTTGAGAATTTCCCGTTCACGGAATTGGCAGAAAGCAAAGTAATCTCCTGGCCGGCCCCAGTGAACTTGAATCCATTCAACTGTTGCAAATTAAGCGTGCCTCCGAGGCTTGCGGAACCGCCGACCGTGAGCAAGCCGTGCTGACCGGAACCAAGACCGCCGATGCCAATCGTCAGCGTGCCCGCGGAACCCTGTGTGAAATTCCCTTTGACGGTGAGAGCGCCGATCTCACGGCCGGCGATGACGTTGCCGTTGTTGATCAGGCTTCCTCCGATAAAGCCGGTCCCGCCCAGGATTGCGCCCGAATTGACGGTAGTCATCGGGCTCGCGATGGAGCCATCCACCAGAAGCGTTCCAGCGCTCACAATCGTGTTACCCGTGTAGGTGTTCACTCCGGTGAGGTCCAGCGTGCCCGTGCCAATCTTCGTCAGCGAACCTCCGACCCCTCCATTATCTCCTCCATCCTGAATCACGCCGGAAAAGATCGTGCTCATGTTGTTGCTCCCCACCGTCAGATTGTTTTTCCCGAGAAAAACATTTCCGCCGCCTTCGATGGAGCCGACCGTGACGCCCGTGGCAGGAGCGGCGACATTGCTGATATCGAGAAACCCATTGCCATTGACGATCACCCTTGCGGTCCCGCCGCTGGATTGATCGGCAAAGTAGATTCCGCCGCCTTGGCCCCCGTTGGATCCTCCGTTGGCGATCAGAGTCGCGCTACCCGCCGTCGAGTTGCCGTCGAATTCCGTAAAGCCGCCGGACGCGCCGCTGACCGCTGCGCCATTGTTGGTAAAGACAGTATTGGACCCCGCCGTGGCCGTGCCGGTGAATATAAAGCCGGAGACATTCCCGGAGATATTCCCCGTCACGAAGTTCTGAGTGATGCCTGAATTGTTGGTGATGCCCGCGCCGTTGATGGTCAAAATGGGGTCGACCTCCCGGGCGAAGCCGAGGGTGAAAGCGCTGGCGCCGGGGTTGAACACGATATTGTTCACCGTCGAGTTCGCTGAAATCGAGACGGAGGTCACCGTAGAGGTTCCAAAACTCGCCGTGATTGTCGGCACCGTATTCGCGCTCCAGTTGCCCCCCGAGTTCCAATCGCTCGAAAATGGATTCTGAAGCCACATGCCGCTGCTGCCGATACTCTCCGCGGCGAAGAGCGGCGTTGCGGAGCCAAGCAGCAGCACGGCGATGGATCCCAGCAATGGGCGATAAGAACGTTTTGGAGAGAGGTTCATTTTTCGGTGGATTAAGGCTGAAATCGAGTGTCGCCGCCATCTTTTGAAACATCGCCTCTCTGTAAAGCTTTATATTCCGGATGTTCCAAAGCGCTTGATCGAAATCCGTCCCACGATGCGCCGGGCAATGCGAGTGGCATGGAGCCAGACGTGAAGCCCGCTGGTGAAAGTGGACGCAGCGCTGTTCGTTCGGATCTCTATGTTGCGCGCATAGGGGAGCATCCGGCGAGCCAGCGTTCCCACATGGAGCGATACGCGGTTTCGACGTTCCGCGCGAACCGCGGTGCATCCATCAGTGGCGAGGCCTGCATCCGGGGGCGCAGCGTGGCCCGCAGTTCCGCGAGGCGCGGAAGATCCCCGGTCAGTTCCACCGCAATACGCACGTAGTCCTGTTCGGAAGACGCCACGAATTGCTGGAGCCCGACGGTCGATAGCAGACTCAGACCCGCCCGCGCGGCGGGTATTTCCCCCGGCAATGTCAGCACCGGCGTGCCCATCCACATGGCGTCGAGAGTCGTGGTCATGCCGTTATACGGAAACGGGTCCAGCGCAATGTCGACTTGGTGAAAGACGCTCAAGTAATCCCAGCGTGGCAGGTAGCCCACAAACTCCACGCGTTCCGGCGCAATTCCCCGCGTTCCGAAAAACGCTCGGACTCGTTCCCTCGCCTGCCCTTCCGGGCAGAACATCACGAGTCGCGATCCTTTTACCGCCTCCAGCACCCGGGACCAGAGCGCCAGCACGGCCTTATGCATCTTGGCGAAGTTGTTCAGCGAGCCGAAGGTCACGACTCCTGCCGATAACGCCGGCAGCGCATTGACCTCGGGAGTGTCAACCACGGGGGCGTAGCAGCACCAGGAGTCGGGCAGGCGCACGGGTTCCTCGGCGGACAAGGATGGCTCGCCTCCCGGCGGGTCCATGTGGGCATCCGTGAGCCGATAGCCGATACTGTGCAGGCCCGTGCTGCCGGAGTAGGCCAGCCAGGTCACCTGCACGGGCGCCGGCTGCCGGGCAAAAGCCGGCAACCGATTGTGGCCCATGTGCATGTCGAGATCGACGAGCACATCGATCTGGTCTTCCCGGATCTGCTCCGCAAGTTCCACGTCGGACATGTGCAGCGTCTCATGCCAGACATCCGCAATTTTTTTCAGCCGCTCCGTGAGGGCGTCCGGTCGCCGGACGTTGGAATAGACGTGAATCTCATGCGAACTGCGATCGTGCGCTTCCCATAAGGGAATGACGAAGAGGCTAACCGCCTGAAAATAGAGATTTGAGGACACGTAGCCTATCTTTAATGGGCGGCTGGGGCTGCGATCGTTTCGATGCGGGCGGACGGAGGCCTGGAGCGGCGCGGCATGCTTCTGCTCCCAGTGGGCCCACTCCTGGGCCATGGCGCGCGCGTCAAAACCGGGGTGGAAGTTCAGGGAGTAAATCAGATTGCTATGCACCCAGGCGTTCTCCGGCTTGATCTGGAGCGCATTACGGTAGGAGGTGATGGCTTCGTCGGATTGGCCCCGGTCCCTGAGCGCGCTTCCGAGATTGTTGTGGGCATCCACGTATCGAGGTTGCAGCGCGAGCGCCCGGCGATGCGCGGCGATGGCTTCGTCGAGATGTCCCTGTTCCCGGAGCGCGCCGCCCAGACAGCTATGGGCCTCCGCATAGTTGGGTCTCAATGCAAGCGCACGACGGCACGCGGCAATGGCTTCGTCGAGATGTCCTCGCTCGACGAGGGTAGCGCCCAGATTTTTGAGAGCTTCCGGGTAGTCGGGCTTGAGTTTGAGCGCGCGTTGAAACTCGGCGATGGCCTCGTCCGTCTCAATCCGTCCGGCCAGCGCGGCGCCCAGATTGTTATGGGCTTCCGGGTCGCCGGGTCGAAGCTCGACTGCGCGGCGGCACGCGGCAATGGCTTCCGCGAACTGCCCCTGGTCGATCAGCGCGGCGCCCAGATTTATGTGGGCCTCCGGATAGTTGGCATTGAGCTCAATGGCACTGCGGTAATGGGCGATGGCTTCATCGAGAAGGCCCCGCTCCTTAAGGGTGGCGCCCAGATTATTGTGAGCCTCCGGGTAGTCGGGTTTGAGTTGCAGTGCACGGCGGTAGCACGCCATGGCTTCCTCGAACCGGCCCAGCGCGCGGTGGGCTTCGCCGAGGTTGCAGTGAGCGAAGGGATTGTTCGAGTCGATTTCGATCGCCTGGCGAATCAAATCCACCGCGAGATCATGCCGGCCGACCTGGTGAGCGATGACGCCGAGCAGGTGCAGCGCGTCCGAATGTTTCGGCTGCGCGGCAAGAATTTGGCGGTAGAGCGCCCCGGCGTCCTGGAACTGCCCGGCTTGGTGATGTTGAAGCGCGATTTGAAACGCCTGTGGAATGGTCATAAAGAAACGCTGCGTCTCTCGATCTCGCTACCCGCCAATTGCGCGCAAAGAGAGAAGAATTTTGTTGGTGCAGGGAATTTTCCATCACTTCGACAGCGGCTAAATTCGTGCTTGCGGCCTCAGGTTCGGACGCTTGCCTTCACTCTGTGCGGCTGCTACGCCATCGTGATCCCGCTATGAACCGATTAACGTTTTTTCTGACAGTCGCATTTACATTTTTCGTGACCGCGTGGCTCCCAGCCCAGGAACCCGCATCGAAAACGGATCCCATTGTAGGGCGATGGATTTGGGTCGGCGCCCGGAATGTCACGATCAATGCAAACGGCACTGCTGTTCAGCCTGGCGAGGCTACCGCAGAGTGGAAGTTATTGCATGATGGCAACACCAACGAGCGCAAATACGAGTTTATATGGAGCAGAAATGGCGGCAAGACTTACATCCACACGGTGGTTCTCTCCAACGACGGCCAGCACCTTGATGGAAAGAATCAGGTAAATCAGCGTGTTTGGGCGAAGCGGGTGAATTGACAATTGGAGTGCATTCGGGATTGGAACCCGTGTAACAGTCTTGCCACCCTCTCACTGATATGAATCGAAAAGTTGCCATTGGCTGCGGAATTGCCCTCCTGCTGTTTTTGATCGGTGTGGGCGCGGTCATTTATATCGTCCCGAAGTTGGTGAGGAGGGGGGAGGCTGCTTTGAAGGAAGGCTTGGATAAGCACAATCGTTCGGTGGCTTTCGAGGTCGCCTGGAGGCCGCCGGCGGCGGCTCTGGATGCGAGCTGGTTTCCCAAGGAAGTCGGCGCATGGAAGCTCACGACCCAGGAGCCGTCCAAGGGCATTCTTCGATTGAACATCGACCGCCCCGGCCAGTATGGGGCTTATCAATCCGGCGCGGATGTCGTGGAAGTGAATATCATGCCGGCGAATGATTTGGAAAAGGATGCCCTGATCAGCCGCGCGCAAGCAGCGCTTTCGGGGGGTTCGACGTATTCGAGCACCATGGGGAACCGGTCGTCCGTGCGCACGAACGGAGACGATTATACGGAGATGTGGTGGCTGAAAAACTGGATGTTCATCTTCCACAAACACGGCGGAACCGATCCGGAAAGTTTCATCGAGCCTTATCTGACGGCGGTGCAGGCGGCATCGCCGGAGGCGCCAGCGCGATAAAACGCGCCGGACGCCGGAAGCTCCCCGGCCCCAAACCTCAAAGGAAGTTGCCGCGGCGGGGTTTTTAGCTTTGCCCCAACAGCCTTCCTCGCTCAGCCTTACATCCATCATGCACGCTCCCTCCACTTCCGCTCCCTGGTGGCGGCAACTCACCGGCTACCACTGGTTCGTAATTCTCGTCGCCTCGGCAGCCTGGTTCTTCGATTGCCTCGATCAGCGGCTGTTTTCTCTCGCTCGCATTCCCGCTCTTACGTCCCTCATGCACCTGCCGCCGGGAGATCCGGCGATCGGCAGCTTCGCCAAGGTGGTCACCGCGTGGTTTCTCATCGGCTGGGGCCTGGGTGGAATGACGTTCGGGGCGCTCGGCGACAAATTTGGCCGCGCGAAAATGCTGACGTTGACGATCCTGATCTACTCGGCCTTTACCGGGCTCAGCTACTTCAGCAAAACTAATATCGATTTTACGATCTTCCGTTTTCTCACGGGAGTAGGGGTTGGCGGGGTCTTTGGCCTGGCCGTGGCTTTGATTGCCGAGACGGTCCCTGACGGCGCTCGCGTTCAATCACTGGGGTTGCTTCAGGTGCTTTCCACCATCGGCAATGTGGCCGCGGGGTTTGCGAAACTCGGAATTGATGCGCTGGAGCACCACAAAATCATCGAAAACGGCAGCGGTTGGCGCTGGATGTTTTTGATTGGCGCGTTTCCCGCCCTTCTGATTGTCCTCACGCGCCATCGCTTGAAAGAGCCGGCGCCTTGGCTTCGGCTGAAGGAGCAAGGACGCTTGCCGAAGGGGAGTATTTTCGCGCCGTATGCCGGATTGCTTTCAGACAAGACTTGGCGCAAGAATTTGGTTGTGGGCGCCTTGATTGCCGCGACCGGAGTGGTCGGTCTTTGGGCCATCGGGGAATACGCCGTTGACCTGCAAAAGGCCGTCTTTACAACGCACTTCCAGAATGCTGGCCTTGCGCCTGCTCAGGTGAAAGAAAAGGTCGATTTCGCAATATTTTTGGCTTACGTGCTCAATATGTTGGGCGCGGGAGCGGGCATGTGGTTGTTCACGAGGTTCACGCAAGTCGCGGGACGAAGGCCCGCGTTTTTCCTAGGCTTTCTCATCGCGATGTTCGTCACCGCGTATGTTTATTGGAAAATGGAATCCCCGGCCGAC
>Ga0206905_10082_pt1 | contig 26651 bp, 23 predicted proteins | sample Alteio_BWOrgHeat_43_FD_152940 | JGI IMG/M metagenome (GOLD analysis project Ga0206905, IMG submission 152940) | Enriched cells from forest soil in Barre Woods Harvard Forest LTER site, Petersham, Massachusetts, United States -... | ecosystem: Environmental > Terrestrial > Soil > Temperate forest >...
AATGCCATCCTTCGCTTCACAATAGCCATAAGCCTTCCCTCCTTTTGAGGGGACCCGATTTAGCTATATTTCAACCAGCGCAGTATCTCAGGGAGATTCGGCTTCTTGCCGTACATGAGAATCCCCACGCGGTAGATACGGCTTGCTACCCAGAGGATAGCGTAAATGGTAACGATCATGAGCACGATCGAGAGGGCAATCTCCCATGCGGGAGGCATGGCCAGCGAAATGCGCAGAAACATGATCAGCGGTGTACAGAAAGGGATCAGCGAGATGACGCGAGAGAGCGTACCGCTGGGGTTGGTGATGACAGGTGCCAAAGCGAACATGCAGCCGGCCAGCGGCATGACCAGAATCATGTTGAGCTGCTGGAGCTCCTGCTCGGAGTTGACCATCGCCCCAAGCGCAGCGGCAACGCTGGAGTAAAGCAGATAGCCGAGCAGGAAGTAGACGATAAAAAAGATAATCTGCGTAGCATCCAGGGACACGTGCACAGTGCCACTGCCAAGGGCCGAGAGAATGGACGCACTGGTGAGCAGAAAAGCAGTGGCGAGCCAGACTGCGACTTGGGTGAGTCCTACGGCTCCGACCCCGATGACCTTGCCGGCCATCATCTCTTCAGGCCGAATAGTCGCAAGCAACACCTCGAAGACACGGGAAGTCTTCTCCTCGATGATGGATCGAGCGACGTTCATGCCATGGAGGAGAATGGCCATGTACATGAGCAGAAAGAGAACATACACGGCGACGAAGCTGGATGTAGTGTCGGCATTTTTGCCTGCCTGCGTTGTATTGACTTCGACGGGCTGCATCAGCGAGTCGACATCTGAGGCTACGATTCCTTCGTGTGCTAACTCTTCACGCATGAGCACAGTGCGCAGCGCGGTTGTAATGGTTTCCTTTGTGCCGATGTCGCCGGCCGAGCGAGGAGTATAGGAAAAATTAGGGCGGCCGTGCGGAGTGGAAGCGGGAGTGATCCAGAGGTAGCCATCGAGCTGTTTGTCAGCGAGCATGGAGTCCAGTGTGGCGCGTGTAGCGCTATTGCCGGGCGAGATGACATCCACGGTCATCTTGCTGCCTTTGCCGTTCTGAAGCTCGGATTGAAGGTCGGTGGCAAGTTGCTGGTCAGGAGAGACAATGGTGATGTGCGACGTGGACTTGGCCTTGCCGCTCATGATGATGGAGCCAATGATGCCAGCGCCCATCAGTACCGGGATGAGAATGGTGGTAATGAGGAAGGCCTTGGTGCGCACACGCTCCAGGTATTCGCGCTTTGCGATGAGCCAAACATTATGCATCGACTTTGCCCCCTACGGTTTCGATAAATATCTCTTCAAGAGTCGGCTCCATCACCTCGAAGCGGGTGATGTGTGCCTTTGTCACCGCCTCGGCCAGAAGAGCCTGCCCATCGCTGCCATCGTTGAGTTTGATCTCGGCCATACCGTTATAGTTCTTCGCACTCTCGATCGAGGGATGGTTTAGGAACGAGGCATCGCCCGTGAAGTTAATAATGACGCGATTAGCGGGGTACCGAGACTTGATCTCGCGCATACCGCCGGAGAGAACAAGATGGCCGCGATGAATAAGACAGATGGCATCGCAAAGCTTCTCAACCTGGTCCATACGATGGGTCGAGAAGAGGACGCTGCGGCCCTGCTTTCGAAGATCGACGAGGGTGTCCATGAGAAGCGAGGCATTGACGGGGTCAAGACCGCTGAAGGGCTCATCCATGATGATGAGCTCGGGCTCATGGAGAAGCGCGGCAATGAACTGGATCTTCTGCTGCATACCCTTTGAAAGCTCTTCAGTCTTCTTGGGGATGGCTTCGGTGATCTCCATGCGCTCGCACCAGACATGGGCGCGCTTGCTCGCTGTGACAGCATCGAGACCGTGGAGTTGACCGAGGAAGATGAGTTGGTCGATAACCTTCATCTTCTTGTAGAGGCCGCGTTCTTCCGGGAGATAACCGACGCGGTGGAGATTTTTGCGATTGAATGGTTCCCCAAAGAGGCTTACTCTGCCGGAGTCAGGGACCGTGATGCCGATCATCATGCGAATGGATGAAGTTTTGCCGGAGCCATTGGGGCCTAAGAGGCCAAACATGCTGCCAGGTTCGATGCTGAAGGAGAGATTTTCTACGGCTATTTTGGTGTCGTAAGCCTTACGGACCTGCTGGAGTTCTACGATGGGCATGTTTGCTCGCGAGATTTTTGTCGTCGAGCTTAGTTTAGCAGGGAGATTTCGAGACAAAACAGAGAGACCCTGGAGGCATGCCTCCTAGAAACCTGCCTATTCCAGCTGTTGATACATCGTCATGAAATCGAAGTTATTCCATGATTCGATGATTTTCCCATCTTTGAGACGAACCATACTCATTCCATGAAAGGTCACAGGCTTGCCTGTTGAAGGCCTTCCCAGGCTATCTCCAGTATGAGTCCCCGTGACAAGGCAGCGCGCCACAATCCTGTCGCCTTCGGTAACGGTCTCTTCTACTTTGATCTGGATGTTGGAGAATGCCGAACGGAAGGTCTTATGGAAGGATCGGAACGCTGTCATGCCATCGATCTCTTTTCCATCAGGGCCCTTGAGGCCGTGGCCCTTCGCATGAGGAGACATCATCTCGTCGATTGCGTCTTCGCGGCCCTTGTTCCAAACTTCTTCAAACCAACGCTCCATGAATGTCATTGTGAATCCTCCGATGTAGGTGGCGTTTTCGTTAGATCAAACAAGGTTCCCGGGGAAGTGATGGAATTATAGGACCAGCAGCGTCAGAGCCGAACAAATTCGCAGGTAGAAAATGGCTCCTTCTGAATGCACACGAGCTTCTTGGTAGCATCGCTTTGTGGCACTGGAACTTTCTACTTCGATCAAGTTTGTAAAGCGCGTGGGGGATCGCGTTGCCGCTGAGTTGGCCAAACGCGGCGTGGAGACCGTCGAGGACCTGCTGTACCACCTACCGTTTCGATATGAGGACCGGCTAAATCCGCTGCCGATGACCGCGTTGAAGGCTGGCATGATGGCTTCGGTGATCGGCGAGGTTCGGGGAACGGTACTGCTGCAGACGCGCCATATGCCGTTGTTCGAAATGACGGTAGGACAGGGCCTCAGCACCGTTAAGGCGATGTGGTTTCGTGGAACATACCTGCGAGATAAGTTTCAGGTCGGCCAGATGGTGGCTCTGTATGGGAAGCTGGAGGCTTCGCGAAGCAGCGCCGGCAAGTTCAAAATGATTCAGCCTCAGTTTGAGGTGCTTCCTTCGACCGGGGGCGCAGAGGCCGAATTTGCGATGCTGGAAGTGGGCCGAATTGTGCCCGTGTACGAATCTCTGGGCGGTACGACCGCATGGGGTGCGAAGCTGGGATCGAAGTGGCTGCGGCGGGTGATCTGGAGTTTATTCGAAGAGTTGGCCGCAAGCGGAGCCGATGCGGTTCCGGAAACCTTACCGGAGGCTCTGCGAAAGAGACTCGGTCTGCCGGGACGGCTGGAAGCGCTAAAGGCAGTGCATTTTCCAGAGGCTGGAACGCCGATGACAGAATTGATGTCCGCGGCTACTACAGGGCATCGCCGACTAATCTTTGAAGAGCTCTTCTATTTGGAGCTCGGACTTGAGTTGAAACGCCGACGAATGCGTGAGCGTGAAGGAACCGCTTTTGCGACTAACGTAAAGGTCCGCGAAGCAATCAAGCAGGTGCTTCCGTTTCATCCGACTGCGGCTCAGAAGCGTGTGCTCGGCGAGATTGCAACGGACATGCGCAGGGCCCAACCAATGCGACGCCTGTTGCAAGGCGACGTTGGTTCGGGCAAGACCATCGTCGCAATGCAGGCCGCGTTGGTGGCGATTGAGAATGGCTATCAGACCGCGCTGATGGCTCCCACGGAGATTCTGGCGACGCAGCACTATCTATCGGCGAAAAAACTTCTTGGCGGAGTAGTATCGCCGCGAACGGGCAAGCCATATCGAGTGACCCTGCTAACAGGCTCGCTCGATGTCGCAGCCAAGCGGGAGGCACGAGGGCGGATCTTTCGCGGAGAAACTGATCTGGCGATCGGAACTCATGCGCTGATTGAAGACAAAGTCGATTTCGACAATCTGGGTCTGGTCATCGTCGATGAGCAACATCGATTTGGAGTGCAGCAAAGGTTTCGCCTGATGAAAAAGCCAGGCGCGCTGGATCCTGACGTTCTGGTGATGACAGCTACCCCTATCCCCCGGACGCTGGCGTTGACGCTCTATGGAGATCTTGATGCGAGTGTGATCGACGAACTTCCGCCAGGTAGAACGCCAATTGTTACGCGGCGCACAACGGACGAACGCGCGGACGATGTATGGGCATTTGTAAAGAAACAGGTTGCCGCTGGACGGCAAGCCTATATCGTCTATCCAGTGATTGAGGGAGCAAGCGACGATCAGCCGGAACTGGATTTTCCTCGCGATGAAGAGGTTGAGACTTCGAGTGCAGAAGCTGGGAAGAAGGCTGCGAGTTCGTCGACTGCGTCGAAGAAAAAGACGAAGGCTGCAAAGACGGAGAAATTATTCGCTCCAAAGAAGGCACTCCGTGCGGCTACGGATATGTATGAGGAGTTGCGCACAGGCGCTCTCGACGGATTGCGGCTGGGGCTGCTGCACGGACGTCTAAGCGCGGATGACAAGGAAGTGACCATGCGACGCTTTCAACGCGGAGACATCGATGTGCTGATCACGACAACAGTGATTGAAGTAGGCGTAGACGTTCCAAATGCTTCCGTAATGGTGATCGAGCACGCAGAACGATTCGGGCTCGCGCAGATGCATCAGCTCCGTGGCCGCGTAGGGCGTGGCGCGGCGAAGAGCTTCTGCATCCTGATGACGGGCGGCAATGTAAGCGAGCAGGCTGAGGCACGTCTGGATGCGATGGTGCGAACACAGAACGGATTCGAACTGGCGGAGCTTGATCTTCAGCAGCGCGGGCCAGGGGAGTTCTTTGGCACGCGTCAGGCTGGATTGCCGGAGTTTCGCGTGGCCAATCTGGTGAGAGACCGTGCCGTGCTGGAGCTGGCCAAGATGGAGGCGTCGCGTTTCGCTTCGCAACCGGATCCGGCTATTCCGCGAGATGAAATCGATGCAGTATGGGCGCGGTTGAAGTTGCAATGGCAACGGAAATATGGGCTGGTGGAGGCTTAGATATCCGTCCGTCCTCCTCCCATCCACCGCTATAAAAATGCAATGGATGGGGCGCCCAAAATGGATTACGACGCAATTGCCGTTGCCATCATGTGATGGTGCTGCTGAGCGAAGTGAGCCTTCTTCGGCCCGCGCTTGCGCGCGACGAGTACACGGATGCGCTCGATCATCTCGGCAGGAGAGCTTGCACCCTTAGGCAGAAAGACATCAGCACATGAAGCGCGATCGAAGGCGTTGACGGTGCCTGAGACGATCATCGCAGGCAGGCCGGGCTGCAGTTGTTTAGCGCGGCGAACGAGTTCGTTGCCGTCCATCTGAGGCATGATCAGATCGCAGAGAAGAAGATCGAGAGAGCCAGGTGCGGCCTGCTCTACAACTTCAAGCGCCTGCTGCGAGGAGAGCGCTGCGATAACGCGATAACCACGGGTTTCGAGGAGGAAAGTTCGGACAGAGAGTACTTGCTCGTTGTCGTCTACGCAGAGAATCGTCTTCTTGGGCCGCAATGCAGTCTCGTTTTCTGCCGGACGCCGCCTTGTGGCGTGCTCCGGCCGATGGGCCATCCCTGCGCATCTGCTGGTTTGCAGACACACTGGTATGGTGTGTTCAAAAATGCCCCCTGGTCCGGCTGTAAGCGAACTCCAGCGCGTAGTGGGTCGACTGCTCCCGAGAGAGGCAGAACGAAGAGACGAAGCTCTCCTGTCTGCTTCTCGAAGGAACAGGGCCACTGGTCCGGAGCGCGAGGCTGCCGGACCATGGGGTGCGAGAGATGCTGTATGCCGTCAGGTTGCCACGCGCGTCTCCCAAAGCGCAAAAGATCGGCTGCTGCGGATACAGTAAGAACGAAGCGCCAAAGAGGCGGATAGGCTCAAACTGCGTTTGCAGGCAGTGATAATGCGCTGGGCGACGTCGCGACTGCAGGCAGTCAGGCGTCTCTCAACTCAAGTTGTCCGTAATACAGGCGAAAGACTCATCGTCGACAACCGCGCACTTTGCATGCGAAGTCATCGTCAACGCTTTCCAACAGTACGAACGCGCAGCGAAATTCGCAACAGCGAAGCTAGGGCGAAGATGGCAAATATTAGAGCTTGCACATCCACCGCAAAGCGGAAACGTGCGAATTTATTAGAGATTCATCATGTGTGCCTGTGAATATCGAGTGCATCACGGCAGGAAAAAGCGTCCCATTGCAACAGAAATGGTGCGCCCGCCGACGAACACTTCTGAAACATACTCGTGTCCATCGCGTTGACTGAGTGTCGCCGACACGTGAATGCGACTCGGACGAAGCATCTCGATTCCCTGTTCGATCACGATCGGTTGACGACTTGCCGCAAGACCGTAACGCACGAGATAAGAGATCGTGCAGCCCGACGCCGAACCGGTGGCAGGATCTTCGCCGTTGTAGAACTGCATACGTGCATGCCAATCGGCACCCGAGGCTGCATCCGCACGTGTAATGCAATGAAAGAATTTTGCATCGCTGCGCTTGAGGTAAGCGTTCGCAGAATGCTGAGGAATCTGGAGACGCGTTGCGACATCGAGCGACTTGAGTGGCACGATACAAAAGGCCATTCCTGTGGAGACCGTCTGTGCAGGAAGGCTGGGATCGAGATCGTCTACAGAAAGCCCAAGCACAGATGCAAGCGTGGCGCGATCATGAATATCACCGAAGGTGGGATCATTCTGTCGCATCGTCCCAAAGACGCCATGCTCACCTGGCTTGGCTGGAGTGAATCGCACGGGGATAGGACCAACGCGAAGGTCGAGCGTGATCTGTTCCGCGCCTTTGAATTCGGGATGGTTGCAGTAGAGCCAGGTCGCGGTACCAAGCGTAGGGTGGCCGGCAAACTGCAGTTCTTCATCTGTGGTGAAGATGCGGACCTGAACACCGCGGTCGCGTTCGATCTCAGGTTCACGAGGAAGGATGAATGTCGTCTCCGACAGATTGGTTTCGCGCGCGAGAGCCTGCATATCCTCAGTCGAAAGACCGCGTGCATCGGTAAAAATCGCGAGCTGGTTCCCTTCGAGTGGACGTTCGGCGAAGACATCGACCTGCGCAAAGTCGTAGGCCGCATGGGCAGTCGTCGGGGCCTCTGCGGAGTCTGCGGATGAAATTTTCAATGGATCGAAATGTTCTTCAGTTGACACGGAAAGCTCCTCACAGCTATGGTTTGGTTAGACCGCAATGGGGCCAACCTGCTTCATGCTAGCTTTCTTGAGCTAGCCGCGGTACAAAATATTCGATGATGATGACGCCCAACACGAATGCCCCGCTCTGCTGCTGCTGTTGCTGTAGCCTGGCGCGGGTGCGTGGATGAGCGATCGAAGTAAGTAGCTTCGAGAAGCACAGAACCCACCCAGAGCGAATGCCGGGTGGGTTTTTTACTGGTTGCAGAGATGTTGAATGACGGTTATTTCAAAAAAGTTAGGGTAGAACCCGAAAGGCAAATCGACCATGTCACTCCGTATCAACGATGTAGCACCTGATTTCACCGCAGAGACGACGCACGGCACCATCCATTTCCATGAGTGGATCGGCGACAACTGGGCAGTCCTGTTCTCTCACCCCAAGGACTTTACCCCGGTCTGCACGACCGAACTGGGCGCTGTTGCAGGCCTCGAAAGCGACTTCGCCAAACGCGGCGCGAAGGTAATCGGCCTCAGCGTCGATCCCGTCGAAAACCACGGCAAGTGGGCCGAGGACATCAAGGAAGTAAGCGGTTCGGCCGTGAACTATCCCATCATCGGCGACACGGAGTTGAACGTCGTCAAGTTGTACGACATGCTGCCTGGCGACGCAGGCGATAGCTGCGAGGGCCGTACCCCTGCAGACAACGCTCCTGTGCGCACAGTGTTTGTAATCGGCCCAGACAAGCGTATCAAGCTGACGCTCGCGTATCCGATGACCACTGGCCGGAACTTCGATGAGATCATTCGCGTGCTGGACTCCATACAGTTGACCGCAAAGCACAAGGTGGCGACACCGGCGAACTGGAAGCAGGGTGACGATGTCATCATCACCGGTGCCGTCTCCAACGAGGACGCGGACAAGATCTTCCCTGGCTACAAGACGGTGAAGCCTTACCTGCGTACGACTGCGCAGCCCAAATAATCTAGACTGTAACAAGCACCTCCGCCGTGCAACGCGGCGGAGGCAAGAGCACCGATGGCGAAGTGGCTAACGCGCTGGTCTGCAAAACCAGTATTCGAGGGTTCAATTCCCTCTCGGTGCTCCAAACTTCCTCTCTGAACGGCTCATCCTGTCAATTTAGATGCACGGAAGAAGTAGGTCGGAGTGCAGCTCCATGCATGGCAAAAGCTATTGATATGGACATCGCCATAGGGTGAAAATTTGGAGTCGTTCGGGTCGTACGCCTCCCAGAAGGTGTCCGCTCCAGCTTCAACCATGCCACCCCAATATTTCCTGATCAGTTGAAGCGCTTCTCTCCGCATCCCGCATTCGATCATGGCCTGGGTGACATGGTGATACAGATATGCAGTTGCTGGCTGAACCGAATTCTTATCCTCAAAGACCGCGCGCCGCAAAGCCTCAGCGGCCTCTTCTCTGCTATGGCAACCAGCCAGAGTCAACCAAGCCTGTGAAGCCCAGGACACTTGCTTGTCTGCCCCACTGATGCAGACCTTGAGATCAGGACTGTAAAAGTGTTCGTGAGCCGCCTTCGTCATCTTGTCCAGCAATTCCGAATAGCCGTTGATCTGGGCAGTATTGCCCGTCAACTCCGCGAGTTCACACAGCCTTCGTCCGGCATAAATGATGACGCCCTGCATCGCCGCGCTGCGATCCAACTTCATGTTCCAGTCGATAAAGGCCCAATACCTCTTGGGTATCTGAAACAGGCCCTGCTCGTCCACATATTGGAACAGCAATTCAAACTGGCGATAAGCAACAGGCCATAGCTCGCGAGCCGTCGCAATATCGTTCGTCGCTCTGGCATAGTCCAGCACGATAGCCCCGTAAAGCGCCGCATAGTCAAGGATGAAGGTATCGGTCGTACTCGGGGTTGGTTTTTCAAAGACACACGCAGGCAGAAAGCCGTCATGTTCACGCGGCAAGCCAGCAAACAGGTAGAGGCAACGTTTGACCAGATCGTGATTCGGAAACGTGACGTAGCTTGCCTGAGCCTGCAGACGAAGATCGCCAATCCATAGCCGTTGATCTCGCCGAGGGCCATCCTCAAACGTCGTCTGCATACAGTCTCGAAGCGTGGCCAAAGCAACCTGATCAACGCGCACGATCCAATCGGGAGTGCCAGTCGGCAGAGGCGCAGGTTGCCCCGGCGCAGAGGTAAGCGCAATCGCTTTGGTATCGAAGAAGCGGACCCCAAAGTTCGGCGACGTATCGATGACTTCGACCTTCACATAACGAAACGCATATCGCCGCAGCATTCGGACCACCTGAGGGAGGAAGTCGACGGTAATGATCTCCTCTGGCAGCCACGCACTGCTAAGTTGACCGCGATAAGGATCGAAAGGCTCGGCGACGTCTCCCGGAACTTCACCGAAGGTCAGTTTGAGCCGAACAGGCGAGTCTATGGACCGCCCTTCGCCAACCAGTCGAAATTCAAAATTCCCCGTCCGATGACCTTCGAAATCGAGAATGAACTGATCTCCTTTGTAGAGCAGACGTTTCGAAAGATCGGCGCCGTTCGACTCGACATCCATCTTCCAGCGCAGAAAGCGGCTACTGTCGCTGGCCGGCACAACAATCGAGACTGGTGATTGAGAGGTCTCTTTCAATTGCGGCTTTAATGATTCTGCATAGTCAACCCAGCGTCTTCTTCGCGTTGCCCATTCATCTGCCGAAACTGGAGATTTCCGAGAGGGCTCCTCCTCTGCAAACAGGGGCATCGACCAGGAAAGCAAAGAAGCGCCACCTGCAAGCGGTAAGAGTGCAGCACCACTAGCTGCTTTCAAAAGGGAACGGCGAGTGACAGGTGTTTTGGCGACTATCTCAACTTCGGAAGGACCCAAAAGAACAACCCCCTTGTGTAGTCAACAATCTTATCCTCGCCAGAGAGTTACTTTTTAATATTTCCTAAGAGATAAGAAGCGCACCGTCACAGGCACAATAGTCAAAACGAGGTGAGATCCATGGCATGTAATCCCGCAACATTGAAACAAATCCCACTGTTTGCGTTGTTGGATGACGATGAGTTGGGCGTACTGGCCGCGCAGGTCGAATTTAAGCAGTTCGCTGCCCGTCAGCGCATCTACAAGATGGGAGAGCCAGGTCACCACGCCTATGTGATGATGTCCGGACAGGTCCGTGTAACAACCGTCGACGAAGACCATCAAGAGGTACTGGTGGATGAGCCCGGCGACGGCGAGTTCTTCGGATTCGCCTCCATGCTGGAACAGACTCCGCATCAGACCACGGCGGTGGCGATGCAGGAGACATCCTGCCTCGAGATCAGCCGCGACGACATCGCCGTGCTATTGCAACGCAAACCAATGGCCGGGATGGACATGCTAACCGTGCTTGGTCGTCAATTCCATGCATCACAGCAGTTGGTACGAGGCCGGGCCAGCCGCAATATTAACGACATAATCGAAGAGGAATCGAGCTTCGGCGAGCGTATCGCCGACTCAGTCGCGGGATTCGGCGGGTCGTGGACGTTCATCCTAACCTTCCTCACCGTTCTGGTGGTCTACACTGCGCTCAACATCGGCTTGGGTCATAAAGCCTGGGATCCGTACCCTTTCATTCTGCTGAACCTGTTTCTGTCCATGCTTGCAGCCATCCAGGCGCCGGTCATCATGATGAGCCAGAACCGCCAGGACAAAAAAGACCGCGCGCGTGGCGAATTGGACTACGACGTCAACCGCCGTGCCGAATCGGAGATTCAGGGTCTGGCAAACAAGCTAAATCAATTAACCGACAAGATCGGCGACGTAGACGATCTGATGCGAGCGCATCTGAAACTCAATGGCGACTCGAAGAACCCCGCATAGCGCAACAGCATAGCTTTCAGCCATCTTTACAGGTAACTCGTCAACGCGCATACTAAGCGTCAACTTTCTCCGGCGAGGCGCGCATCGTAGATACCGTCTTCACCTCAACCCCTAACTCAACGGCATTCACGCTGTGCAGCGCGCTTCGTCTCGCATCGCCGTGGCCACAAAGCTACGATCCCGCGCACCACTGGCTGCTCTCGGCAGTATTGGCGGCACTGCCGCTGCTGGTTCTTCTAGTGGCCATGGCGGGCCTGCGCATCAAAGGGCATCTCGCCGCGCTTGCCGGCCTGGCTACAGCGCTGCTCATCGCGCTGGTAGTCTTCCACATGCCACCCCGGATGGCACTTCTCGCGACCGGCCTCGGCGCAGCATATGGGATCTTTCCCATCTGCTGGATCGTCTTTCCCGTCCTCTTCCTCTATCAGCTAAGCGTCCGTGCAGGAAGGTTTGCCTTGCTGCAGGAGTGTTTTATCGGTGTAACCGAAGACAGCCGGCTACAGCTTCTGCTCATCGCCTTCGCGTTCGGATCATTTTTTGAGGGGGCAGCCGGCTTCGGAACGCCGGTCGCCGTCTGCGGAACAATCCTCATCGGCCTCGGCTTCTCCCCTTTGCAAGCGGCAGGCCTGGCGCTGCTTGCGAACACCGCACCAGTGGCCTTCGGCGCAATTGGAACCCCCATCGTCGCGCTACACGGTATCACCGGGTTAGACACGATGCTGCTCTCTCGCGTCATCGGCCGTATCATCGCTCCCTTCTGTGTACTAGTACCGTTCTGGCTCATATGGGCCTTCGCAGGTTTCAGTGCGATGCTGGAGGTGTGGCCTGCGATCCTGCTGGCAGGCTCGACCTACGGCCTTACACTGCTCGCAATATCGACATTCCACGGACCATGGCTGGTCGATATCACTGCGGCAAGTCTCAGCATCGCTGCTCTCGTCGCCTTCATTCACATCTGGAAACCGAAGCGGACTCTCAATGCCGCACTCCAGGACATCACGCAGGACTCCGGCACAATCATCACCGACCGCAGCGCGACCGCATTTCGCGCCGCAGTCCCATGGATCACACTGACACTCTGTGTCGTGTTCTGGGGGATGCCCCGCATCTCGCAGTGGCTGGACGCAGCCACCAGTGTTCGAATCCCTATTGAAGGCCTGCACAAGATGGTGCTGCGAATGCCTCCGGTCGTACCCATTCCTACGGCTGAAGCGGCCATCTTCAACTTCAACTGGCTCTCCGCGACAGGCACGGGCATCTTCATCTCTGCTTTACTTGCAGGTTTTTTCATGGGACTCAAGTCGCGAGAAATATGGCAAGTCTTTCTACAGACCGCCATCTCCTTCCGCTTCACAGTCATTACCATCGCCGCGCTAATGGCCATCGGCTTCATTACCCGCTACTGCGGTATGGACGCGACCCTCGGCCTCGCCTTCGCGCGCACCGGAGTCTTCTATCCTTTCTTCGGCACGCTGATAGGCTGGCTGGGAACGGCCTCCACCGGCTCCGACACATCCTCGAACGTGCTCTTTGGCAATCTGCAAAAGCTGACGGCGCAACAACTCGGTATCTCTCCCTACCTGATGGCTTCGGCGAACTCGACCGGTGGGGTCATGGGCAAGATGGTTGCGCCACAGAGCGTCGTTGTCGCCACCACGGCCACCGATACCTACGGCACCGAAGGCACCCTCCTTCGCTTCGTCCTGCTGCACAGCATCGCACTGGCCTGCCTCATGGGTCTGCTTGTCACTCTCATCGCATACTGGCCCGCACTCAACCGCACGGTCCTTCGCTAGCATCAAGGCGCAAGCAGTATTCGCAGATCACGCAGATTATTCCCTGTCGGCCCCGTCACAACTGTGTCCTCCAACTGCGTCAGGAGCGAATAAGAATCGAATCCAGCCAGCGCATCAACGACAGAGTTTTTCAGAACGGACGCACGCTCAATAGTTCTTCCATCTACGATTGCACCGGCCGCAGGGCTGTTGCCATCCACGCCATCGCTGCCGCCGCTGAGCACGACAATCCCCTCACCAGCAATCTGCCTCGCGCACAACAACACAAAGTGCTGGTTACGCCCGCCTCTTCCCGCAACTCTCGGCGGCACTCGCACGGTAACCTCACCTGCGGACAGCAGGCATGCTCTTTCTTTCTTTGCTCTCATCGTCCGCACCCGATCCACAAGATACGTCGCCGCCTTTTCGGCGCTCCAATCGTCGCAGCGGTTGTCTATCTCGACCGACCATCCCAGTTCCACCGCACGAGCAGCAGCTGCCTCTTCAAGCGATGCGCTATCCAACAGCACGCTCCAACTCGACCGCGCAAACATTGCATCCCCGGGCTTCGGCGTCTCAGTCAATGCCTTGGACTCCAGCATCTTCGCGATTACCGCAGGAAAGCGTTCCATCAATCCATACTCATCCACAATCCGGTACACATCCTCTACCGTGCTGCAATCTGGCAGCGTCGGCCCTGAAGAGAGCGCATCCAACTCGCCTGGCGGCACATCCGAAACAAAGAGCGTCACCTGCTCCGCCGGGGTCGCCGCCGCCGCAAGCCGCCCACCCTTCACCGCCGAAAGATGTTTCCTCACAGCATTCATCGCAGCGATAGGTGCACCGCTCTCCACCAGCGCCTTGTGCGTCGCAACAATGGTCTCGAGCAACAGATCCGGCCACAAAAACTGCTCCAGCATCGCGGAGCCGCCGCCGCTTATCAGGAAGACCACCAGATCCCTCTCCGTCAGCGATCCAAGCGTCTTCAAAACATCCGCCGCCGCCGCAACCGAAGCCTCATTCGGACTGGGATGTCCACCGCAATACACGCGAAACGCCGGCGGCAAAGCCTCTCCCGACGCTCCCCCCACAACAATTCCTTCAAATCGTTCCGCGTCATTCCCCGCCTGCCGCAGAAAAGATGAAACCAGTGGATGAGCGGCTTTCCCAATCGCAACAATCAGACAACGCTCGTACTCGCGTAGCAAATAACGGCGCCCATCAATCTCCACCGCCCCGTTACTGAAGCGCACTTGCCGTTCCATCGCAGGCTCAACCCGCGAGGCCTTCAACGCATACAAAAATATATCAAGCGCATCCTCGCGAGCATTATTCATGTCCGCTACGATCCCGCGCCGTCAACCGTCATCACCCGCAGTGCAGGCGCAACGATTAGCCGCGCCTCCGTGCGAGCCTGAATTTCCACGACATCCATCCCCTCTGCTATCTCGGTCAACACCAGCCCCTCCGGCTTAACCTGAATCCAGCAGAGCTCCGTGACGATGTCGTGCACGACACTCTTTCCCGTCAGCGGCAACGTACACTCCTTCAAAATTCTCGATGCCCCATCCTTGGTTTGGTGTTCCATCGCAACGATCACCCTCCGCGCTCCGGCCACCAGATCCATCGCCCCGCCCATGCCCTTCACCATCTTTCCTGGAATCGTCCAGTTGGCAAGATTACCGCGCTCATCCACCTGCATCGCACCGAGCACGCTCATATCCATGTGCCCACCGCGAATCATTGCGAACGATTCCTCGCTGCCAAAAAATGAGCACCCCGGCAACCCCGTCACCGGCTGCTTGCCGGCATTAATCAGATCCGGATCAGCCTGCTCATCCGTTGGCGGCGGCCCAACACCAAGCATCCCATTCTCCGACTGAAACATCACGTTCATTCCCGCAGGAATATAAGCCGCGATCATCGTCGGCAAACCGATCCCCAGGTTGACGTAGAAGCCATCCTTGAACTCCAGCGCAATCCGCCTCGCGATCCGTTCCTTGCCGGTCAAGATGCACCTCCCGATTGGATAAACTTCGATTCAATCGGCTTCCGATATTCCACGCCAACTACGATGCGATTCACATAAATCCCCGGCGTTACAATCCGATCCGGGTCGAGCATCCCCGGCTCCACCAACTCCTCCACCTCGGCAATCGTCAGCTTCGCGGCAGTAGCCATTACGGGATTGAAATTCCGCGCCGTCTTCCGATAGACAAGGTTGCCATAGCGATCCCCACGCCACGCCTTAATCAGCGCGACATCCGCATGCAGCGCCTTCTCCATCACATATTCGCGCCCATCAATCTCACGCGTCTCTTTTCCTTCCGCGACAATCGTGCCAAGCCCCGTCGGAACATAAAACGCTGGAATCCCCGCACCACCCGCGCGAATTCTCTCCGCCAGCGTCCCCTGCGGAACCAGCGTCAAGTCAAGCTCACCGCGCAGCACCAGCGACTCCAGTTTGCGGTTCTCCCCCACATAGCTGCCAATGTGCGAGGCAATCATTCCCGCCTCCAGCATCAGGCCCATGCCAAAGCCATCGACGCCCATATTGTTGCTGATCGTATGAAGTCCTGTAATCCGCCGCTTCACCAAAGCCGCGATCAGGTTCTCCGGAATGCCGCAAAGTCCAAACCCACCAAGCATGATCGTCGAGCCAGAGACGATATCGGCGACGGCGGCATCCGCGGATGGAACGACTTTATTCATCCTTCAAAATCCAGAGAACAAGGTCCAGAGAAGCCCCGCGCGGCGGAAGTGAACACACCGCGCAGGTCCAGCGCTTACTTTGCTTGCGTCGTAAAGGTAAAGGTGGTCGTGCTATGCCGCGTCTCACCCGGCTTCAACTCCGTCGTCGGGAACGAAGGATGATTCGGCGAGTCCGGAAAATGCTGCGTCTCCAGACACAAAGCAGCATTTTTCACATGCCCTTCCTGCGCTTTGCCGAACTTCGTCCCATCCAGAAAGTTGCCCGAGTAAAACTGCACGCCCGGCTCCGTCGTTGTAACAGTAAGCACTCGTCCGCTGCTCGGATCGTAGACCCGCGCCGCTGTCTTCGTCTCACCATTTTGCCCGCGAAGCACCCAGTTGTGGTCGTAACCGCCGGCAATCTTTAGCTGCTCATTATCATCGTGGATGCGCTTGCCAATCACAGTCGACTTGCGGAAATCGAACGGTGTTCCTTCGACAGGGGCAAGCTCTCCAGTCGGGATCAATCCGGCATCCACCGGCGTAAATTTGTCGGCGGGAATCATCATCTCGTGATTGAGAATCGTTCCCTTGCCATCGCCCGCCAGATTGAAATAGGCGTGGTTCGTCAGGTTGACCACAGTGGGCTTATCGGTCGTTGTGCTGTAGTCGATACGCAGCGCACCATGGTGCACCGTATACCGGACATGCGCGGTTAGCGTACCAGGATACCCCTGATCCCCATCCTTGCTTACCAGCGTCATCTCCACGCCATCGGCAATCTCGCGTGCTTTCCACACCAGCTTGTCGAAGCCTATGTTGCCACCGTGCAGCGAGTTCGCATTGTTGTTCACCGGCACCTGATACTGGTGGCCATCGATCGAAAACTTACCCAGCGCTATCCGGTTTCCATACCGGCCTACGATCGCGCCGAAGTATGTCGTCTTGTCCTCGAGATAGCCATCCAATCCGCTATAGCCCAGAACAACATTCGCCACCTTGCCATCGCGGTCCGGCGTCTTGATCGAGACCACCCGCGCTCCATACGTCATAACCTGAGCTTCGATACCCTCAGCCTTGAGCGTGTAAATATCCACAGGCGTGCCATCGGATGTGTTTCCGAATGCCGCTTTCGTCACGGAACCGTGCGCTGCCATTGCAGTTGTCATGGTAAGCAGAATAACCCTTGCCAAACTCTTCGTCATTTTTTCTCTATCCCTTCGCCCTCCGAATTCCACCCCTGGCGCATTCGCCACGAGATAACGCATACCGGAGCAACCTCGCCAATATACTTCAACTGTTGCGCCGTAACGAAACGACGGTAAGATTGGGCGTCAAATCAATCAACCTCAGGACGGCTATGAAACTTCGCCCCGGCGTTTTTGCTCTGCTGACCCTCGCGCTCTTCTGCCTTTCCTGCCTTCCTCAAAACGCCAACACTGCGCCGGCTGACCATTGGGTTGGCACATGGGCAGCAGCACCCATCCCCATGCCAAACACCGAAGGCATCTTCGGCGCCGCCGACACCACCTACCGCGAGATCGTTCACATCTCTCTCGGTGGGCCGCGCCTTCGCATCGTCCTCTCCAACGAGTTCGGCCTCGATCCCCTCACCATTAGCGCGACCAGCATCGCGCTGCCCAGCACAGGCAGCGCGATCGACCCGACCTCCGCCACTCCCCTCACCTTCGGCGGACGCCCCTCCATCACTATCCCCGCCGGAGCACTCGTCGTCAGCGACCCCGCCAACCTCAAGTTAGCCCCCTTTGCCGACGTAACCGTCAGCCTCTTCGTCCCCGCGCAGCCTATGCGGCAGATCACACATCACAGCTACGCCGACCAGACCAGCTACACTGCCCCAGGCAACGTCGTCAGCGCCAAAGTCTTTGAGTCTCCCACCAAAATCGCCAACTGGCCGTTCCTCAAAGGCATCGACGTCATGGCCGACAGCAAAGCCGCCTCCATCGTTGCCTTCGGCGACAGCATCACGGACGGCGTTCTCAGCACTCGCAACGCAAACGCCCGCTGGCCCGACGACCTCGCTCGTCGCCTCCAGGCCAACAAGAAAACTGACAACCTGGGAGTTCTCAACCAGGGAATCGGCGGCAACCGCATCCTGCACGACGGTACCGGCCCTAATGCCCTCGCCCGTTTCGACCGCGACGTCCTCGCCCAGGCAGGCGTCAAATATCTCATCATCATGGAAAGCATCAACGACATCGGCCACGCCCAGGATCCGGTCAATCCCTTCGATGTCGTTCCCGTCGAAGACATCATCGTCGGTCTCGGTCAACTCGCCACTCGAGCCCACACTCATGGCATCAAGGTCTACGGCGCTACTCTCACCCCCTATGTCGGAGCCAAATACGCCTCCCCCGCTGGCGAAGCCATGCGTCAGGCCGTCAACAAATGGATCCGCACCACTGACCAACTCGATGGCGTCATCGACTTCGACAAAGCCACGCAAGACCCTGTCCATCCCAGCGTCTTGGCCCCCTCCGCCGACTCCGGCGACCACCTTCACCCCGCCGATGCCGGCTACAAGATCATGGCCGACTCTATCGATCTCAGCCTCTTCACCAAATAATCTCGTTATTTATTGTGATCTTCCAAAACGATCAATACTTTTCCTCGAGCGTGTCCTTCTTCCAAATACTTGATAGCCTCAGGGACCTCGCTCAACCTGTAACGCCTATCGATGACCGGTGTTACCTTTCCGGCCTGAATAAGCTCGCACAAGGTGGTCAGGTCTTCCTTGCTGGCCTTCGCAAGAACCCCGACCAGCTTTTGGCTTCCAAACGCTGACAACACCAGCGACTTGATCAAGCGAGTTATAGGGCGCATCATCCAACGATCGCTTGGACCGCCAGCTCCTACATATATCCCTTTCGGATTCAAGACACTCCTGCATACCGACAACGGATGTTGCCCGATGCAATCGAAGAACAGGTCGTAACGCTGCCCGTTCCTGGTGAAATCCTCTCGCGTGTAATCGATGACGTGATCTGCGCCGATGGATTGAACCATCTCCACATTCCTCGTACTGCATACGCCGGTTACGTCCGCGCCGAACGACTTGGCGATCTGCACGGCGAACGTACCCACCCCTCCCGATGCACCGTTAACCAAGACCTTCTGTCCCGGCTGAAGTCTCCCCCTATTGCGAAGGCCCTGCAATGCGGTGAATGCTGCAATTGGCACACAAGCCGCTTGCTCGCATGTCACGTCATCCGGCTTCACCACCAATGCGGACTCGCGAGCACACGCATACTCGGCGAAAGCTCCCTTGCAGGTACCGAACACAGGATCGCCAGGTTTAAAGCGCGTTATGTTCTTGCCGATCGCTTCAATCTGACCAGCTACATCAGCGCCTAGTCGCGTGACCTTTGGCTTAAGCAGCCCAGCCACGATGCGAACACCGTATGGAGTGCCTCTCATGAAGTGCCAGTCATATGGATTGACGGAAGCCGCACAAACTTTTATCAGTACTTCATCGTCTGCCGCAGTAGGATCTTCGACCTCTTCAAATCGAAGAACATTGGGTGAACCATACTCGCGATAAACGATGGCTTTCATCGGTTTCCTCCCAGCGCCCGTTTAATCGAGTGAGTACACGATACGCTTGTGGAGGCCATAAAAGAGTGCGTGGGCGATTCTGCAACAACTACCAATACTGACCAGTCAACACCCGACCATTGAGCTATGAATCAGGTACGGTTCTTATTCACAATCAACCGTAACTGCAATCAACTCCTCCTTATGCGCGACCGTTGTAGATCCATCCCCAAAGCGAGTCCGCAGCCAATGATTTGCAGGCTCCGAATAGAATCTGGCGACCAGTTCCCCGAGGACTCCCGATAGAACAATCACGGCAACGAAGAGAAGCGAAATGAGGCTCATGGGCTTTCCGGCTCTCTTGAACAGGTTGAAGAACGCGAAGACAATAAACATGTGAGTGAGATAAATCTCATAGCTGCGCCGTCCGTATACCAACAACGGATTGAAGATGCGAGGGGCTTGCCATCTCGTCTGTGCGGCAGCAACAATCAACATGCAGGTCCCCACAGCAAGGAGTGTCATTCCCAATCCAACACTATCCAGACCGAGCCTGTTCACCTCTCGCGAGAAGCCCAGACACAATACCAGTAATGCCGAACCAATTCCAACAAAGATCATGAGCGCTGGACGGCCAAAAGAACGACGCGCCGCAAACAAAGCAGTCAGGCAGCCTAACGCAATGGCATCCATGCCCCCGAGATAGGAGTATTCCTGCCACGTCTCATTCCCGTGAGCGAGAACCGTTCGCCCGAACGGCCCGAGCACCACGAACATCAAGAGGAACACCACCAGCCACTTACCTCGGCCTAATAAGTAGCAAGCAAGCGGAAAGAAGAGATAGAACGTCTCTTCCACCGAGAGCGACCACAAAATATCCCAATTGCCTGGCAAGTAACCCTTCGTAGCTTCCAAAAGGCCAACCCGAAAAGTAAGAGCAGCGACGAGAGCCGACCTGAGCCCACCTACGTTTTTTGAGACCGTGAAGTCTTTGAAATGGAATACGTGTAGAAGGCTCAGGACCGCCAGGAGGGTGAGCAGCAACGGAGCGATACGCGCGAAACGAAGAAGGTAGAAATCTCGTATATGAATACGTGACAGATTGCCCCAACGATTGATCGAGGTGGTCGTTATGAGAAAGCCTGAAACGGCGAAGAATATTTGCACTCCCGACTGCCCCTGCCAAACCAGAGACGATGCGAGCTGCGGCGGCAGGCCTTTGAGGTAAGGGAGACGCGCAAACAACAAACGCATGTTGACGTGGTTCATCAGGACGAAAAAGATGGCAAGGGCTCGGAGACCATCGATTCCATCGATGCGAGACCAGGTTCGAATGCGATTGACTTGCATATTCTCGACCATATCTCATTGTGTGGAGTCGTAGCGTCTTTAGAGCATTCAGAATCACTTCAGTTGACGGGGGAGTTCTCAGGTCGTAACCTCCAACGCATTCTGGGCGCGTAGTCAGCAACTCGGAAGCAGTTGAATAGATCGGTAATGACAAGTCGACTATTGGGTAGCTCTAGAGAAACGGCTCTGTTCACGAAGGAAAGCAATTCAATGCCAAACCCAACCATCCGCCCGGCACATCTCGACGATGCGAATGAGATCTCAAAGATGTGTGAGCTGCTCTGGCCCGATGCGCCCGCCGACGAACATAGCAAAGAGATTGTCCAACTCCTCGCATCCGGTCACTACGGCACTCTTCCGGCAACAATCTTTGTCGCTCACGACGAAACCGATAAACTCAATGGCTTTCTTCAAATTGGCCTGCGCTCGCACGCGGACGGCTGCGATCCAGCGCATCCCGTGGGCTTCATTGAAGGATGGTTCGTCTACGAGGCACTCCGCCACCGCGGAATCGGCAGAGCATTGATGCACGCGGCCGAGCAATGGGCATGCGCCCATGGGTGCATCGAGATGGCCTCCGACACATGGATCGATCACTCACTGTCTCAGATCGCCCATCGAGCATTAGGCTTCGAGATCGTCGACCGATGCGTCCACTTCCGTAAACACCTGTAATGCGATCCGCGAGCGGCCGCTCCACAATCGCCCGCAATCCCTCACCGAAGTAAGGCCGCGATGTTTTCGGCCGTTGCAATTCTTCTACTCAATCAAAAATTCAGGATCAACAGGAACCTGTAACGCGGTCGCGAGCGCATTCGTTTCACTTGCCATGCCTACCACCGCAAGAAACTCGGCATGCTGTTGATCCGTTAATCCCTTGGCCCGCGCTGCCGCAGTATGAGAGTGCGCGCAATAACTGCAGCTATTGGCCGTTGATACCGCAATGTAAATCAACTCTTTCGTCAACGGATCGAGCTCGCCCGGCGCGACCATCACTTCCTTGATGCTCGACCATGTTCGTTCCAGCAGCGCCGGTTGATTAGCAAGCGCTCTCCAGAAGTTATTCACAAAATCGGATTTACGAGTAAGGCGTATATCCTCGAAGACTTTTCTCACACGAGGATCGGCTGACACTTCTTCGTCGGTCCAGAGCTTTACAGTAGCCATAGAAAGAACCTTTCAAGGAACGCAAATATTCTTCGCCTCTTATAAGGTAAAACCACAATCCCTGAATACGCTCATCAAGAAGCAACTAACGCCCCGGAATATAATTCACTACTTCAAACGAAGCAGGGTCTCATTCGCGGCCACGTATCGCACGGCAACCATTAGGCCGCTTAGCCCACAAGCATCCGCTCCAGCGGCCCGGGCACCTTCACCGAAGCCATCCCCGCAGCAGTAGCCGACTGAATCCCCATATCCGTATCTTCAAACACCAGGCATGCCTCAGGAGCTACACCCAATCTCTCCGCCGCGATCAAAAACGGCTCCGGATGCGGCTTGCTCATCTTATAGTCGCCCGCACAAACCAGCGTCTCAAACTTATCCAGAATCCTCAGCGAAGTCAGCGACGCCACCACGGAATCCCGTGTGCTCCCCGACACCACGGCAAACGGAACCTGCCCATGGCTCAGCTCAATATGTTCCAACACCTCAGGCACCCCCTTCAGCTCCGGAAGCAGTCCAAAATAAAATTCTTCCTTGCGCTTGCGAATCTCTTCCACCGGCATCCTCAGCCCATCCCGCTCATTCAGCGTGGCAATAATCTCCACCACAGGCATCCCGCCCAGCGAGTAGAAATGCTCCTCGGCAAATTCGCAGTTCCACTCCGACAGCACATGCTTCCATCCCAGATAGTGCAGCGGCATCGAGTCCGCAATCGTCCCATCGCAATCAAACAGGTACGCTTCAAAAGGGCCCTCAGGCAACTTCAGCTTCATCAATCAATCTCCAAACAAACCATGCGCCAGACAATCAGAGGCGGCAACCAGATCAAAACCTCTGATCCGCGCGCCGCCCCTTCTTTTATTTGATGCAGAAAAATCTACTTCAACTCATATCCGGCAAAGAAGTAGCCGATCTCAAACGCAGCCGTATCCTCTGCATCCGAGCCGTGAATCGCGTTCTCGCCAATCGACGCCGCAAACTGCTTGCGGATCGTTCCCTCTTCCGCCTGTGCCGGATTCGTCGCGCCCATCAGCTTGCGCAGATCGGCAATCGCATTATCCTTCTCGAGAACCATCGGAAAGATCGGCCCGCTCGACATGAACTCCGTCAGCTCGCCGAAGAATGGACGTGCTGCATGAACGTAATAGAAGCCCTCGGCCTGCGCCTTCGAGATGGAGACCTTCTTGATGGAAACAATCTTGAATCCCGCCTTTTCAATCTCGGCGAGAATGGCGCCTGCATGGCCCTTCTTGACCGCGTCCGGCTTGATGATGCTGAATGTGCGCTGTGACAACGTAGTTCTCCAATATTCGGTTTTTCTCAATTTTCAGTGAGAAGTATGTATCTCTAGTCTACCTTTTCAGCGATTTTTGCGGGCGAAACCACTTTCCACCAGCATTAAAACCCCGCTAATACCGCCAACTCTTCAAATCCGCCCCAGCCGGAGCCGTCTTCTCGATCCGCTCCATAATCTTCGGCAGATACATCGTGTTGTAGTGCAGCCGCGAGTACGCATTCGGCAGCGTCGGATCGCCATTCCAGCAATGCTCCGCGCGATCGCCATACTTCACTTCGCCTTCATACGGCACACTTCCAGGCGTCGAACCCGTCGTCTTCAAAAAGTCTTCCATCAGGTAGACAGCATTATTCAAAAAGTACGTATCCGCACTACCCACATACAGATGCAGCTTGCCCTGCAGCTTCGGCCCCAGCGTCGGCCAGTCACGCTGTAACTTCGCGTTCAAGTCGTAGTGTTCCTTCCAATACTGCGCCACCTGCGGATCAATCGCTCCCGTCTTTTTATCGAAGATCGGCTGCGGATACCCATCCTCACCCACAGGCGAATAAACCGCCTGCCAAATATCGAACTGATCGCCCGAGCGCCCATGATCTCCCAATGCCGCCTCATACGCGACGTTGTCCCGCACCGTGATCAGCGTATGCCCAAGATAGTCCCGCATCGCTGGTTGCTCTATTTGCTTATTCTCTCCCTGCAGATAAAACATATTCTTCTGGTCGTAAAGATCGGTCGTCATGTACGCATGAAAGTCCACCGGATCGGGACAAGCCACAAACGCACCGTTGTAATCATCCGGATAGAAGATCTGTGCCGCCAGTGACTCCCATCCGCCCGTCGACCCGCCATAAAGAAACCGCGCCCAACCCTGCCCAATCCCACGAAACTGCTTCTCAATCGCAGGCAGCAGCTCCGTCTCAATCGCATCACCATAAGGCCCAAGATTCGCCGAGTTCACCGCATACGAGTCATCGTAGTAAGGATTCGCATGCTGAATCTTCACCACCAGAATCCGCGGAAAATTCGGGCTTATCCATTGCTGATACGTCTTGTACGCCTCCTCCTGCTGAATCCGGTTGTACCCTTTCAGATGAAACCGCTCCGAATAATCCGGCTTCAAATCCGGATCCGGCGGAGTCGTCCGAAAATCATCAAAGCCATCCACAAAATGATCGTGAAAGATCGCCAACGGATAACGTGCATCCGGATGCTCATCAAACCCAGACGGCACCAGCACAATCGCACTCAGATAAACCGGCCGTCCCCAGAACTTCGTCAGCAAGTCACTCTGAATCTTGATATGCCGAACATATTTTGTATCAGCCACAGGAGCAATTGGCGGAATCACCTTATCCAGCGTCACCGCAACCGGCACACTCCCCGTCCCAATATGAATCTTCTTCGGCGTGCTGTACAGATTCCCCGGCGCAAGATTCCAATGCTTCCCCTCGCCCCGATCTGGCGACAGCTTCACCGTCTTTCCATCCCCTCGATGGAACGTCTCATACACATCCAGCACCGCCTGCACGGTGTAGTCTCCCGCAGGAACATCCTTCAAACTCCGATACGGATACCCGTCCGCCTTATCCCCCACCACCACCGGCTCACCCGGCTTCAACCCATCCACCGTCACGCCAAACACCATCTGTGTCCGCGGCGTATCGTCAATCTGCATCCGCGGCTCCTCCGCGGGATCGTTCGAGAGCAACAGCAGCACACGCCCATCCAGCGGCTTAGCCGACTGCGACGCGGGAAAACTGACTGTGAACGTTGGAGCGACCTGTCCCTGAAGACAAACCGAGCCCGAGACCGCAAAAAGGGCAGCAGTTAAAAAGAAATGACGCATAAGGCGAGTATATGTCGCCCTATGCGCCCTTCCAATCTCAAGCATCCAATCAAAGATGCGCAACACCGCATGGCTGTGGTTCGCAGGCTGCATCGCATGGTTCGTGGATGGCCTGATAAGCCTCCGCCTTCACTCCATCCAACACGCCCAGCTAGCCTTCATGGTGGCCCTGGTCTTCCTCGCCGCCGGCTTCTTCTACCGGCGGCAAAAGAGATAAACCTAAGCCTTCCTCAGCACCCGAGCCATCGCCTCGCCAATCTCAGCCGGCGACTTCACCACGGTAATACCCGCCTCAGTCATCGCCTTCATCTTCTCCGCAGCCGTACCTTCGCCGCCGGAGATAATAGCTCCAGCATGACCCATACGTCGTCCCGGAGGGGCCGTCTGCCCGGCAATGAACCCGACCACCGGCTTCTTCACATTCTCCTTGATGTACTTCGCCGCCGCCTCTTCCGCCGATCCGCCGATCTCACCAATCATGATGATCGCCTCAGTCTCAGGATCCTCATTCAGCAGCTTCAGCGCATCAATATGCGTCGTCCCAATAATCGGATCGCCACCAATTCCAATCGCCGTCGATTGCCCAATCCCACGCGTCGTCAGCTGATAAACCGCCTCATACGTCAGTGTCCCCGACTTCGAAACAATCCCGACATTGCCTTCCTTATGAATCCGCCCCGGCATAATCCCGACCTTCGCCTTACCCGGCGAGATCACCCCCGGACAGTTCGGCCCAATCAACCGCGACTTGGATTTCTTCACAAAATCCCACGTCTTCACCATGTCGAGCACGGGAATGCCCTCCGTGATGCAGATCACCAGCGGCACTTCAGCAGCAGCAGCCTCAAGAATTCCATCCGCAGCAAACGGCGGCGGCACAAAGATCACCGTCACATTCGCACCCGTCTCCTTCACCGCCTCTTCAACAGTGTTGAACACAGGCCAACCCTCATGGATCGTGCCACCCTTACCCGGCGTCACCCCACCAACAACCTTCGTCCCATACTCCGCGCAACCCTTGGCATGAAATGTTCCCTCACGCCCCGTAATTCCCTGCACAATCAGCCGCGTATTCTTATCAACCAGAACTGCCATTTCGCTCTCCTATCCAATCCTACGTAATGCGCGACGTATTTCGCTCCTAATGCCTTCTACTACCCATGCACCCAGATGCCCGGTGTCAATGCTCTACGGGAGGCGCCGAAGCGGCTCCCCCAAAACTTCGAAACAGGTTTACTACGCGTTCTGAAGCATCAGGCGCGTAAAACATCTCGGTATTCAACATCGTGTCCTGTGTCATGTCCCGCATACGGGCGAACATCTCGGCCTCATAAGAGGCAATCGCGCTGGCAATGTCCGTTGCGCTGACCAGCGCGCGGGACAGGACGAGGGCATCCAGCATCGCCATGTTCACTCCCTCTCCGGCGTATGGCGGCATTACGTGCGCCGCATCTCCGATCAGGGTTAGATTGGGCTTCGAGTCCCAGCGCTGGTCGGCCGGACAGACCAGAAGCGGACGCCATACCATCGAAGTTGCCCTCGCAAACAGCGGCTCCCACAGCTCACTCCATCCTTCGAAGTTCGCATGAAACCAGGCCACACGCTTCTCCGAGGTATCCGCGTCCTCCATGCTCCACTTCCCGTCTGCATCGCTGCACTTCAATCCGGCGTAGAACAGCATGCTTCCGTCGGGCTTGGTTCCCATCCCAATGGTTCGCTCACTCCCCAGCGCAATCAACGCGGCTCCGCCAACCAGGTTCCACGGTTCGGACACCGCGTCCTTTGCCGCTGGGACGACGCCCTCCACGAGCGAGACCCCAACGTACTCTGGTCGGA
>Ga0206905_10084_pt1 | contig 26317 bp, 26 predicted proteins | sample Alteio_BWOrgHeat_43_FD_152940 | JGI IMG/M metagenome (GOLD analysis project Ga0206905, IMG submission 152940) | Enriched cells from forest soil in Barre Woods Harvard Forest LTER site, Petersham, Massachusetts, United States -... | ecosystem: Environmental > Terrestrial > Soil > Temperate forest >...
AAGGAGATTTCCATTTTTATCAAAAACAACCAATGAAGGGATCCCTTTAATTTGGTATTGGCGCGCTAATTCATCACCAACATCTACATTGACTTTAAGGAACTTGATTTTCCCTGAAAATGTGTGTGCAAACCGATCAAAAAAAGGTGCGAAATTTTTGCAAGGCCCACACCAAGTTGCATAAAAATCGACGATGATAGGGGTTTTAGAATTTTTAAGTTCCTGATGAAACTGGGAAGCGCTTTCAATCTCGATTACATCAATACTCTCTATATTTTCAGCAACTTGATCTTGAGGGATAAGTTTTGCTTTTTCAAGTGGGGGAAGTGACGAAAGAAATGACTTAGCCTGCATAGCAGCTTTTGCTCCATCTCCAGCAGCAGATACTGCTTGTTGGTAAATGGGATCAGCTATATCCCCTATAGCAAAAACACCAGGAGAAGAAGTTTCTTGCTGTTTTTTCAAAAGGACAAAGCCATTTTTATCTAACTCTACCTGATTTTTTAAGAACTTAGAATTAGGAGTGGATCCTACAGCTAGAAAAACTCCGTTAACGGGAATGTTCTCCACTTTTTTCTTCTTTTGGATAACAATATGTGTGACGCTATCCCCATTTCCCTTGATCTCTTTGACATTTGATTCATAGATCACTTCTACGTTGGGCTTGGTAAGAAGGGTTTCTTTTCTTTGGTTTTCTAATGTTTTAAATTCTTTGCCTCTTACAATTACAAATACTTTATCTGCAATATCAGAAAGATAATGAGCTTCTGTAATTGCTGCATCACCGCCGCCAACTACGGCAACTGTTTTATTCTTGAAAAGAGATCCATCGCAGACTGCGCAGGAATAGACCCCTTTGGACCAATATCCCTCTTCTCCCTGTTCCCCTGGAACATTGAGAAAACGGGGAGTAGTGCCCATAGCAATAATCGCTGTTTGGGCTTTAAATTTATGATAGGTTTCTTTTCCAAAAAGGCTTTTTGTTGTGATTTGGAAGGGGCGTTTAGTAAAATCTACTTCCACAACCTCTTCAGATAGGAACTTGGCTCCATTAGAAACCGCTTGGCTCTTGAGCTTATCAATGAGGTCAGCCCCCGTAATTTCGAGTTCTCCTGGCCAATTTTGTACTCTAGGAGATTGAGCTAAGGCACCTCCTGGCTTTGATCCTTCAATGACAAGAGGGGTAACTCCTGCTCTAGATAGGTAGAGCGCGGAGGTAAGTCCGCCAACCCCCCCTCCTAAAATAACTGTAGGATACACCTCTTCGACTTCAGCGCTAAGGGCTGCTGTGAATAGAAGAAAACCAAGAAAATATTTTTTCATAGAGAACCCCTTAATAAATTTGATTTGATCTCCTTATTGTAACTTTCTCCCGATTTAAAAGCGATAAGGGAGCGATTTTTCATTTGTAATAAATTGAGTATTATATAATTACATTGTTCTTGTAAAATAACTATTTCAAATTAAATGTGTAACTGTTAAATTAAAAGTAAGGGTCGTCACATCTTTAAATAGGGCATAGTGTTAAGAGACATGTCTCAATGCGGGATGGAAACGGTATAAATGCCTCTTATTTTAGATGACTCAAGGTACCATACCCTCTAATAGAGGAGCAACGATCGGGCTTGTTTCATTAACACCCTTTCGTTCAATCTGGCTTGAGTAAAATAAGATGACCCGACGCCTTCCTGTGCCAAGCGGCAGGAAGGCCTTTTTTTGCGATTCACCCTTCTTTAATGGGAATTTTGCGAACTTCATTTTTTTTTGTTTTGGAAAAAGTGACTTTTAGAATTCCACTTTTACAAATGGCTTCAGGAGATTTGCCTTCATCAATTGTCCCTGGTACTGCCACACGATAAGAGAAACTGCCAGTAGATTTGCGATAGTATTTTTTTGATCTATCTTCTTGCTCTTCTTCTTTTTCAGCCTTAATCCAAAGGATCCCTTTTTCAAAGGTCATTTCGATTTCATCAGGTTTGATGCCTGGAAGGGCAGCTTCTATATACACGTGGTTATCGTCTTCGTAGACAGATAATCCAGAAGATTCTGAAAAGTCTTGTAACCATTCATCTTCATTTTCCCCAAGAAGAGAAAAAGGAAAGCGAAGGGAAGGAAATGACCACATCGATCTGGGGATAAGTTTTTTTGTCATACTACACTTTTTACTTGGCGGAGGCATTTCTGTCAACTGAATCTATACCTAAGTAGTATCTTATCTAGGAGAAGGAACTGCTGATATGATACGCTTTTAGTTTGTGAAGTTGAAATTTCATCAGCGCAGAGTGAAGACTGAGCCGCAGAGAACGCTGAGAAAAGATGTTTTTTTTCTTCCTCAGCGCCCTCTGCGGCTCAGTCTTCACTCTGCGCTGATGAAATTTCAACTTGTAGTAATAGAAGCTGAATAGTCTATTTTCTTTCGAGGTTGTAGAGGAATTCTCTAAAATCTGCTGTTGCGCGAAGGCCATCGAGCCATTCATCTGCAATGAGCTCGTCGATTGGGGGAAGAGATTTAAATTCTCCTGCTTTTTCGATAAAACACATGGCTTTTTCGTACTGGCCAAGAAGGGAATAGAGGCATCCGAGTTGGTAATAGGCTTGGGCATTTCCAAGTCTTGCGGATTGGATCAGTTTGTGCTCAGCTTCTCTGTACATTTGGTCAGCCTCCACTTGATCAGGGGTGACTTGAGAAACATGGAGGAGGGCGGTAGCAAAATCGTAGAGTGCTTTGTCATTTTCTTCTTCATGCTTTAAGGAAAGCCTGAAGTGGTGCAATGCGCGATAAAAAGGGTCTAGTTCGCTCGTTAAGTCGCCAAGATGGGAAAAGCTTAAGGCAATTTTATGATGGATTCCTGAGAAGTCAGGATCGATCATCAGAACATGAGAGAAGATCTCGATAGCTTTTGTAAAAAAGGAATCATCGTCATAGAACTGGCCGAGGGTATCTAATGTACATGCATAGTGAAATAGCCATTCAGGATGGATATAGATCGCATTTTTCTGTATGTTTAATCCACGCTCATAATAACAAATTGCTTGTTCCAGCCACTTTTGATCATCGCTTAGATCTCCTAATTTAGAGAGGGCAAAAGCGTAGTCGATTTGGTAGAAGCTAGAGGGGTGAAGTTCGAGGGCTTTGCTGAAAAATTTATGAGCTCTTTCCAAGCAAATAAGATCTTCGTCTCTCTCTCCAATTTGCGTATAAGTCAAAGCAATTGCATGCCAAAGGCGGTGCTGTGTTCTATCAAGGGAGATCCCTTCTTGGAATCTTTCGATTGCTTGAAAGTAGCAGTCGATGTCGTTTAAATAATTTCCTAATGCTGTGCAAACAACACCTGCAGAATACCAAACTTCATGGAGCCCATCTCCTTGTTGAATGGCCTCAGCAATCTTATTTTGCGCTTCATAAATAAGCTCTACTTTTTCAGTAAGTTCTCCAATCGTTGCGAGAGCCTCTGCCCAAAGTCCTAATACCACAGGATTTTCAGAAGAGATAGAAGAGGCGCGGTGGCATTTTTCTATCGCTGCAGAAAGTCTTTTTGTATCGGAAAGGCGTTTGCCTGAGTCACAGAGAAATTTTGCCCAATTTTCCCAAATTTCTCGATCATTTGGAGATAATCCTACAGCAGAAGAAAAGCATTCGTTTGCTTGTGTAAAGTGATCTTCATCATGCGTTTGTTCGTAGAGCATTTGAAGGGCTTTTGCAAGTCCTGACCATCCCTCAAAAGTGGTTGATCCCTGTTTAAAACAATTGGTTGCTTTTATGCAAAGGCGGATATCATTTACTTGAGGAGCAAGCTCAAGGCAGGCACTTCCAAAATCATTCCAGAAATCTGCGGGTAGTTTTTCAGGATAGGAGGCAGCTTTTTGAAAAGCATCTATGGCCGTATAAAAATCAGACGGCTCTGTAGAATGGAGTGCAATATGATGCCAGATCACACCAAAATCCCAATAAAGTTGAGAGAGTACAGAAGAGTCCTTTAATTCTTGTTTGTTTAACAGGAGAATAGCCTTTTTAAGTTTGTCTTCCGCTTCTAAAAAATAGTGGTGCTCATGAAAAGTAAGTCCAAGCATCATGAGAGAACTTCCCCATACATGCCAAGCGTCAAAATACTCTGGATGAATTTGCGTGGCAGTTTTAAATTTTCTATTTGCAGATAAAAGGGTTTTTTCTTTCCCTTCTCTGCTTCCGAATTCAAAGAGGGAAAGCCCTTGTCTGAAAAAGATTTCAGGATTTTCAGGATCGAGCTTTGAAGCCATGTCAAATAGATCGGTTCCACTAAAGTCTCCTTTAAGAAGCTTTAGTTCTCCTTCAAACAGAAGCGCATCGCCAAGAACAACCCGTTCTTTAGAGTCCATGCTGTCAGTTTCTAATCTATAATCCATGAAAGATCCTTGTAGGAAATTGCAGATTATAGGGAGTAGGTGTTTTTTCGACAATTAGCGCATGCATTCAAATCGAAATTTCTATCGAAAAAAAATTTTTATACATTGCTGCTAAACACTTAAAATGAGTATCTTAATTTTCATTGATACACTCGAAGGTTAATGAAAAATTTATTTTCTAGGCAGGTTTTATGTTCACATATCAAGTCAAAATTTACCTACGTGATACGGATGCCACTGGGGTTATTTATTTTAACCAGCAATTAAGGCTTGCTCTTGAAGCTTTTGAAGCATTTCTTTCCTCTAGAGGACAAGACCTTCACAACATATTGGAAGCAGGGGAGAATCTCTATCCGATTGTCCACTGCGAGGCAGATTTTTCCTCTCCAATCAAAACGGGAGACACGCTGATGATCCATCTTTCCGTTGCCCGTATTGGAACAAGTTCCTTTACCATCAATACAAAGATGGTCAATCAGCACAAAAAAGAGGTTGGGACAACAAGCATCGTCCATGTCTGCACCTCAAAGCAAACTAAAGCCTCTTGCCCCATCCCTGAGCCTCTGCGGACAGTGCTTTCCGGCTAGGTTTGAGGCCAGTGGTTGGGGGAAGGGGATAGACTGCAATGGGGATTTTGTATTTGGGAAGGGTGTGGGAGAGTTCTTTTTTGATATGAGGTAGGTCGCAAGGGCCTTCGATGAAGGCTACGGGCCTCATTCCGAATTCTTCGTCTTTAATGGGAACTACAATTGCCTGAATGATCCCTTCTATTTGGCATAAAGCTTGTTCAATTTCTTCTGGCTGAATATTCTCGCCGCCAGAAATAAAGAGATTGTCTTTGCGGCCTATAACACGTAGCTTTCCTTCAGCATCGAAACGTCCTAGATCTTTTGTGTGGTACCAATCTTCGAGTCCTAAAGCTAAAGTTTTCCCTTTTACAAGGATTTCCCCATCGTCAGCAATTTTGAGTTCTCGATAGGGCAAAACTTTTCCATCCATGGTTACTTGGGAGGTCATCTCTGTGAGGCTATAGGTTTCAAATACATGCATTCCTAGATCTCTTGCTTTTAAGAGGAGAGTTTCTGAAACAGGCGCTCCTCCAAGCAAAATACATTTTGCTTCAAGCTTTTTGTTTTCCTGTAAAAGTCTATAGAGCTGCGTTGGAACAAAAGAAACATGGGTGCAAGAGATGTTTTTATCGAGTACTACTGTGGCCTTTGCCATGAAACAACGAAAGAGGACTAAAAGGCCCCCCACATGAAAGAGGGGAAGAGAGAGAAGCCATCGATCGTGAGCTCTCAATTTTACAGCTTCAATAGATCCCAAGGCGCTATAGTAAAAATTTTCTTTTGAAAGACAAACAAGCTTTGGCTGTCCAGTGCTCCCAGATGTATAGAGCATGAGCGCTGCGTTTGGAATGGAAGCTTGGGGAATATCCCATTTGGGAGCACGTGTGTTTAGTGGCAGAGCGATAGCTCCTGCTCTTAGTGAGGCAAATAGGTGAACGATTGTTTTTAGATCAGTATGACCTAAAAAAGGTTCAATGGAGCCTTCTTTTTTAGAGATACTTTCGTTTTCTACAAGGGTATTTAATGCAGAAGCGCTCCAATAATTTCCATTTTCAATCAAAGCAACTGCCTCTGGGCATTCTTTAGCAAAAATTTCTAATGGACATTGCATGGTTTTCCTGAAATTATTTATTTACATTTCGTAAAATGGTGTCGCCAGTTTCTGGCTCGGACGGGACAAGAGGATCTTCTCCTAGCCAGGAACTGGCGTCACCATTTTGCGTAAGGTAAGTTATTTATAGAAATGTAGTTTAATCGACTTTCTGATAAAATACCTCTTATATTTACAGAGAGGTTTATATGACACCAGCAAGAGGGTCGTCACAGGCAGTTAGCAAGAATTCAGAATGTTTCGATAGAAAAGCAGCAATTGCAGTTGGTAAGGCTGCGCTAATCACAGCAATTGCTATTGCGAGTATTTTAGTGATTCTTAGCTTAACAAAAGTGGTTCGGTTTAGCGTGCCTGTAACTGCCGTTTTGGGGAGCACCGCTCTTTTCTTGATCATTGGAGCCGTTGTTTACAAGATCATTCTAAGTTGTAAATCAGGGGAGCGTCTGCCTCCTCGCACTATCCAAGTAGCAAAATTACCTCCGACATCTCCCCATAGAGTGTCAGGACCTCAATATATGTACGAACTAGATATTTCTTCTGCACCTCCTGGAGAAATAAAAATCTCTGAACCAGTGCAAAATTTGCATCTCCATTCTTCTGATGAAACCGATTATGTTTTGCGTGGATATTTTAAAGTAGGAACAGCTGGAACTCTTCTTACAGAATATACAACTACAAATTTTCAAAACCCTCCCCATCTAGATATTCAAACGAAAATGAAAGAGTTGTTAACTGCGTTTGAAGCAAAAAAGTTGCCAGCTTACAATAATCTAAAAGCAGAAGCACTTCTCTATTGTATAGATAGAGACACCAATACTCTCTATTTTCTATCCACTGGAAGAATAGAAGGTACAATTATTAGAAAAGGCCATGTTATCCCGATTTCTGAAAGTTCTTCTGAATTTGTTTTTGGCCATTGTGCGCTACAGCCAGATGACGTTATTGTCACTAGATCCAGTGAAAAAAAAGATGTTCGTAATGATAAGGTACGTCTTCAAGCGCTTCAAGCTTCTTCTGCAGCTAAATTAATAAAAGAGCTTATTGATTCGTGGGAGGCTGAGACTATTACTTTTGATCAGAGAGAGAAGATGAAGCAGTTATTAGATCTTCTTTCTTTTTTAGGCAGCCACGCGATTGCAACGCAGTATCAAGAATTTTTACAAGACTTGTGGGGAATGAAAGAGCAAAAAAATGATGCAAATCTTTTAAGAAAATGGAAAAATGAATGTACTTCTCTTATAAGTAAGAATCAGCCAAGAGCTTTTCCAAATTCTCTGGAGAGACTTGGTCAAATTCTCGCTTTTCTGGAAAAAGGATACGATACTTCTAAAGGAGATCTTGTTACCGTTTTAAAGGTAGTAAGATCATCTCTTCCGCCTCTAGATTTTTCTGAAGGAGGGAGTGTCGATGCCGAGAGGTGAGGTGAGGCTAAGAGCGTGCGCGATTGCAACGATGTTGCGGATGCCAATTTCACTTTCAAAGGCGCTGGAGAGGACGATCGGTTTGTTGTAGCGAAGAAATGTGCGGCAACGGGAAAGACCTCCAAGCAGGGTTGGTTTGTAGACAATTGCCTTAAGATTAGGCAAGTTTTCGATATCTACTTCTAAAAGAGATTCATCAAGTGCTATGGGCAAGGGAAAAAGTTTGAGCTCTTGAGGGTTTTTTAGGGGCTCTTCAATATAGTCAAAATCATCGGGTTTAAATTCTGCAAAAAAATCTATTGCTTCTTGTAAATTCCACGCTCTATTGAGATCTATTCTTAGGCAAAACTTTTCCTTTAATTTGTAGATGAGATCTCGCGCTTCCTCTTTTGCGAGTTGAGAGATTTTTAGTTTGGCACTTTTTGTATCTACTTTATTTGCTTTTTCTAAAATTTCCTCGTAGCTACCCATCAATAAGGAAGAGATGGGAAGAGCAACGTCTACTGAGCAGATCATGGTTGACTCTATTCCAAACGCAACAGATGGAAACAAATTCTCAAAGAGTACTCTGCCATCTAAATACGCATAGAGCTGCGCTTCAGCCTCCTCGAGAGTTTCTTTGCTCCACCCAGGAAGAGGAGCAATCTCTCCCCAGTTCCCATTTCGCTCTAAAAGGAGTCCACGTCTCTTTGTATTTGTATGAGTGAATAGTAACTCATATTTTTTGATTACATATTCCATGTAGCACAAAAAATGAGGGTGAAGAGTAAAAGGATCTGAGCCGTTTTGGCAAGAAGGGGATTCAACCTAGAAACGGCAGTTGGATGCGGCAAATAAACGCGATTTTTTGAGCCATAAGCTCTTCCAAAGGGAGTTGCCTTCACCATTTGGGAATGATCAACTCCCTTTGGAAGAGCTTCTGACTCAAAATATTGCATTTCTTTGCGCGCCCCAACTGCCGTTTCTAGGTTAAAGTGAGTCGTTCGAAACAAAGCTCTCAGAGGAAAAAGAGCTGGAAAAATGGTGCAGGCGGTGATTGCTACATAAGGATGATCTTTAAAAAATACCAAGGGGAATAACGTTCCTATCATAAGCAGTGCTGCATAGAGCATTTTTCCAAAATTTCTACCAAAGCGCACAACAAGTGTGTTTTTATGAGCTACTTTGTCTTCCTCAAAGTCCCGAATGTTATTGATGAGTAAAATGCATGTGGATAGTGCGCCAGGAGATATTCCAGCGAGTACAGCGTAAGAGATCACTTCTTTTGTTTGGAGATAATAGGTAGCGGTAGTAGCTACGGGGCCAAAGAAGAAGAAGACGAAAATTTCTCCTAGTCCCAGATAAGCAATAGCATATTTTCCTTTCGTGTACATGACTGCTAAAATAAGGGAAAGAATGAGCAAAAGGGCGATCTCCATCCCTCCTACATAAATCAAATAAAGGCCAAGGCAAAAGGTTGTGATTAAACTCACTATTACCGCTTTTTTCATTTGAGATGGTTTTACAAGGCCAGCTGCTGTAACTCTTTGGGGCCCCAGCCTCTTTTTTGTATCGGATCCTTTGAGAAAATCAAAGTAGTCATTAGCGAAATTCGTTGCTATCTGAACCCCGATTACCGTAAGTAATGTGAAAAGAAAAACCCAAACACTAAATTTTTCTGTGCGCGCAATGACAGTGCCTATCATTACGGGACTGATTGCAGCAATAAGTGTTTTTGGTCTAGCAGCGAGGACCCAAACGTTCATTTAAGGCCTCTTAGGAAATGAGGAAAAGTCGGGAGCTCTTTTTTCCAAGAACGCCTGTTTTCCTTCTTTGGCCTCTTCAGTCATATAAAATAAAAGGGTTGCGTTGCCTGCAAGTTCTTGTAAGCCGGCTTGTCCGTCGCAATCTGCATTTAACGCTGATTTTAAACACCGGATAGCAAGAGGGGAGTGTTGCAGAATTTCTTTACACCACTCAATGGTTGTTTCTTCGAGTTTTTCATAAGGAACAACGCAATTTACAAGTCCCATATCTAAGGCTTCTTTTGCACTATATTGTTTACATAAAAACCAGATCTCTCGGGCTTTTTTTTGTCCAACGATTCTTGCTAAATAAGAAGCGCCAAACCCTCCATCAAAAGAACCTACTTTTGGACCTGTTTGTCCAAAAATCGCATTATCTGCAGCAATAGTTAAATCGCATACAACATGAAGGACATGCCCACCACCAATCGCATATCCTGCAACCATAGCGATCACAGGCTTCGGGCATGTTCTAATTTCCCTTTGGAAATCTAAAACATTTAATCGATCGATCCCATGACCGTCTGCGTACCCAGCATCGCCCCGAATTTTTTGATCACCTCCAGAACAAAAAGCCTCTTTTCCCTCTCCTGTTAAAATGACACACCCGATCGAATGGTCATCACGCGCATTATTCAAAGCATGTGACATTTCACTTACTGTTTGAGGACGGAAAGCATTTCTTAAATGGGGGCGGTTGATGGTGATTTTGGCAATCCCTTCCCATTTTTGATATTTGATATCGGTGTAGTCTCCATACTCTTTCCAGATAGGTGCCATAAAATCTCCTGTACACATTTTTTAGGGTTTTCTAGGTGGATCGCATGCCCACATCCATCCACAGTGCGGTAATTTTGCAAAAAGTTGCGATAAAGCTCCATATATTTTACGTCTTTAGTGCCACAAATAAACATTGTGTCTTTAGGAACGAGGAACTCTTGTTTGGAAAGGCTATATTTTTCAAGTAGTCGAATAGCGTCTTCTCTATTTTGCTTCGATCTACGCTCTACCATTTTGGATTTATCCAAAGTAGAGAAAAGAGGTTGCGCATACCAGAGATGTAAAAAATCTTCCATCGAATGGGTTTTAAGAAGTTCTATCCATGTAAGATCTGTTTTTGCTCGCTCTTGTTTTTCTCTGTTTGTCAGAAGGCCAGGATGTGCAGAAAGGGCTACCACTTTTCCAAAGCGCTCAGGAAATTGGCTCTTTAGTTGAAGCGCAACCCGGCCTCCCATCGAATATCCAACAAGATGGCAATTTTCGTAGTTTTTTGCCTTCTCTAAATCGACTGCAAGACACTCCATTGGCATGTAAGAAATTACCTGATCCCAATCTTCTTTTTCTCCTAAAAAGCCGTGCAAAAACAAGATGCGCATAGATCTGTTATTTCCTGGTGGTGACGGACATTCTCTTCTCTATTCGTTTCGATTTCAATAATCGGAACATCAAACATTTTGGCCGCATAGGTAAACTTAAAATCGTGGATGGTGGCAATAAATTCATCAAACACTTCTTTTTTCTCTGCGATAGGAAGAAAAGAAAAAATTCCTCCCCCTCCGTTATTGATGATCATCGTCGTAACAGGATATTTCGATTTTTTTACGAGTGCTAGCGAATTTAAATCGTGAAGAGCTGCAATGTCTCCTAAAATAAGAAGGGTTCCTTTTTTAAGCCCCTCGGCAACACCCGTTGCTGTTGCAATGACCCCATCGCTTCCTGAAACACCTCGATTGGAAAGAATGGGGTGGCGCGCTCCTTTAGGAAACAGAAAAGTATCCGCATTACGCACAGGCATACTGTTGGAAAGAAAGAGGGGAGTATCAAGCGTTTCTGTTAGATCCCAGAAAATTTTTGGCTCACTAACACCTGTATTTACTGCAAAATACTCTTCTAATTTTTCTGAGATCTTTTTTTTCTTTTCCTGCCAACTTTCAATCCACTTAGACTTCTTTTCAACATAGGGCAATATTTTTTCACAAAACACAAAGGGATCGCATTCTAATCTATGAGTCACTCTATGTTTAGGGTCGTGTCTGTTACTATGGTCTGCCACATGAAAATAATAAGGGGAGGAAGAAGCCCAATCTTGAAGTTTTTTAGAAGTAAGCCCATCTCCAAAGTGTAGAATGCAATCTGGTTTTTCTTCTTTGAGCATGAACTGATAATAAGGGATCAAGTTTGGGTGATTCTCCCTACAGTTGGACAAAATATCTGCGAAAATAGGCCAGCCTAACTTTTCTGCAAGAGCAAAGAGAGAGCTTATATCTTGTTTGTAGGGATTTGCTCCTACGACAATCACCCCTTTTTCAGGAAACATCTTTGACCATCTGTCCAAAGTAGATTCTGTGGGGATTGATACGGTTTTTTCATAGTGAGTGGATATTGCACTTGATTGAGGGATTTCTTTAGATGAAAACAAAGGCCATCTTACCTGACAATTTATATGCACAGGTCCATTTTGCGACATAAAGACTGCGTGAGAAATCATTTTTGCTAAAAATTCTTCGGTAATAAAAGGGTCTGATAAAGAAAGATCGATTTGGAATTTCACATAATCGGCAAATATTTTTTGCTGAACAACTGTTTGATTCTCGCCGCTAAAGTATTTATCTTGCGATCTGTCTGCGGTAATCACAATTAAAGGGATCCGACTCATCGCCCCTTCCATGATAGCAGGAAATAAATTTGCCACAGCAGTTCCAGAAGTGCAAAAAAGAGCGACAGGTTTTTGCGATGCTTTTGCTATCCCAAGCGCGTGAAAAGCCATCCCTCTTTCATCAAAGTGGACCATTGTCCTGGGGTTTTCTAGAGAGCTTAATCCCAAAGCTAAGGGGACCGAGGACGATCCAGGTGAGGCACAAAAAACCTCCACGCCACATTTTGCAAGGTGATGGAAAAGACTTTTTGCACTTCTTAAGTTATAAAAACCTGTTTCTTCTAGCATTGTAACACCTTAATAAATGGAGCGATTTTATTTTCTAACTCTTCCCACTCTTTTTCTGGGTCAGAGCCCTCGACGATACCTGCCCCTGCGAAAAGATGCAATTTGTTTCCCTCAATGAAACAAGATCGGATTGCGACCACAAATTCTGCTCGCTCTGGGCTCATATAGCCAATGGGGGAGGCGTACAGATCTCGAGAAAAAGGTTCATGATTTTTAATAAAATCCAGCGCTTCCTTTCTCGGAAAACCTCCAATTGCAGGGGTGGGATGCAGCGCTGCAATAATCTCTGCATCAGAAATACCCGGTTTTAATACGCCAGAAAAGGGGATCTGTTTGTGATAGAGATGTCCCGTATATAGGATATTTGGTTTTTCCACTTTTACAGATGAGCATAAATCTCTTAACTTTTCCTCAATAAAAGCGCTAACATAAGCAAATTCTCGCGTTTCTTTGTCCCTTTCTAGATCTGCAGGATTTAAGGCAGTTCCAGCAAGAGCATGAGTAAAGATTAGATTACCCTCTCTTCGATAGAGGGTTTCTGGCGTAGCCCCAATAAATGCCTGTTTATCGGTAACGTGGGCAAAAAGAGTGCAGTTATGAGTTTTTACCCGCTGCAACAAATCAAACGGGCAAATCTCTTTCTCTAATTCAAAGGTTGTCTTTCTTGCCAAAACAACCTTCTCAAATTTCCCCCGCCGAATCTGAGCTAGCGCTTTGCCTATAATCTCCTCCCACTCAGAATACGAAGGACAATCTTGTCTATTCTTAACTTGTATCTCTTTCATAGTAACCTGAGTTTTGGCTTTTAATGAAGCGAGCGCAAGCGAGCTTTTTGGAGTGCGCAAATTTATTTGCGCTTTTCTCTACATCGATTTATCGATGTACAAGCCCGCGGCGATAAATCGCCTTGAAAAAAAGCGCAAATAAATTTGCGCACTCCAAAGCTCGCTTGCGCTCGCAAACTAAAAGCTTACTTTAACCCGCCTTACGCAAAATGGTGTCGCCAGTTCCTGGCTCGGAGGAGGCGGTGCATCTTTTCCGTGGGTGAAACCCACGGAAATCGTATACCCCAAATCTGAGCCAGGAACTGGCGACAATCTATTTTGCGCAGTATTCATCATTCATCGTTTCTTTCCCTCCTACATAGATCGTGACAGCTCCGAAAGTAAGAGGATGAGCTTCACATGAGGTGAACCCTGCCTCTTTTAGAAGAGTACAAAAGCTCTCTCCATAAGGGAAGGTTTCAATCGTTTGATTTAAGTAGGTATAGGCCTCTTTGTTGTTTGAAAGGAGACTTCCAATTTTTGGTAAAATTTTCCTTAAGTAGAAAAGATGAAATTTTCTTATATTTTTGTTTTCTGGAAGGGATCCTTCTAAAATCAAAAGCCTTCCCCCTTTTTTTAACACTCGATAGATCTCTTTTAAACAAAGAAGGGGATCTACCATGTTACGGATTCCAAAGGAGATGCTCACGCAATCAAAACTCTCATCCACATAAGGGATTGCCTCACCGCTTGCTTCTACAAAGCTTACTCTGCGTACATGATCCTTTAACTTTTTCTTCCCGATCTCTAGCATTTTAGTAGCAAGATCAATTCCAATCACTTGACCAATTTTGTCTTTCTTTTTTAAAAATGAAAGGATCTGATCTCCTGTGCCTGTTGCACAGTCTAAAAGTTTTAACCCGTTTCCTGCTGGCAGAAAAGTATTCATCTTTTTGCGCCAATAGCGATCAGCACCCAGTGTCATCACAAGGTTTACCAAATCATATGTGCCTGAAATTTTATCAAACATCTTCCAGACGTTTTCTCTAGAGGGAGCAGTCATAGTAGATCCTATTCGTTGTGAGTGAGCCAGTAAGGATGATCTTCAACGCGCTCATATTTTTTGATCGATTCATTCCAAACCATCACAGGATCTAAATTCTCTCCATATTTTTCTTTTAAGAAACCTTCGATATCATGGGGCGCCCAAACTTCAAGTCCATCAAATTTCGCTTTTTTCAAAGGAAATACTGTTTCATAGACAAGGGGTTTTGTAAAGACCATCTCAGCGTCGATCCAACTTTGAGGTAATGGGCTATCACAGTAAGTAAAAAAGTTGGCAACAGTTCTCTTCTCAGCATCAATATTGTAATGATAAAGATCAATCTGTGTTTTTGTTTCTTTAATGAAGACTTTTAAAAAAGTTCCAGGGTGGCTATAGGCAGACCAATCTTGCACTTCATATTTATCTGTATCAAGCTGTTGGAGCACTCTTTTCACATTATCGTGATCTTTTGTCAGAATAGAGACATCGATGTCGTAATCCCACGGAATGAAGCCTCCGTAGCGATAAGCACCCAAGCAGGTGCCGCAGTCAATCCAATGAAGAATCTCATTCTTATCTAAAAGTTCAGCAATCGCTCCAAGCGCTTGCACTTCTTTTTGATGTTTTTTCGTGATGTTTACGGGACGAGCAAACCCTTGAGATTCTGTATATGCATCACAGTGGAATTCAGGAAACCCTAATTCTTTATAAAAAGCTAAGTTTGAATCAACTTGTGGCGAAGAAAACTGCGTTTTAATAGCACGATGTTTTTTTCGCGCTTTTGGACCTAGGTAGCCAACAGCCTTAAAAATAGACCCTGCAACAAGACTTACAGGAAGGGTCGCAAGTGCAAGAGGTGTTTTTAACCAGTGAAAACTTTTATAGGTGTAACACTGAGTTACCTCGTCAGGGCGGATAGTTTTTCCTGCAAACAGATACCTCGTAGGAGCAAGCAAAAGATTCCCTATTGCTTCAGGGGGATTTTGTTTACGGGAGCGTGTATTTAGAAAAATATTTTCTCGAATACGATAGTAGGCGGTGACAGTCGGAGATCCGAGAGGTTGGGCAAAATCTCGCAAAAAGGAGAAATGGGTTTGTTTTTCTTCATCATCTTCTGTGGCAAAAACTGTAACAGAAAGAGAAAGCAGTAAAAGAGAGAGAATAGTTTTTTTCATGACACCTCCAAAACAAACACTTGTAATCCTTCAACCATTTTTCCTTCAACAAAGAAGAGATTAACGCAAAGGCCGCAAAGACGCCAAGACGCAAAAAGATGAATAAATTTATAAAAATTCTTTTTGCGCCGTGGCGTCTTTGCGGCCTTTGCGTTAATCTCTTCTCAAATTAAATTATATAACCTGTTAATTACCAGACTATTACATTTTTGTCTTTAAAATATCTTTACAAATAAAGAAATTATTTGATATACTAGCATTATTCAAACAAAGGAGCATTTATTATGGTAACTTCTTATCAATCTATCTCATCTGATGAACGACTTCAGGCTGCGTTAGAGGATTCAAGATCAGACCCAGCAGTAAAACTTAATAAGAAGCTTGCTTGGACCACTGTAGGATGGGGGATAGCGCTTTTTGGAGCAGGAGTTTTGGGTGCCGTTACAGCTTTTGGGGTAAATATCCCTGTTTTTAAACAGGCAGTGCAGATTTTGCATCATATCGATCCAAGTATACTCAAAGATCAGTATATTGGTATGGGTTCTATAGCCTTAGGACTCGCTGGGTGTGTGCTTGCCTCTACAGGAGGTGTACCATTAGCAAGAGAGCGGCTAAGAAATATCCGGCACGAAGAAAATATGTCTCCTCTTCGCAGTCTTACTCCTTCGATTGAAATTACTGAAAGATCCTTAATTACGCAGGATTTTTGGTGAGGTAAGCGAGAAATTTAAGTAAATAGCTCCGAGGATAGGAAGCAGAGCTCCAATCCCAAGAACATAGGCCGGCCCAATGAGCTCACATAAATACCCTCCGAGAGCAGGTGCTATAGCCCCTCTAAATCCCACCATTAAAATATTCGTACTTGAATAAGGGGCGCTACTTTCATTTTGCGCAAACAGAGTTCCTGAAAGATTCCATATGAGATGACTTCCTGCTTGAGCAATCCCATAAAGAAAAAAGGCAAAGTATAAAAAGAGAAGGTTTACTTGAGCAAAAAGGAGGATCATTGGGAAGAAGGCAAATCCTACGAGAATCCATTTAGTGAGCTTATTGATGTCGATATGACCAATCCCTTTTTTCCATAAGAATGTAGAAAGGGTCACTCCAATTCCCATTAAAATAAATCTTGCAATTACAATATTTGAATGAGTGAGATCGAGAACGTCAGCATAAAATAGACACAAAGCAGGGGCAATCAGCATGAGGGAAAACCCTCCAATCATGAAATTCCACTGGAAATGGGCAAAATCTGGTCGTCTTTTCATCAAAGCAAAAGAGTCTAGTATAGGCTGAATTAAAGAGGGGAGGGGGGCCTTTTCCGGTTTTTCTTCCTCTATGGGGATCCTCATTTGGAGGAAGACGCTACTTAAACCTACAAGGGCACTGATAAAGAACAAGATCTTCCAATTTCCACTGCTTCCATCCAATACATTTGCAATGGTTATCCCAAGGACAACACTTTCGATGAAGCCCAACAAATAATAAAGGGAAAAGGCGTGCTCTCTTGGCTTTTTGGGAATATTCGTTTTTAAAATCTCTATTAAAGCTGGGTTGCCAGCCCTACTAAACAGCTGAAAGCAGCCACAGGCCAGAAGAAGGGCCCAAACGTTATTCGTGAAAGGGAGCAAGAGGAAGGGTAAATGGGCAAGTACCCAGGCTCCTATAAGGTTAGAAAGGAGCTTATTCCTTCTGTGGGTCAAATAAGCTCCCCAATAGAAGGAAAATACTGAAAGGACGGGTCTAAGCGCAATAAAGAGAGAAAGCTGTAACACGCTAGCATTGAGATCTTTACGTAAAATAAAGGGGAGTAGAGTATAAAGGGCGATGAGCGGTTCCGAGCTTAAATTCATCCAAAGCAGGGCAAGTCTTGTTTTACTACAGCCTTTTTCCTTCATGGCAAGAATGATCCTTCATTACCCCTAATAAATCAAGAATTTTGTTCAAATCTTTAAATATTCTTTACAAATAATAAAATCTTTATTATAATAGTGCTATTAAACAATCCAAAAGGAGAAGTTAGTTATGGCAATAGTATCAACAAAAGCAACATTAGGAGTTTCCCCTCAAATGGCAACTATCTTTGATTTTCTGCCAGAAAAGGTTAAAACAAAAGAGTTTACTCAAAAGTTTTTTACGGTATTAACCACCTCTACACTTAATCCTTTTAAACGAACAGAAAGAGAAGAAGTTTCAAATGTATTTATCGCTAATAAGAATTGGGTAGCCTTTCAACCTCAAGGTGTATTTAATGCATTATTAGACTACGAACTAAGTGGCCTTCAAAAAACAATTACTGAAGGAGGAAACATCATTGATAAATTGAAAAGTATGAACCAGCAATTCCTTGCAGCAGACAAAAAAGTCGCGGCCAAAAACTTGCCGATTGCACAACCAGTCAAGGGAGGCTAAGCATATGGCAGCAGAATTACGTACCAATTCAGTAATAGCTCCTATTCCAGAACAACCAGTCATTCCTCCAAAGGATTGCCGTTTTATCATTGTTCTCAAAGCTATTTGGCAATTTTTATGCATGTGTGGAAGAAGCATCCCAAGAGGTATAGGAAGCTGTTATGACGCTATCGTTAATTGTCTTCCCATAAAAGACCTTAACGAGAAAGCAAAAACCGCTCCAAAAATTGTCTTAATGACCCCTTTACCAGAACCAGTTCCACAAAAACCTGTAGAGCTTTTTGCTAACTTAAGAACACTTCCCGCCTCTGGGCCTAACGGGGAAAAAGGGTTCCAAGTTTTTAGGGATTCTTCCTTCACAGAACAGTGGCCTTCTACCGTTGTTCATAATGGGAGTGAATATGAATTAGTCCAGTGGCACGAGAGCATGAGCTATACAGCTTTATACGTAATAAAAAATTAGTTTTCTGTCGCCGCTGCCGCGGCTTTGGTTGGGGGAGCCTGGTTTCCGTAGGTTCCTTCGTCACCTACGGCTATCCTCTGTAGCCGCTATACGCGGCAAAATTACCACTTCGTGGTTAAAAAAACTTTATGACCTGAACTCTGGGTTTATATTCTTTTTTAGAATAAAAAATGGAAAAGATTCTTAACCACGAAGTGGTAATTTTGCCGCGCATAGCGGCTACAGAGGATAGCCGTGGGTGACGAAGGAACCCACGGGAAATGCCACCCCCACCCATTCCGAGCCGCGCAGCGGCGTAATAACATTGTTTTTACATGCTTTTTTATTGCAAAATGTGTATAATTACCTAAATTAATTAATATCGAGGTAATTATGAAAAGCAAGTTAAAGAAAGCTTCTTTGTTTCTCCGGTTCTGTGCTAGAGCTATTGATTATTCGATATTTTTTCTCTTTGAAACGGTTGTTGCAGCATTCCTCCCTTTCTCTTTAACTGATCTTTTTTATCTCTATGCAATTTTTATTACTCCTCTTTTTTGGGTCCCTTTAGAGGCCTACCTTATTAGCACGTGGGGGACAACCCCTGGAAAGGCTTTATGTGGGATTTTGGTTCGCACAGGTAAAGGAGGCAAAGTTGGGTATAAAAACGCTCTAATGAAAGCTTGTTTTTTAAAAAAATCTGAGGCTTACTCTTTTTCCAAAAACATTTTATTTAGAGCAACACAGTGGATCATGGTTGTAGGTACTGTGGTAGCTTGTTGGGGCTCTTCGATTTTAGGGGTTCCTATGATGAGTCACCACTCAGGAATGTTTGTTTCGATTTCTGGATGGATGGACTATCAAGATTATCAGAAAGGATTTAGTATCCTTTTTCCTTCTTATCCAGAATCTTCATCGGAGAATTTTGATAATCCCCATACAAGAGATGTTTTAACTTATAATGAGCTTAAGAGCTGTGAAAATGATAAAGTTTGTTATACAGTTGGATACCTTGATCTTCCTAGAAGCTGGCGTTTTGCTGGAGCCAATACATTACTTAAAGGGGCACTTGAGATCGTTATCCAACACGAAAAAAGTGGAGACCTTGTTTTTAGTCAGCTCACACGTCACCAGCGTAATCCTGCGATCGATTTTGAAATTGCGAAAGGCAAAACTATTGAAAAGGGGAAACTTGTTCTCATCGGCCGCACTCTCTATCGTCTCATGGTAACACAGCCACAATCTCACAGTGACACAAACCTCAAGCCATTTATTGATTCGTTCCAACTCAGTTGGAGCTAAGGCAAATCTTTTGTCCAAATCACCATTGGTTTTTCTGAAGGGGTAGAGTCAGAGATATCTTTCCACGAAAGCTTGTAGTGCATTTCTGGGTGTTGAACATAGCCCCTTTTTTGCCAGAAGCTATTAAGCGACATATATTCTTTAGGAAGATTTTGCGGCTTTTCTTGTCTGGCAATTGAGGAAAAGCAAATGTGGTGATAGGAACCGAGGTTTTGAGCATGGTATTCGCGCAGATCGAAGAAATGGTGGCCAAAGCCTCTACCTCTATAAGGTTTTAATAGGAAAGATTTCCCAAAATAATAAAAAGAGCAAATATCAAGTCCTTCCTTAATAAAGGGGGCTTGGATATTTTCAGGTTCATTTTCAAGAGGGGTTCCTGTTGAAACACCCACAATTGCTGAGCCATCAAAGACAAGGACGGCAATGGCTTCTTCTGTATCTAAATGCTCTTCTAGGTAGCTTTTTTCTTGTTCGAGATCAACTTCATGAAGGTAGGGATATTCTCGGTAAACTTCTTGTCTGACTTTTGCAATACTAGGAAGATAAGGTTTAAGGGCATTCCCTTTAAAAGACTGAATGTTTATTCTGGAAATCATGATCATGCTCCTTCAAAGATTTTGTTAAGATTTTTTCCTTATGAACCAAATGTTAAAAAAAAGTAAAGAGGATTTTTAAATATGGCTAAATTATATTTCAGATACGGGACAGTAGGTAGTGCAAAGACTCTGAATTTGCTAGCTGTGGCACATAATTATCGGCAGCAAGGGAAACAAGTATTATTGATTAAGCCTGCGCTTGATGATCGTTTCGGCAAAGGATCGATTAAATCACGAGCAGGACTTGAAATGGCGGCTGATATTTTAGTAACAAGTGAAACAGATTTATTGTTAAGAGAGTTTGAAGGGATCGATTGTGTTTTGGTTGATGAGGCGCAATTTTTACCAGGAGCTGTGATCGATCAATTAAGGGAAATTTCTCTTGTCAAAAGGATTCCTGTTATTTGTTACGGTTTGCGTACAGATTTTCGTTCAAATCTCTTTGAAGCATCTAAACGGTTGATGGAACTTGCAGATTCGATTGAAGAGGTGAAGGCTACCTGCTTTTTTTGTACAAAAAAATCGATCATGAATATTCGCCACCTAAATGGTGTTGCGACGTTGGATGGACCTGTCGTTCAAGTGGGAGCTGAAGAGAGTTATTTTCCTGTTTGCTACGGCTGCTATGTGGGTCAGTTAAAGGTCGTTGTTTAAGATACGTTCACGGTACCGTTCCATCAAACGGACCATGTATTTTAGGTTGTGGATGGTAGCAAGGGTCATCCCTGTGATCTCGTTTGCCTTAAAGAGGTGGTGGAGGTAAGCAAAGGAGAAGTCTTCTGAGAAAGGGGAGTAGTCCTTAGCATAGATCGCCTTGGTGATGTTGAGGGGGCCGTTTTCCGTAAACAAGATCCCATGACGAGCAGCTTTTGTGGGGTAGGAACTATCGAAAGTATCAATCCCTAAAGGGATGCTAAAATCTATGGAGGGGAGATCTCCTATGCCTAGGAGGTGGTTCGGTCTATCCTTGGGGAGATTTTCTGTTGTGTAAGATAAGAGCTCAAACATCTCTTGTTTGTTTTTTCCTACACTTCCCCCTATGGCAAATCCATCAAAAGGGAGATCTTTTAAATAATTGATGCTTATTTCTCGAAGCTCTCGGTCTATTCCTCCATGAACAACAGCATACATCGCTTGTCCCCTTGGATTTTCAAGATGGGTATCTAAAGAGCGTTTTTCCCAGCGGTGAGTACGATGAAGAGATTCTACAAGTTTATCTTTAGCAATATGATAAGGGGGAAGTTCATCAAAGGGGATGATGATGTCTGCTCCTAAATCTTTTTGCGCTAAAACAGAGCTCTCAGGAGTAAGAAAAACCTTCGATCCGTCTCTGTAAGAGCGAAAAACAACGCCTTCTTCTGTGATTTTTAAAACACTTCCGTCGGTTTTTTTGGTTCCACGCCCTTTGAGTTCATTTGCAACGCCTCCGTAAGCCAAGCTAAATACTTGAAAACCTCCCGAGTCAGTAATAATTGGGTAAGGACGGTTAATAAATTTATGGAGACCACCTGCATTTTTGACTACTTCTGTTCCAGGTTGGAGCATTAAGTGATAGGTATTGCAAAACATGAGCTGTAGCCCAATTTCATTAACAATCGAATTATCTACAGCTTTGAGGGTTCCGTTTGTTCCAACAGCTACAAAATTCGGGGTATCGATAACGCCATGAGGAGTGTGAATTTTGCAAACGCGTGCGCGCGATTTTTTTGAGGTATGGATCACTTCAAAGGCAAGAGTTTCAACTGCGGGCATAGATCCTCTTTGTTAAAACAAGAAAAGGGGTCATGCAAAAAATTACGATGATCTTAATCAAAAAGCTAACGATAATTACATCGAAAATTTCAGAGACATTTCCATAAAGCCCAAAATAGCTAAATAAAATTGTGTCGATAAGCTGAGAAAAAACAAGAGAAATCCCATTTTTTAAAGGAAGGGGGAATTTTGCAAGTTTTGCATAAACTCTCAGATCTATTTGCTGCACGAAAAAGAAGACTCCGATAGAAGCGAGAAGAAGGCGAGGAGCTGGTTGCAAAATGGTAGAGAAGGCAGATTGAGTTGTATCGTGAATGCTTGGGAGATAAAAAAGATGGATTTGAGACATCAACGCGAAAAATGTTAGGATAAAAAAGCAGACCCAAACAGCTTTTTTTGCGCTATCCTTACCAAAATATTCTTGTAAGAGGTTGAGTCCTAAAGTGCTGCCGATGATAAAAACATCACTGCACGTCACTTCAAAGCTTAAAAAAGAGATCTGCTTGATCACAAACAAATTCGCTAGAACAGCTTGGAAAGCCATCCAAGCAATGAGGGCTTCTTTACCCAATTTCAGAGCCCCTAAGCCAAAAGCAATCACTGCAACAACATGAAAGATAAAAATAATTTCATTCATGGAAAGAGTATACTGCATTTTCGAGTTTTCAACTATTCCAAAGCTTGATTGCGGGGATTTCGTGCTCGTAGCCGAGGATAGAGAGGGAGGCAGGGCTTAAGGAAAAGTGGGAAGCCGAAGCAAGGGGGAGTCCAAGCCATCTCATAGCGAGGACTCGGAGACAATGGCCATGCGAAAAGATCGCGATGGGACCGCTGAGAGGGGCTATTTTTTTGAGGAAACGGTCTACTCTGGTTTGCATTTCAGTTATAGACTCGCCGCCTGGAGCTCCATGAGTAAAAATATTCCAGTTGGGGTTGTCTTTATGGATTTCCTCTGAGGTTAATCCTTCATATTTTCCATAGTCCCATTCTTGGATTTCATCAGCTATTTCGGCTTGTTCTAAAAGTCCTGCGTACTTGCATGTGTCGTAGGCTCTTGAAAGGGGGCTGCAATAGACATGGGAAAAAGAGATTTCTTTTAAGCGTGGAAGTAAATTTTTTGCTTGGGAGATCCCTTTTTCTGTTAGAGGAATATTTGTCCTGCCTGTATGCTGCCCGGAAAGGGCCCACGGTGTTTCCCCGTGGCGGATAAGGAAGAGTTTGCCATGCATAGTGCTCATAATTCTTTAATAAAAGAATTTTTTGAAAAAGAAAAGATTATTTATGCAGATGACCTTATCATCAAGGATCTCTTACATGTGCAGAAACGCTCTGCTAAGCTTAAATTAACGGTGAAGCAAAAATGGCAGGGAACCTATTTTTATAAAGAGATCGTGGGGCATATTTATCCTCAGATTTCTATTCAAAAGGTAAGCAAACAGATCGGTTATGGCATTTTTGCTGAAAAAGAGATCCCTCCCAATACGTATGTTGGAGAGTACACGGGACTCATTAGAAAGCGAAAACTTTGGGAAAAACTAGAAAATTGTTACCTTTTTGAATACGATCTTGATGAGTGGGTAATCTCAAAATTCATTATCGATGCAAAAAACCATGGGAACCACACCCGTTATATCAATCATAGCGACACCCCTAATTTAGAGCCTCTTGCTGTGGTGGTAGAAGGAACATTGAGAATTATCCTTTATACAACAAAAAAAATCGCCATAGGCGAGCAGCTCTGCTACGACTATGGCGAAGGGTATTGGAATCGAAGAATCAAACTTAGCTGTTAATTCCGAGCAATTCCATTTCAAATATGAGAGTTACATTTGGCCCAATCACATTGCCAAAACCAGCTTCACCGTAGGCTAAATAAGAGGGGATAAAGAGTTGCCACTTATCGCCGACATGCATTTTTTGAAGAGCTTCTGCCCAGCCTTGGATAACCCGGTTTACAGGGAATACCGCAGGACGTCCTGCATCATAAGTACTTTCAAAAACTTGCCCGTTAATCGAGCTCCCTTTGTAATGAGTAGATACCACATCTAGAATTGTAGGAGATGGGCCTGTTCCTTTGGATAGGATTTTATATTGCAGCCCAGATGGGAGGGTCATAATTCCATCTTTTTGTTTATTTTCTACAAGAAATTGCTCTCCAACCTTTTTGTTTTCATCTGCCACTTGAGAAATGAATTGCTTTTGTTGAACTTCGATTTGACGGCGAAGTGCAATCATCAGATTTTTGATCTCTTCTTGCGGAAGTTTAGGGGAATGCCCTTCAGCTCCATCTTGAAAGCCTGATAGAAGAAGTTGGACGTCCATATCGCTAAATTGTTGTTTTAAATTTTTTGCCGTTTCAAACCCGATGCAATAGCTCACTTTTTCTTTTGAAGATTCCATTATTTTCTCCTGGTTTCTGGTTAAGCACGTTATATAGAAATGGTTCTTATGCCTCAAATAAAATAAAAATTTGGCCGTAAAATAAGATTAACGCAAAGGCGCAAAGCCGCGAAGACGCAAAAAGAATTAAAATATATAAATTTTTTTTGCGTCTTGGCGTCTTTGCGCCTTTGCGTTAAATAATATACTCAACTTTTAATCAATTCTTCTTCCTTCCCTTCTTTCCCTCTATCTGCTATCATCTCGTGTATGAAATTTGTAATTGATAAAGAACAGACCCTTTTAGAAGCTCTGATCACGATGAATCCTGATAGCTCCAAGAATACTTTGCGTGGATGGGTTGAGAAGGGAAGAGCGCTTGTGAATGGGAGGCCTTTATTAAGATGCAACGATCTTGTCTTAAAAGGAGATAAACTTTCTTTGGGAAATAGGGTCTCTTTTATCAATGATGAAATTAAAGTTATCTATGAAGATAAGCACCTCATTGTCATCGACAAACCAGAGGGATTGCTCAGCGTTTCCACAGATTATAGCGACGACAGCAATGTTCACCGGATTTTAAAAAATCGTTTTAACAAAAAAGTCTTTCCCGTTCACAGATTGGATAGAGAAACTTCTGGCGTGATGGTTTTTGCCTATAGCGAACTTGCAAAAGAGCATTTAAAAAAACTTTTTTATCATCATGAAATTACTAGAGAATATATTGCAATTGTCGAGGGGCATCTTCAAAAGAAAAAAGGAACCTGGGAAAGCCACTTAAAAGAAGATCCTACCTATCGTGTAAAAAGCGATCCTCTGGGCAAGCTGGCGATCACCCATTATGAGGTGATTTCTGAATCTCGCCACTTGACCACTCTTCGAGTTACTCTAGAAACAGGGCGTAAAAATCAAATTAGGGTCCATTGTTCTGAAGCAGGCAATCCTATTGTCGGCGATAAAAAATATGGTTCTACTCGTAACTCTCTAGGCCGTATGGGCCTTCATGCTCAAAAGCTTGGATTTGTTCATCCTGAAACTGGCAAGAAAATGCTCTTCGAAAGTTTTAGCTCTATCACTCAGTAATGTATTTTTGAAGAACGGTGGGCGAGAAGGGCATCGACAAGGACGAGCGCGGTCATAGCTTCACAAACAGGAAGGGCTCGGAGGGCAACACAGGGATCATGGCGAGAGCCTGGAGGAAGGGTAAGAGTAGCAGGGGAGCCGGAAAGGGTAGTTGTAGCCTGCGGGAGGGCGATGCTGGAGGCAGGTTTGAAGGCGACTCGGCAGATAAGGGGTTTTCCTGTGGTGATCCCTCCAAGGGTGCCGCCTGCGTGATTTGTCTCTAAAGGAAAAAGATCGTTATGCTCTGAGCCCTTCATTTTAGCAGAGGCAAATCCCTCTCCTATTTCAAAGCCTTTTGAGGCAGGGATAGAAAGAAAGGCTTTTGCAAGGTTAGCTTCTAATTTTTCATAGACAGGATCTCCCAAGCCTATTGGCAAGGCAGAGGTGGCAATTTCGATGATCCCTCCAATGGAATCTCCTTCAGATTTTGCTTTTTCTATAAGATCAAAAGAGGGTTCTTTGAGAGTAGCTGTAATGGTGATCTTGAAATGGGAAAGAAGCTTTTTTGCAATGGCTCCAGCTGCAACGCGACATGCAGTTTCTCTTGCCGATGCTCTACCACCACCTCGGTAATCGAAGATTCCATATTTTTCCAGATAGGTGAAATTAGCATGACCTGGACGGAGAAGATCTTTCATCGGTTCATATTTAGAAGAATCTGCATCTTGATTAAAGATGATAATAGAGATGGGGGAGCCTGTTGTTTTTCCTTCAAAAACGCCTGAATAGATTTCCGCAATATCAGGTTCTTTACGCGGAGAAGTAAGAGGGGAGTTACCCGGAGCTCTTTTTGCGAGCTCAAGATTCACATCGACATCTGATAACTCCAAGCCCGCCGGACACCCATCGATTACCACCCCAATTGCTTTTCCATGAGATTCTCCCCATGTCGTGATCCTAAAGATTTTCCCAAAGCTATTTGCTCCCATAGTAGGCGGAGTATACGAATTTTAGCACGAAGAAGAAAGAAAAAACATCCCTTTAGGTAACTCATCTTACGCAAAATGGTGACGCCAGTTCCTGGCTCGGAGGAGGCGGTGCATCTTTTCCGTGGGTTTCCACCCACGGCTAACAACTGCCATCGCTGACGCGATTTGATTACCGCTTTGCGGTTAAGATGAG
>Ga0206905_10085_pt1 | contig 26247 bp, 23 predicted proteins | sample Alteio_BWOrgHeat_43_FD_152940 | JGI IMG/M metagenome (GOLD analysis project Ga0206905, IMG submission 152940) | Enriched cells from forest soil in Barre Woods Harvard Forest LTER site, Petersham, Massachusetts, United States -... | ecosystem: Environmental > Terrestrial > Soil > Temperate forest >...
CCTCAGCAACATTTATTTAACTTCAGGAATCAAAGTCAGTTTATGAACAAGGCAGAACTCGTAGAGTCGGTTCAAAAGACACTCGGCAAAGAGACCAGCAAGGCGAGCGCCGAGCGGGCGCTCGAAGCCGTGATTGATGGCATCAAAGCCGGTTTGAAAAAAGGAAAGCCGGTGCAACTCGTTGGATTCGGAACGTTTAAGATCTCCCACCGCAAGGCTCGGATTGGCATCAACCCGAAGACCGGCGAGAAAATCAAAATCAAAGCGTCCAAGAGCGTCAAATTTTCGGCGGGCAAGGATCTGAAATCCAAGCTCGGGAAGTAATTTCCCCCTCGTAACCGAGGAACCCCGTTTTGCTTGGGCAAAACGGGGTTTCTCATTTTTAGGGAGGAGGGGTTCATGCAGAGGACGCAAAGCTGTTTCGACAAGCTCAAGGCCCTGAGCCCGCCGAAGAGGACGCAAAGGGGATGTGGATGGTGGATTGTAGATGGTGGATAGTGGCAAGGCATATGGCGCGGTGAATCCGTGTGGACGGAGTGGGATTCGTGGTGATGTGGGAGAAGCGCATTAAAACTCCGGGTGTCGAGGGATTTTTGTTCTAACGGAATGGGGGCTTGGCGGTGAATCCGGGCACCCACTCTTCCCATGAAACTTCTTCCCGCTTGTCTTCGTGTATTGTCGCTTATTCTTCCTTTGGCTCTCGTGGCGATGCCGTCGCGAGGGGCGGATGTCGCCGTTCCGGAGGATGTGACCTTTGAGAAGGCGATCGAATACTCGAATGCGGAGGATCAGCATCTTCAGCTTGACCTCGCGCAGCCAAAGACGGGCAGCGGGCCGTTTCCCTTGGTGCTTTGCATTCATGGCGGAGGTTTTCGCGCGGGGACGCGGGAAGGATACGACAAGCTGTGTGTGACGCTGGCGCAGCACGGTTACGTGGCTGCGACGGTGACGTATCGCCTTGCGCCCGCGTATCGCTTTCCGGCGGCGGTGGTGGACTGCAAGGCGGCGGTGCGCTGGCTTCGGGCGAACGCCGGGAAATATCATATCGACCCCAAGCGCGTGGGCGTCATGGGCGGTTCGGCGGGCGGGCATCTCGCGCAGTTCCTCGGTGTGACTGCCGGGGTGAAGGAGTTTGAAGGCGAGGGGAATCTGGATCAATCCAGCGCGGTGAATTGCGTGGTGAATATGTATGGACCGAGCGATTTCACGAAGTCCTATGGAAAGAGCGTGGATGCGGCGGAGGTGCTGCCGCTGTTCTTCGGCGGGAATCTGGAGACGAAGCTCCGGGAGCATATTGTGGGGAGCCCGCTTTACTGGGTGACGCCGGATGCGGCGGCGACGCTGGATATCCACGGCACGGAAGACAAATACGTGGCGTATGAGCAGGCGACATGGATGGTGGATCGGCTGAAGGCGTGCGCAGTGGAAGCGGAGTTAATGACGATGCAGGGAGCGGGGCATGGATTCAAAGGCGCCGACGCGGAGAAGGCTGAGAAGGCGATGATCGAATTTTTCGATGCGCATCTGAAGAACGTTACGAAGTAACGAGGGAAGCCTGTTTTGGGCACGCGAAGCTGAACGGATTTTTAACCGCGGATCACGCGGATGGGCGCGGATAAAAGACGTCTGTCATCCGCGGTTTTCTTCCGTCGCTTTTCCTCGGGCTTTTTAGCGCCGATCCTTTTTGATCAAGTCTTCGCGGGCTTTTTCCAGTTTGGCGCGTTCCTTGGCGGTGAGGCTGTCGATGCCGCTCTTCGCGATTTTATCGAGGAGCGGATTGATGGATTCGATCTCGTCTGTATCCATCATTTTCAATTCGCGGGTGAGAATGGATGGAGATGAGGGGACGACGCGGAATTTTGGCTTTTTCTGGAAGTAGCGCTTGAAACCGGAGAAATCAAAGCCGCCGGTCTGGTAGTATCGGATGCAGCCGAACGAGGCGGCGCACATCGAGAGATGCATCACAAGATTCATCCATTGGTGGTGGGGCAGACAGCTCAGGACGACCAGGAAGAGCCCGAGGAACGCGAGGCACTTCAGGGGAATCCAGCCGAACCATTCCAGGTTCGGATAGAGGGTGGCGAAAGCGATGAACATGCCGACCATCAAGTGGTAGCTGCCGAAGTATTCCTCCAGCGAACCCGCGCCGAGGGTTTTCCAAACGATCGTTTGCTCGATCGGAGGGATGAGCAACAGGATCGCGAACAGCACGAGATACCGTTTTCTTCCAATGAACTTCTCCACCTCCACGGCCGATTGGTAGTAAAAGATCATTCCGATCACGAAAAAGAAACTCGGACTGTCCACGAAGACACAGGTGATGGGCTCCCAAAACCAGTGGCGCAGCCAAAAACTTCCCACATAAAACTGAAGCGGAAAGACGCTAATATTGGCCGACAGGAGCACCGTGCAGATGATCATGCCGAGGACGAAACCCGCCACGATCAGGCTGGTGAGATAGACGGGCATCCGGCGGACCCACCATATCGGCTGGTTGTCGTGGAAACTGGACGGATAATTCATCGTGGGTACCACGCTAAACGGTTGCGCGCTCTTCGGCAAACTCCGCGTGAGCCGAGCGCGATTTGGCGCTTCGTTTTCCGCCGCACGCGGAGGTTGCGAAATTCGCTGCGTTGCGCATGCTGGGGTGCATGGATAATTTCACTTTTGGCAAAGTAGGGACTCACAATGCCACGCTCCGCGAGTGGGTCGAAACCATTCGCGGATTGACGCTGCCGGACCACGTGATGTGGGTGGATGGCTCCGAGGCGGAACGGGATTTTTTCTACAAGCAAGCGGTGGAGGAGGGGGTTCTCACCAAGCTCAACCAGGAAAAACTGCCCGGCTGCTACTACCACCGTTCCAACCCGAACGACGTAGCGCGCGTGGAGCAATGCACTTTTATCTGCACTCCCGGGCGAGTGGAAGCGGGGCCGACGAACCACTGGGCGCCGCCGCGCGAGATGTACGACAAGCTGTATGCGCTCCTGAAAGGGGCGATGAAGGGCCGCACGATGTACGTAGTGCCCTACCTGATGGGGCCGCCGGGATCGCCGCTCACCAAGGTGGGCGTGGAGATCACGGATTCGCTCTACGTGGTGCTGAACATGCGGATCATGTCGCGCATGGGGAAGATCGCGCTCGATCAGCTTGGCAATAGCGACGACTTCAATCGCGGCGTGCATAGCGTGCTCGATTGCAATCCCGAGCGCCGCTACATCTGCCATTTTCCGCAGGACAATACGATCATCTCCGTGGGCTCGGGCTATGGCGGAAACGTGCTGCTGGGAAAGAAATGCCTGGCGCTTCGCATCGGCAGCTATCTCGGGCGGAATCAGGGCTGGATGGCGGAGCACATGCTCATCCTGTGCGTGGAATCGCCCGATGGCGAAAAGACGTATGTGGCGGCGGCTTTTCCCAGCGCCTGCGGCAAGACGAATTTCGCCATGCTCATCCCGCCCAAATCGTTCGAGGGATGGAAAATTACAACCATCGGCGACGACATCGCCTGGATGAAGCCGGGAACGGATGGGCGCCTCTATGCGATCAATCCCGAGGCGGGCTACTTCGGCGTGGCCCCGGGGACGAACTATAAATCGAACCCGAATGCGATGAAGACCATCGCGAAGGACACCATCTATACTAATGTGGCAGTGACGCCGGATGGCGATGTCTGGTGGGAGGGCAAGGACGAAGCGCCGCCGGAAGGGCTCATCGACTGGCAGGGGCGGCCATGGTCGCCAGAGTCCGGAGAGAAAGCTGCGCATCCGAACAGCCGCTTCACCGCGCCGATGACGAACAATCCCGTTCTCGCTCCGGAAGCGCATTTGCCCGAGGGCGTGCCGTTGAGCGCGATCATTTTCGGCGGCCGCCGTGCGACCACGATGCCGCTGATCTTTCAATCCTTTAACTGGATCCATGGGGTCTATCTCGGCGCCACCATGGGCTCCGAAATGACGGCCGCGGCTGCCGGGACGGTGGGCCAGGTGCGGCGCGATCCGATGGCGATGCTGCCGTTCTGCGGATACAACATGGGCGATTATCTCAACCACTGGCTGGGAATCCGCCGCGACTTGTCTGATCCGCCGCGCATTTTCCACGTGAACTGGTTTCGCAAAGATGCGGACGACAAATTCCTCTGGCCCGGATTTGGCGAAAACTTCCGCGTGCTCAAGTGGATCATCGACCGCACCCACGGGCGCGCGCTGGCCCGCGAAACGCAGATCGGATGGATGCCGCGCTACCGGGAGTTCGATTGGACGGGCATGGAGTATTCAAAGGAGCAGTTTGAGCAGTGCATGAAGATCGACCGCGGCGAGTGGCAGCGGGAACTCATCTCGCAAACGGAGCTCTTCCTTACCTTGCACGACCGTCTGCCGAAGGAGCTGATTTTCCAGCGGGAGTTGCTGATCTCCCGCCTGTAGGTGGCTGAAATCAGGGATTGACCGGCATCAGCACTGAGGGGTCGACCTTTGCGACGATGCGCGCGGCGACAGTGGGGTCGGTTGTCTGAGTGACCCTCACCTGCATGCCTGGTTCCACATCCGACAATTTCATCTGATGACCGTTGATCGTGATTTCGGTGAATCGGTTCACGGTATAGGTCTTCAAATTGACGTCTTTTGACTTGATGTGGAAGCTCTCGGTTTCCGTGACTTTCATGCCTTTATGCACGCCATTTTGAACCGTGATTTTGTCCGCTTCCACAGATACCACCACGGGGATGATGGTGCGCACCGGATCTGCCGCGCGTGAGAGGGGGGCGAATTGGATGAGAAAGGCGGCGAAGAGGATAGGGCAGAGGGGGGGATCTCATGTGGGAATAGTTCAATCGGATGATGATTTTGAAAGCAAGAAATGGAGCAGCGGGACAGTTTTTTTACCGAGGACGATTGCTCTGCCAACGCGGGCGAAGATGACGGCGGACCCGCAGACGCCCCCGCCTGCGAAACTGCTTCGCTCCGAGGAGGTTATCGCTGTTACCCAGGGTAGCCTCGCAGCGAGGCAACCGCTGGGCTAAGCGACTCAACACCTTCGGCGTTGCCGGTCCGAAATCCGCACTGCCGCGGAACAGACTGGAAGCGACGGAGCGCTTCCCTCCAGCAGACCAGGTCCGTGCGGGCCGTCGTTCCTTCGTTCGCGAGATTCTTCGGTGGGCTACAGATTATCTCCGCCGACGACGTCCGTGGGGCCGAGGGCCATGGGAAATGGGTCGAGGGGCATGGGGTCGCCGTGGTCGAGGAATTCGGCGCAGATGCGGAAGAAGTCGGCTTGGGTCGTTACGCGGCGGATGGCGTGCAGGAAGTTTCCGGTGGGTTCCACGCCGAGGCCGATGAAGTTCAGGTATTTCTTCATGTTCTGCACTTGGGAGAGTTCGCGCACGTCGGGTGAGCAGACGGCCTCGTAGAGAGCGTGGATGTAGGCCAGGACATCGCGGCCGAGGGGGCGGGAGATGGGTTCGCCGCGGCGGCGCTGGCGGATTTGGTCGAATAGCCAGGGATTGCGAATGGCGCCGCGTCCAATCATCAGGCCGCGGGCGCCGGTGAGGAGGAGCACCTCGGCGGCTTTGTCTGCGGAGTACACATTTCCATTGGCAAGGACGGGACAGGGGAGCTCGGCGGCGGCCCGGGCGATGAAGTCGTAATGCACGGCACTACGATACATTTCCTTTACCGTGCGGCCATGCACGGTCAGTAAGTCGAGGGAGTGTTTTGCGAAGATCGGCAGCAGTTCGTCGAACACCGCCGGGTCATCGAATCCGAGACGGGTCTTTACCGTGAAGGGGATTTTTACCGCGGCGCGGAGGGCGCCGAGGATGGCGTCGATGCGCTGCGGTTCCCGGAGGAGTCCTCCGCCCGCGCATTTCCGGTACACGACGGGCGCCGGACAGCCGAGATTCAGATCGACGGCGGCAATGGGGTATTGCTGAAGCTCGCGCGCTGATCGGATGAGATCGGGGATGCTGTTGCCGATCATCTGCGCGACCACGGGGCGGCCCGTGGGGTTTGCAGTGACGGATTTGAGGATGTGGGGCTCGAGGTGCGAGTCGGGGCGGATGCGGAAGTATTCGGTCCAATAGATATCGGCGCCGCCGTACGCCGTCATGAGTTTCCAGAAGGGCAGGTCGGTGACGTCCTGCATCGGCGCGAGGGCGAGAAGAGGCTCGGGGCTCGAGAGTAGTGATTGAAAGGAAGGCGAGGCGTGCAAAGCCGCACTTTCCGGCAGATATCGGACGCGAGCCATCTTTTTTCGCTGTCGTTCCAAACACACGTTGGAAGAACATAGGATTTTCTCGCGCGAAAGACATCTGCCGCCGCTTATCTCCGGCGCCGCCTTCGAGGTCGATGCGCCGCCACCTCCTCTCGTCCGATTTCATCTGCTCCCGTTTTTATTGCGCTTTCGGGTGATCTCCGAAGAAACGGGCAATCAATCTTCCCGTGCCGGGGGGGACGGTGTGTCCGCCGGAGTGGATCAAAGTCATTACCGGGGCGCCGCCACGAGAAGCGGGGTAGAGGATGCAGTGGGCGCCGACAGGCGTGCCTTCGTTCGAGCATCCATTGTGCTTGCGGATCCTTTCGATGGTCTTTTCCTGGAGCTGCAGCGGGATGGTCGTATCCTTCTCGCCGGCGATGTGCAGCACGGGCAGTGGGTTTCCGAGTTTGAGTTCGGGCGTGGCCATGCCCGCGCAGGCGGCGATGGCGGCAAAGGTGTTTCCACGTGTGGACCACAGCAGGTAAGTGAACATCGCGCCGTTCGAAAAGCCGGTTGCGTAGATGCGTCGATTGTCCACTTTGTAGTTCTCACGCATTTTCGAGAGGACGGCGTCGAAGAATTTGAGATCGCGGTCTCCCATGTTGTAATCGGGCCTTTCGATAATGCCGGGTTGAGGTTGCCAGCCGGTCTGTTTTCCCTCGGGATCGAGCTTGGAAGGCGTCGGCAGGCCCTGCATATAGACGACCAGCGCCTGCGGCCATGCCGATTGAAGGCCCATGGCATTTGCCGATGCCTGTGCGTTGCCCGAGTGACCATGAAAAGAGAAGATCAAAGGCACGGCGGCTTCGGACTTCGCGCTGGGCGGATAGACCAGGGCCGTGCGTTCGACTCCGCCGACGGTCCAATTCATGGTGATTGGCCCTTCGGCGAGGGCGAAGGACGAAGCGCAAAAGCACGCCGCGAGCGCGACGAGAATTCGTGGGAAGAGTGTCATAAAGAAATGGTGCCTCCTACGGGCACATTTCATACGAAACGGAACGTTCGGCGTCTAGCCTGCATATTTCTCACTCTCGGACGGTGGGCGGCCCCGCGGATTGTCACGACGGCGCCGCCGACTTTTGCCTGACCGACGCTGACTCCGGAATTGCCGAACACTCGGCGTCCTACCGGACACGTGGCATTGAGCCGCCGGTCAGGCGGTCCGGCTCATGGGCCATCATGTCGCGCAATTCGTAATCCAAACGATGAAACTCATCGTCTATCCTTGCGATCTCTGCACGGATGTGATCGGGGTCGTAGCTCCGCGTGCTGAATTCTTTGTTCACACGCAGGACATCGGCATCGATCTGTTTTACTTCCTGCCGGATATGACGATCCGATCCGTAAAGCGACAGCTCTTCGTGAACGCGGTGAGCCATCGTGCGGGCGTACTGCACTTCGCCGCCGAGACTTGGCTGTGAAGCTTTGGCGGGGGTGGCGTCCGAAGCGCTCGATCCGGCGCTTCGCGCATTCGCATTGGCTGCTACGACCGAGAGGAAGAGCGGGATGGCGAGAAGGACGAGAGAACGTTTCATAACAGGGCTTTTTACCCTCATTCGTCCCAGCACGTATCTCCGGAGGTATGTTTTCCTACGCTGTGAAACTCGGGGTGATGGGAAGAATAGGAAGAAAGGGAGGGATGGCGCGTATTGGCGGACGCCGGATGCCAAAATAGTTGATCTCGGTGCTTATCCTTTTTCCGCGGAGTGTTCACCTTTGGTTTTGGAATCTGCATGAGACCATTTGCCTCTTTTTTTGAATACCTTGCCCTCCGGCCCGATATCAGGCGGGCCATCCGAGCCAGCACCGCGTTCGCGATTCCGCTGGTGGCGAGCCATGCGATGGGGGCGCCGGCGACGGGGGTTTTTCTGGCTTTCACGGCCCAGACGATTGCGTTGCCGGATTTGCGGGGAGCTTATGGCATGCGGTTGCTGATCCTGGCGACTATGACACTGGCGGTGGCGGGCGCGGCATTTCTTGGCGTGTGCGCGGGTGGGAACATCGTGGCGTCGGTCCTGGCGATGGGCTTCATCGCCTTGACTGGCAGTTTTTGGCGGCATGTGAGCGCGGACTACGGGCCTTCGGTCAGCGTGTCTTCGGCGTTGCTGTTTCTCCTGGGGCTGGCGCAGCCGGGTGGAGTGGCTGCTGGAGCGCATCTCGCGGGGATTATCGCGCTGGGCGCCGCGGGCGCTTCGCTATTGCACATCGTATTCTGGCCGTTCCGTCCGCAGCACCCCTTGCGAAACGCCGTGGCGGAGAGTTGGGTGGCGGCATCGGATTTGGTGGCCGCCATGCGTCCGAATCTGCCGGGAAGCGATTCATCGGATGAAGCGGGAATCCCCGCCAAGGAGGGTGAACTGAGAGCGGCGCTCGACCGCACCTTCGTGATCCTGGCCGCGGCGGAAAAAACGCAACCTCCGTCATTCCTGCATCACCTGGAGGAAATGCGGCGCGAGGTCGTTCATTTTGCGATGCGCCTCATCGCGTTTCACTCGGCGATGGAAGGACTGGCGGGCAGACCCGATTTCGCGAAAAACCTGCCGACCCTGGATTCCGTGCTGAAGGCGTTGAGCGACGCGTGCCGATCCGTGGCCATCACTCTCATTTCGCACCGTGCGGTGAACTTCGCAGCCACGGAGGTGCGCATGAGGCGGTGCCGGCATCTGATTCAGGTGTTTGAGGAGCAGTTGGCGGCGCTTCCTGGCGATGGCGATGTCCATGTGGCGCCCGCGCGGGCGATGCTGGAGCAGGTTCTGCAGATCCTTCCTCGCATCGGCAAAACGCTGGAATCGACGCTCGATCTGGGCGAAACGCGCTCGGGGTTTCCCGCGAGGCTGCCCGAACTCGGCAAGCGCTCCATCCATTCGCTCGCGGCGTGGATCAATCCTTCGACCACTCCCGATCCCGTGCTCGTCCGGTATGCGCTGCGCATGGCAGTTCTCACCATGTTGGCGGTGGCGCTCTACAAGGGGTTCAACATTCCCCGCGGATATTGGATCGCGTTTACGATCATGGTCGTCCTCCAGCCGGACTATGGCTCCACGCGCCGGCGCGCGGGTGAGCGCATCGCCGGCACCATCGCGGGCAGCCTGCTCGGCAGCGCCATGCTCTGGATCAAGATGCCGATCTTCCTGCTCGATGGATGCGCCACGCTGTTGTCGTTCGGCTTCGCTTTCTTTTTGAAGACCCGCTACGATGTCGCGGTATTCATGGTGACGCTCATGCTCGTGGTTGTGATGGGCGCGAGCGGGATGCTGCATGTGGATTTCATGATCATGCGGATCCTCTCAAACATTGGCGGAGGGGCCGTCGCGCTGATCGCGGCGATTGTCTTTTGGCCGGTATGGGAGGGGGATAAATTCGCTGCGCTCCTCAGCGCCTCAGTGCGGGCAAACAAAACATACATGGAATCGATTCTGGCGTTTCTGGAAGGCGAAAATCGCAGTGTCCATGATTTGCTCATGGCGAAGCGGCGCGCCGAAAATGCCAATCGCTACGCGGCGGAATCCTTGCATCGCATGCTCGCGGAGCCGCGGGACGGCGGACAGAATTCGGAGAGCGCGGCTGCGCTGACGACCTACAATCAACGGATCACGCGGGCTTTCACGTCGATCGCGGTGCATTTGCAGGGCGGGGCGGCTGGCGATGGGGAAAATGGGTCCTATATGACCCATACGACTCATGGGACCTATGGCGGCACGCCTGGCGCCATCGGCGAAACACTGGAAGCGCTGGCGCGGGCCATCGAGGGCGAGGCGCGGGATACTGAGTTCGCCGAGCGGCTCACAGGACTGGAGGCAACATTCGAGAGCGCTTCGTCTGGTAAAATGCACGTCGGCGGCAAGTTGGCGCCGGAGGATTTGATTTGGACCTATCTTGCAAAAACCATCACGGAGATCCGCGCGATGGCACTGGCTTTGGGTGGGAAAGGGAACGTAAATTAGGATTTGGCATTTCAATTGGCGAAGACGCGATCCGGTTTTGCTTGCCGCTCGACGGGGGCGGGGTCGGCAGTTAGGCTTGCCGGCGAATGGATTCCGATGCCAAAGAAATCAGTGCCGTGCGCGCCGTTCCGGCGGATCTTGAAATCAAGGATGCGCAGATCATTTTCAACCGGGTCTGGAAGCAGCTCGAAAATGATTATGGACGGGAGCGTCTGCGTTTTCCGAAGGAGCTGATTCTCCTGGGCGGCGCTCCCGGCGCGGGAAAAGGGACGAATTCGGATTTCATCCGGCAATTGCGCGATATCTCCGCGCCGCCCATCGTCATGAGCCAACTCCTCGATAGCCCGGAGGCGAAGAAGGTGAAGGCGCAGGGCGGAATGGTGGGAGACCGCGAGGTGCTGAGCATTCTATTCCGAAAGTTGCTCGATCCCGAGCTGCAGAATGGCGCTGTCCTGGATGGATTTCCACGCACGAAGGTGCAGGTGGAATGCCTGAAATTGCTTTTCGACGAGATGATCGCGTTGCGCCGGGATTTTTCGGACACGCCGCTGGCGGCGAATTTCAAGCAGCCGATTTTTCACATCATGGTACTGTTCGTGGAAGAGGCGGAAAGCATCGCGCGGCAGATGTCGCGGGGAAGGGCGGTCATTGCGCACAACGAAGAAGTGAAGCGGGAGGGGATCGGCGAATTGTGGGAGGAGCGGGCGACCGATTTCAGCGAATCGCTGGCGCGCAATCGCTACCGGGTCTTCAAGGAGCAGACTTATGACGCCTTGGTTTCGCTGAAGAAGATATTTCACTACCATTTCATCAACGCCCAGGCGCCGCTGGCGCGGGTGCAGGAGAACATCGTTCGCGAGCTGGAATACCAGAGCTCCCTGGAACTCGATCCACGCACCTTCGACGCGCTGCGAAAGCTGCCGCTGGCGAGTGAAATCGTCCGCCATGCGCGCCAGGATCTCGTGCGCCGGCTCGACGGCTACGAAGTAGAAAAGCCGGAGCTGTTCCGGCGCGTCATCGAATTCATCGAAGAGAAGATGATGCCCATCGTGGTGCGGCACGCGATTCCGGGGCGAGCCGGGATCAACTCCGAGGAGCCGCTTTTCGATGATCCCGCGGCGCTGGCCATGCTCATCGATATCTTTTCGGAACGCGGCTATCAGGCATCCGTGGACTTGCACCGGGTGGAAATCCCGAATCGAGTGGACCTCCAGACGGGCGAGATTTACTGCCGACAAAAGAAAGTCTATCGCTTTAGCATCCGATTCAAAGGCTCCCAGATTCGGCGCGGGTAAGAGGTAGTATGCCGGACGCCGATTCTGCCGCTCCCGCCGCTTTGGCCAGCGCCGCCGCGTCCCGCCTCTGCATCGCGTGTGGAATGTGCTGTGACGGCACGATGTTTCATCATGTGCGGCTGCAGCCGCGCGACTCTGCAAAAGCGCTCACCGCTCTGGGGTTGAAGTTGAAGCGCAAGCGCAAGCACGATCACATCATTCAGCCATGCCCAGCTTATCGGGGTTCGCAGTGTTCCATCTACCTCGATCGGCCCGAGCGATGCCGCCTCTTTGAATGCCGCCAGATCCAGCGAGTCGCGGCGGGCGAGATCACTGAAGCTGCGGCGGCGGAGAAGATTCGCGATGCGCTGGAGCGCTCCGCGCACATTCGCGGGCTGTTTGCGCGGCTGGGTGAGACGAACTCCAAAGGGCCGCTGACGACACGGTATGAGAAGATCATCGCGGAGCCGCTCGATCCGCTGGCCGAGGCGGATGCGATGGTTTTTCGCGCCGAACTCCAGCGAGCGATGGAGGAGTTCGAGGCATTGCTGGAAAGTGATTTTCGCGTTCAGTGAGGAGCCACCGTCAAAGCACCGTGCGGACGAATCCTGCGGATGTCCTCATCGCTGGTGGCGGCATCGGCGGTTTATCCCTGGCGCTTGCTCTCCGACGATGCGGGTCGAATGCGGTGGTCTGGGAGCGAGCAGCGGAATTGCGGGAAATCGGCGCCGGCCTGCTGCTGACGCCGAACGCCGTGTGGGTGCTTCAGCAACTCGATCTGCTCAAGGCGACCGGCGATTTCGGGAGGGTGGTGGAGCAATGGCAGATATTGGACCGGCGCGGGAATGTGCTCCAAACCTTTGCTCAGAAAGGAGGGGGCTTGCCCTCAATCAGCATTACGCGCTCTGCGTTTCAGCAGCTTTTGTTTTCAAAACTCCCGAGCGACGCCGTGCTTCTGGATCGGGAAGTCGTCTCTGTAAGTCCGTCCGGGATTGGCGAACGAATCGCCGTGCGATCTGCTCGTGGCGAGACGGCGGATGCGGACTTGATCGTCGGAGCGGATGGAGGAAGATCGATGGTTCGCGATTTCATCGCAGGCGCCCAGGCTCCGCGAACTCTCGGATACGTGGGTTGGCGCGGGCTGGTCAGTCAGTTGCCTTCCGGTTGGGAAAACGGACGCATCACGGAATCGTGGGGAAGGGGAGGGCGATTCGGGATTGCGCCCGTTTCCGCTGGGCGGACTTACTGGTACGCGACTGAAAATGTTCCGTCGGGTTGGGACGTCCCGCCGGAAAAGCGAAAGGCGCATCTGCTCGCGAGATTTCGCGATTGGCACTCTCCGATCTGTGAATTGATCGAAGCGACGAATGATCCGGACATTCTTCTCAGCAGCATATCGGAGCAGGCCGCGCTTCGGTCGTGGTTTCGCGGATCGGTGACATTGCTGGGAGACGCCGCACATCTCATGACGCCCAATCTTGGCCAGGGCGCCGCGATGGCGTTGGAAGATGCGTGGATCCTCGCGGAATGCCTGCGAGCGGAAATCTGCGATCGGGACGCGCTGAAGCGCTACGAACGGCTTCGAAAACGGCGCGCATCCTTGGTCGTGTGGCTATCCCACCAAGTCGGGAGAATGATCCAACTCGAAAATCCAGCGCTGGCTGCTCTCCGCGACGGAATGCTGCGGGTGACTCCGGACTGGGTGGGAGCGTGCATGCTGGCTCCGGTTTTCAATTTCCGTGCGTGAGGCTGCCTGCTAGACCTTGCCCCGATCCATGGCTTCCTCACGAGTTCCCTTTCCATCCTTGGATGAACTTGGCCGCGATCTGTTGCAGGTTTCTGTCGTGAGGCGGGCGGTTTCGCTGATGATGCCTTTCGCGCTTTGTGGCTTGTTTTTCATGTTTGCCGCGCACGGATGGTGGATTCTGGCGCTCGCTTGTCCCGTGCTTTTGAGCTTTCTGACCTACGGCTCCACGTCCCACGACCTCGTGCATCGCACCTTGCGCTTGCCCTCCTGGCTGAACGAGCCGCTCCTGTGCGCGATGGAGTTGATCGCTCTGCGCAGTGGGCACGCATATCGGGTCACTCATCTGCACCACCATACGCGATTCCCCGCCGAAGACGACATCGAGGCGGCGGCTGCTCGCATGCCGATCGTGAGAGCGATAGCCGATGGCATGACGCTCCAATACCGTCTCTATTTTGCGGCTCTCAAAAAACAGGGAAGTCATCGCTCGTGGGTGGTCGGTGAAGGAGCGGTGATCACCCTCCTGCTCGCGGGTTCCATTGCAAGCCTGCCATGGACTATTTTGCCTGCTATTTATTCCGGGCTAATGATCGCCGGGAGTTGGGTGTTTCCCATCGCGACGGTTCTCATTCCGCACGATGCCGGAGGCGAGCACGAGTGGACGCAGACGCGATTGTTTCGCGGAAGGGTGCTTTCCGTGCTCGCGCTCGAGCACCTTTACCATCTGGAACACCATCTGTATCCACAGATACCGCATCATAATTGGCCTGAACTCGCGCGCCGTCTCGACCCGTATTTTGAGCGTCTCGGGCTGCGGCCGATCAAGCTGTTCTTCTAAAATGAAGGATAACGCTCCCGGACAGGAATCATCGTTTCTGAGCGCCCTTATCGGAGATGGCCGGCCGCTGCTGGCGTTGACGGGTCTGGCGCTGGCTCTCTCCGGGGCATTTGCGCTCTTTCTTTCGGCGACAGGTTCCTTTCTGCCTCATGATGTGGATTATCTGCGCATGGCGCCCCAGCAGTTATGCGCGCTGAATCAGTGCCGGATCGTCCACTTCATGTTTCACGACCGGGTCGCGTTCGGAGGAGTGCTGATCGCCATTGGCACGCTTTACCTCTGGCTCGCGGAGTTTCCCCTGAAGCATGGCGAGGAGTGGGCGTGGTGGGTTTTGGCGGTATCGGGCGCGTCCGGTTTTGCCAGCTTTCTCTGTTATCTGGGCTATGGCTACCTCGACACATGGCATGGCGCAGCCACCCTCGCGCTGCTGCCGTGTTTTGTGTTTGGAATGTGGAAAACGCGGGCGCTGCTTCCGCGCCCCTGTCTTGGCCTGTGGAAGTCATTCGTCCCTTTTGCGCCTCTGGATTGGAGGACGCGCGGCGCCGTGGGCAGGATTTGCCTGCTGCTCACGGCTATCGGGATGTTCGGCGCTGGCAGCGTGATCATGGCGGTGGGGATGACTTCCGTGTTTGTGCCGCAAGACTTGCGCTACATCGGATTGACGGCCAGTGATCTCTACTCGATCAATCCACGACTCGTGCCGCTCATCGCTCATGATCGAGCCGGGTTTGGCGGCGGATTGCTCTCCTGCGGCCTGATGATTGCGATGATCGTTTGGAAAGAGCCGATCAAACCCGCGCTCTGGCAGGCGTTATTGATCTCGGGCACGACCGGATTTGCCTGCGCCATCGGCATCCACGTTCTCATCGGTTACACGGATGTCTCGCACCTCGGCCCGGCAGTCGCGGGCACGCTATTGTTTATCACTGGAATCGCCTGTACTGCGCGCTCCAGGGCTTCCAGCGCCGCGATCAACGAGAAACGAATTTTGTGATGCGAAACTCCCAAGACCCATGCGAACCTTTTTTCTTCTGATTCTCTCCAATGTCTTCATGACTTTTGCCTGGTATGGCCATTTGAAATACGGGCATTCGTGGCCTCTTTGGAAAGCCGTTCTCGTCTCGTGGCTGATTGCCTTCGTGGAGTACTGCTTCGCCGTGCCGGCGAACCGTTTGGGCTTTGGCGAGTTTACTGGGTTTCAACTCAAGATCATCCAGGAGGCCGTGACCCTGACGGTGTTCATCGTATTTGCCGTGAGTTTCCTGAAAGAGAAAGTCGCGTGGAATTACATCGTCTCGTTTCTGTTTCTGATTGGCGCCGTGATATTTGCGTTCGCTTTCAACGGCGGCGGAAAGCCGGGCGGGTAGAGCCGGTTTTTGGCGTTTCACCACCGGGTCGCCGTAGATGCTGGCGTGGCCGCAAGACCGGTCATGGGCGACGCAAAAGAGGATATTCGGCTACTTTTCGGAGGGATCAGCGGCGCCTGCGGCGAACGATAGGCCGCAAATGATTGGAATTCTGAGGAGAAATTTGCTCATAAACGTGTGCCAAACTGGTTATTTGCGGCAGAAATGGCCATCCAGAATATTTGGCCATGGAAATTGAACAACACCTTGACCTGCTGCAAAGCTCGTCGATATTGCGCGCCCTTATCCATGCTTCCGAAAACGTGTGTGCGTTTTGAGGAGTTTGGATGATCGTTCATCACCTGCCCGACATGACCCAAACCAAAAAAAGCGACTCGCCCACTCAATCGACGCCTTCCGCCGGGAAAACAAAGCCCAAATCCAAGGGGAAAATACCGCCGCTCGCGTCAGCGAATAGCAAGAAGTCTGCGACCCAATTGGCGACCCGCAAGGCGCCCGTTGCAGCCCCGGAACCGAGCTTTATCGACCAGCCGGAAATTCAGGAAAAACTGCGGGAATTAATCCTGCTGGCGAAGGAGCAAGGGCATCTGACTTTTGATGATGTGCATGAATCCATGCCGGATTCCGTCAACCAGCCTTCCGAAATGGAGGCGATCATGGCGCGGCTGCGGACCATGGAGATCGAAGTGATCGAGGCGGCGAATGTGGAAGGCTTCAAGGGCCCCGAGGAAGAGACGGAGGAAGAGGACAAGCCCGATCCCAAGCTCGACGTGCTGGATGATCCGGTGCGCATGTATCTCAATCAGATGAGCAAGGTGCCGCTCCTCACGCGCGAGCAGGAGGTGGAGGTTTCCAAGCGGATCGAGGAAGGCGAACTCAACGTCAAGAAGCAGCTCAACCGTTTTGGCTTCATCGCCCGCGCCTACCTCGACGTCGCGCAGAAGCTGCAGGAAGGGCGGGAGCGCTTCGACCGCGTCATCCTCGACACCACGAGCGAAGGGCGCGAGCGTTATATGAAGCAACTTCCGAAGTTGTGCGCCCAGCTCGAGCATGCCGCCGAAAAGTGCGCCTCGACGTACGAGCAGTGCCTTACGGAAGGCGGCAGGAGCAAGGATACGAAATCGAGCCGCGATTTCCGCAAGGCTCACGAGGCGATTCTGAAGATTTATCCAAAGTTTCTCTTCAAACAAAAGGTGACGGAGGAATTTCTCCATCTCGCGGACGAAGCGCACCGGCTCAATCTTCACTGGTCCACCGAATTGGCGAAGTTGAAGAAGGCAGGAGTGCGCCGCGCCGAACCGCATGGTCACGCGGAAGCTCCGAGCAAGCTGGATTACGCGAAGAAGCTCAAGGAGCAGGAGATGCGGACCTGGCTTTGCGAGGAAGAATTTCGCGCAGAGTATCAGGAGTTGAAGATGTGGCTGAAGAAAGCGCTTAAAGCCAAGACGGAGATGGTCGAAGCGAATCTGCGTCTCGTCATTTCCATCGCGAAAAAGTACATGAACCGGGGAGTCTCCTTCCTCGATCTCATCCAGGAAGGCAACATGGGCCTGATGAGGGCGGTCGAGAAGTTCGAGTATCGCCGCGGCTACAAATTCTCCACTTACGCGACGTGGTGGATTCGGCAGGCCATCACGCGTTCCATCGCGGACCAGGCGCGCACCATTCGCATCCCGGTGCATATGATCGAGATTATCGGCAAGCTGATGCGGGTGCAGAAGCAGCTTCTTCAGGATTACGGCCACGAGCCGACGCCCGAAGAGGTGGCCGAGGAAATCCAGCTTCCCGTGGAACGAGTGCGTGCCGTGCTCAAGATGGCGCAACAGCCGATTTCCATGCAGTCCCCAGTGGGCGAAGATGGTGAGAAGAGCTTCGGCGACTTTATCGAGGATCAGGGAGCGCAGGACCCGAGCGAGATGACGGGAGTTTTGATTCTAAAAGAAAAGATCAAGGATGTCCTCTGCACGGTGACGGAACGTGAGCGGCAGGTGCTCGAAATGCGTTTTGGCCTGGTCGATGGCTATCCTCGTACGCTCGAAGAACTGGGCCGGCAATTCAAAGTCACTCGCGAACGCATCCGTCAGATCGAGGCTAAAGCGCTCCGGAAAATGCGCCATCCTACGCGCGTGCATCATCTTCAGGGATTCCTCGAGGCGAACGAAAGCTGAGTTGGAATCTTAGTCTGGAATTGAATCAGCCGATGGGAATTTTCCATCGGCTGATTTGTTTTGCGTCCATGCAGCGTCGCCGCCCTTTTAACTCCGGTTTTTGGGCGTGAAAATTGACAAGAGGAGGGGCGCGCCGTGTAATCGTGGAATGATGAATTCTCCCCGGTGGACCAGTGTGGCGATCTTCTGCGCGGCACTCGCTTTGGCAGGCGGCGCCGCGCTCGCTGCGCCCAAGCCCGCGCTTTCAAAGGCCGATGTCTCCTACGGTCCCCATTCCAATCAATTGCTGGATATTTACGTCCCTCCCAACGGAGACGGGCCGTTTCCCGTGCTGATCTGGTTCGGAGGTTTATGGGCGCCCAGCAAAGGGGTTCCCGATTTGAATCGGTTTTTCCCGGCCCACTGCGCAGTGGTGGGCGTGGAGACACGGGTGATGAAGGAGGGGATCGAAGAGAAGGTGACACCGCCGATCTCCGTGTGTCTGCTCGATGCCCGCCGTGCGCTTCAATTTGTGCGCCTTCACGCCGCTGAATGGAATCTCGACCCGAAAAGAATTGCGGTGGCTGGAGGCTCCCAAGGCACCCTTCCGGCGCTGTATCTCGGCTGCGCGGGCGAGCGGGCCGATACGCAATCCGCCGACCCGGTGGAGCGCATCTCCACGAAGGTGACGTGCGTGGGCGCCTGGCGTAGCCAGCCCAGCATCGATCCGAAACGCATGCAGGAATGGGTTCCCGGTGTGGAATGGGGCGCGCCCGCTTTCGGTTGCAGCTTCGCCGATTCACTCAAGCGGCGCGAGGAGTTGTTCCCCCTGATTTCCCAATGGTCTCCGGACGCCTTGCTCAGCAAGGACGCGCCGCCCATTTACTTTGAGAACAACTGGGGGCTGGCCAAGCCGGACTCCGTGAAGGAAACGGATTACCGCGTTCACTCGCCGGCATGGGCGCTGGGCTTTCAGAAGCTGGCTCAGGAGCGGGGCGCTACCTGCTACGTGAGATTTCCCGACCACCCTTCGGAAAAGTACGCCGACATTTGGGACTTTCTGATTCAGCAGCTTGGAGCAGGCGGCAAATAAGACTTCATCGCCGGTGATCCAGGGTGAAAATCCATGGAATTAGACAGGCTCGCGATTCATGCATTTCCTCCTTGTCAACGATGACGGCATTCATGCCCCGGGCCTTGCCGCGCTGGAGCGGGCAATCGAGTTGCTGCCCGGGGCGACTCTGTCTGTTGTGGCGCCATCTTCAGAGCAATCGCAGTGCGGCCACCGGGTAACGACTCGCGAGGCGATTGCCGTTACTCAGCATGCCCCGAATCGCTACAGCGTGGACGGCACGCCGGCCGACTGCGTCCGTATCGCTCTGTTCGCCCTTGCGATCCGTCCCGATTTCGTCGTTTCCGGAGTGAATGCGGGAGGAAATATGGGCCAGGATCTGCACATCAGCGGCACCGTGGCGGGCGCGCGGGAAGCGGCATTTCATGGGGCGCCGGCGGCCGCGCTTTCCCATTACCTTGTCAAAGGTCTCACGGTAGATTGGCCGCGGGTCACGGCATGGACTCGTGAAGTCCTGCAGGAACTCCTCGATCAGCCGCTTGGCGACGGTGAGTTTTGGAATGTGAACTACCCGCATCTTCCCACCGGGCCACTCGACTTGCCTTCGCGCGTCCCGTGCCATCCGTGCCGCGCCCCGCTGAATGTGTCTTATGAGACGACGCGCATCGATGCGTTGGTCAGCAGTCATCGCTACACCGCTTCCTATGCCGCGCGGCCCGCGGGGGCGAACTCCGATGTGGCTATTTGCTTTGGTGACCGCGTCGCGGTGAGCAAGCTGCACATTTAAAGGCTTGGGAATCGGCATAGCGGTCGCGGCTCCGGGGGAGAATGGATTCGGTCGCGTTCGGGAGAGATCCACTGTCGCGGAAAGTAGGATACTCTATGTCAAAAATATAAGAGTTTCTTTAAAGGCGGATATGGGAGGCTGTGACGTTTGAGTAAATAGAGATGAACCTCCTTGCAAAATTGATAAATCCCCGCCGAAACGTGAATGAACCCATGCGGTCAACTCCTCCGGAGAGCCATCGTCTGACTGTGCCCTTGGACACTACTTACTTCCATGTGACACACTGGAAGGCGGGATCACAATGGATGAGAGGAGTTCTGGAAGATATCTTCGGTCAAGCCGTGGTTCCAGCCGAGCATTACAATCAACAAATCTTCGGAAGACCGATTTTTAATAAAAAAATCTATACCTGCGTCTATCTTGGGAAGCCTGAATTCGACTCGTTGGCGATCCCCGGCAAAAGCCGTCGCTTGGTCATGATTCGGGATTTACGAGACACGCTGGTATCCCTCTATTTCAGTTGCCGCTACAGCCACGTCCTGGACCATCCAGGCATGAAGGCATGCCGGCATACACTAACAAACATTAGCAAGGAAGACGGGATAAGCCATTTGATGGAGACACACTTGTGCCAAAGCGCGAATATTCAACGCACCTGGTTGCTATCCAAAGAAAATGTTTACCGGCTCGAGGATCTCATGAGCGGCGATCCAGGTTACATGCGTGAAATGCTGGAATCCGCCTATGATCTTCAAATTGAGAAGACAAGGTGCGAGACGATCATGGAAAGCCACTCTTTTGAGAAGTTGGCCAGCCGGGAGCGCGGCCAGGAAGATGTGAATGCTCACTATCGAAAGGGAATCCACGGAGATTGGAAAAATCACTTCACTCCGGGAATCAAGGACCGATTCAAGTACCTGTATAACGATCTTCTGCTGAAGGCGGGTTACGAAAAGGACTCAGCGTGGTAGCAGTTAGTTCTCAAGCGCCGCCATCGAGACAGGGCGCGGGGCGGGGCGACAAGGGGGAACCGGGATGCTTTGAGCCCCGGCTAATGGCAGCAGTCGCACGATTTCGTCGGCCGTGCTCTGCGCGAGATCTGTCTGAAGGATCGAGCCGTGCCATCCTGGACCATCGACAATTTTTACAGTCACCCGGCCTGGGCACAATTGGTTCCAACCCAAACTCGTATCATAGGGTTGGAGAAGCGGGAGACGGCGCGGGCGGAAAAGGATGACCTCGCCGGGATACGGGCGCGGCTTGTATTTGCGGAATGCGCGAAATTGCGTGAGTGAACGATCTCTTTCTGCCGGAGCCAAAGAGACGGAATGCCAAAACCCCGTCGATGGCGCGCCATTCATGCTGTTCTTTGAACTCATGATGATTGCTCTCCGCAGCCACAGCATCGCTTCCCGGAATAGTCCTTTTCGCTCCTTTCTTGTCTCGATGAAATCCTGAACCGCTATCCTGGTATTGGACAGAAAGTCCAAAATCTGCCGTGCGGTGCGAGGGAAGCGAAACTTTTCCGCGTAATTCATCGCATAATCGAACACCAACAGGAACCGCACGGTTTCTCCGATGGCGAGCAACTGCTGGGCGATTTCATAGGCGATAAGCCCGCCGAAGCAAAACCCTCCCAAATAATAGGGTCCCGAAGCCTGAACTGAACGAATGGCTCGCACATGCTGCCTCGCCATTTCCTCTATGGTCTCGAAATCCGTTCCCGTGATCTGCCCATTGGATTGAAGGCCATGGACTCTGAACCCATCGGGAAGATTCTCCACTAAATGCAAGTAGCAGCCCAATTCGTCGGTGACGGTCCCGTGGACGAGGAAGAGCGAAGGGCGGGTTTCGTCATCGGGATCGCCTTTTAGCAGCAATGGCCGAATATCCACATTATCCGCTGTGCTCTTGCTGTGATCCAAAAATGCGGCCTGGCGCCTAATCGTGTTTGGCTCAAGCCGTTTTCCAAAGCCGAGACTTTTTGCAAACCTCTGCTCGATTTTCACGAGGAGCATGAAGGCTTTCAATGAGTCGCCGCCGAGATCGAAAAAATCCTGATCAATGCCGATATTCTCGGTTTCGAGCGATTCACGCCAAAGCTGAACTAATGCGCTTTCCGTATCAGTCATGGCAGCTAAAGACAGTTGTGCCTTTCAGCATCGTGAATTGTGGAGCGCCTGAGGCCGTCATAGTGAGGCACGACCAGGAAACTACTCGGAGCGCATTGTTTCACATGTGTTAGTGAATATATCACCGAAAGAAATTGAATGGGAGATTCTCTCTGGAAAGGAGCCTCGAATCGTGGCGCTAAACTGCATTTTCGGCGACAGTTTTGGGATGTGGCGTAAAACGCTACATTGGCAGTCTCGTTCCGCCGTACGATTGCACTAATCATCACCTAAGTAGATGCGTCATAATGCTGCACTATGGTCCTCCTGAATAGAACTTTCGCCTACGCTGTGAATTTGAGTTAATCTTTCTCCATGAGCCTCCCCGACGATCCCGCAGCCGCGTCCTCTCAAGCTACCATTTCCCCAGTCCGAGTCCCAGGCCAACGAGAGGCGGCGTTCGAACGGAAGGCGCGCTACCGGTTTCAGTTTCCCCGCGACATGCGCCCGCTCGGCGGCAGATTCACCGTCAAGGAAAACGGCCGCCGGCTCCTGCGCTTCTTTTACTTTGAGCGCCGTCTCATGCAGGCGCTGGGCGCATGGACGCTCACCATTCCGGAGTTCGAAGTGAAGCTTGAGACTGGCCGGCACATCTTTTACCATGCCGATGCCGCCCGATTCCTGAGGGAACGGCTCACCGAGCAGGAAATGCGTCCGGCGGCGATCGATGCATTCCGAGACGCGGAGATCGACCGCTTTATCGAAGAAATGCTCAGCGCGGATTCCGCCGCGGAGTTGCTCGTGGGTGTTCATCAAGTTGCCGGCCGGGCTCTCGACATCGCGTACCGGCATCATATCGATTTGACCGACCAGGTCGCCGACGTTCCCACCATTCGCTGCCTGCGCCGGATTCTTTCCGACTACGAGCCGATGCTCTCGTGGGCGGAATCCGCCATTGGCGCCTATATCGAAGGCGGCGTGGACGAAGCCAGCCTGGCGGCGTGGCGCTGGCATCTCGACCGCGTGTTGCGCTCCATCGGAGGCGTGACCGGGGCCGATGAACGCGCCCAGGCGCCGACGCCGCTCCGCATCGACGCAAAGCCATTTGAACGTGGCGTCGCGCCCCTGCGCGACGCGCGCTTCGACACTTTCAAGGATACTGGCGACTACGATACAGCCGATGGCGAGGACCGGTTCCCGAAAGATTCCTACGAATCGTTGAGGCTTCGCTTCATCCGCACGCAGCGCGACGAGATCGATGCCATCGAGGCATTTGGGACGTTCATCTGGGATATCCGTTTCAAGGATTTCGATGCCGAATACGATCTCGCGCGCATCACTTGGGACGAAGCCCGCCATACGGAGATTGGCCATCGCGCGATGCTGATCGCTGGCTACGATCCCTTTGAACTCCGCAACCGGCTTACCGGTTCCACCTGCCGCGGCCCGATGGATCCGGCGTTTGCCATGGCCGAGATCAACCTCTTCGGCGAGGTGGGCGTGCTCAAAACTATCAACCAACTCATCGACGCCGCCGCCAATCGCAACGACGAGGTCCTTCGCCATGTAGCCGACTACATTCGCTCCGACGAACGCACGCACGTCCGCAAAGGCGGGCGCATTATCGGAGTCATGACCGACCTCGACGCAAAGGCCCTGGAACAGCGCACCCGCGAGCTCTTCACCGAGTGCCTTGTGAGCCTTGGCGCAGTGAAGAAAGACATGGATGTCTTTACTGTCTCCCGCGAGGACATCGAGCGGCTTGTCGGCGAGTAAGAACGACCACGATTGAGCTCCACCTAATCGCGAAAGACAATCCCGCGGTTCCCGTGCATGAGCACGCGGTCGGCGAGAAACCAGCGCACGCTGCGCGCGAGCGCCAGCCGTTCGCAATCCCGCCCGAGCCGAACGAGATCTTCCGGCGTCACCTCCTGATCGATGATCGGCCCGGCATCCAGCTCTTCGCTGGCGAAGTGGCAAGTGGCGCCGATCAATTTCACGCCACGCTCGTAGGCGCGCTGGTAGGGATTCGCTCCGACGAATGACGGGAGAAACGAGTGGTGGATATTGATGATCCTGCCGAAAAACTCTCTGCACAGGTCGCTCGGGATAATCTGCATGTATCGCGCCAGCACAACGAGATTGGGCTGGAGCCGTCGCAGAAGCGCCGCAATCTCCGCAAACGCCGCCGCCTTGTTTCCGGCCGACATCGGAATGTGGATAAATTCCAAGCCTTCGCGCTCCGTCATCTGCCGCAGATCCTCGTGATTGGAGATGACGCACGCGATCTCGCAGTCCAATTCGCCAGCGCGCCAGCGCCAGAGGAGATCCGCGAGACAATGCCCAAGCTTGCTCACCATGAGCACCGTCTTCATCTGGGTGTGCGTGGCGTGGATCGTCCACTCGGCCTGGAGCTGCGCGCCCACCGGCTCAAATGCAGCGCGCAGCGCCGGTAGATCGACCGAAAGCGTATTCATGTCGATCGACACGCGGGTGAAGAACCAGCGGGTCACCGGATCGGTGAACTGATGCACTTCAACGAGATTTCCGCCGTATTGCGCGACGAAACCGGTGATCTGGGCGAGAAGCCCGACCCGGTCGGGACAGGAGAGACGAAGGATGCCGGTGGACATTACTTTTGATCCGCCACGCCAAGGTGCTTGTTCAGGAACGCCATCTTGTCCTCCAGGCTGGCTTGAGGAGTTGCGAAATCCGAATCCATGTGAATCACGCATTCGATCCCCAAAGCGTCCATCAGCTTCTTGAGATGACGCGCGAAATTGGCGTTATGAATGTTGCCCGGCACGTCATTGGCCTTCGCGCTCACGGCATAGACGGGTGGCGCGTCCTTTGTCAGGTGCGTGATCGGCGCGGCGTCTGTGATTTTGGCATCCAGTTCGGGGCTGATCGTGTCCTTGTCCCAATTGAACGTCACCGGCAACCCATAGAGAAACTTGATGGCCGACACGTCGTAAGCGTTGCCGGGGATGAGAGTTTTGATCACGCGTGGATCGTAGGTGCATTGCATATTTGTCGGCAAAATACACGTCAGCCGCGTCGATTCACGCGCCACCGGATCAGTGCTATTCGGATCGGCGAGGTCTTTGTGGAACCCCAGCCAGAGCGAAATGCCCGCGCCCGCCGAGCCGCCTGTCGAGGCCACCCGCTTCGGATCGATGCCCCATTCGCCGGCCCTCGATCGGATGAATTGCAATGCCCGCGCACAGTCCATCATCTGCGCCGGGTAAGGCGCCTTTTGCGTGAAGCGATATTCAATGGAGGCCACCGAAATGCCAGACTGGAGGCACTGCTGCAGCAATGCGGCCGACATTTGGGATTTGCTTCCCATGCGAAAACCGCCGCCGTGAATCATCACGAGCAATGGATTGGGCGCGCCTGCGGGAGCCTGCCAAAAATCCAGCACGTTCGATTCATCCGGCCCGTAGGAGACGTCGGCATGCGTGGGCGTCGGGAGAGTCTGATTGGGGCCGTTTTGCTTCTTCTCGCCGGAGGCCGCGGGCGGCGCTGGGTTGCCGCCATTCGCGGCGCCCCCTTGCTTCGCCAGGAAGGCCCGCATCTCGTCCACAGTCACAAATCCGTCGTGATCAGTGTCGATCACATCAAACTTGCTCTTCGCCCATTCGGGAAACTCTTCGCGAGAGAGTTTGCCGTCGCCGTTGCGATCGTTTCGCTTCACAAAGTCCTCTGGAGAAGGCTGCGCGGCCGAAGCGGCGATGGTGATGCAGGCGAGCAACAAAGAGATCAGTTTTTTCATGGCAGGGGAGGGGATGATCGGGCCGTTCGTCGTTCGCACGAGCAAGCAGCGAACGCGGGGAAACGGAGGACACTTGGCCTCCATGGAGGAATTCGTAATAAGCGGATCAAAGACCGTCGAGGTTATTTCAAGTTGGCGCCTTCAATGCGGCGCCGTCGTCCTGGTTGCCGTCGTCGGTAACAATTGTTATTTAACATCGGCTCTTGAATCCTGCGAAGGTCAAGCTGGTTTCACCTTGAGTCCGGTAGCTTTGGCGAGCTTGCATTGCCGTCTGTCGAAAGAAAGGAAGATGCTCGCTCCCAATTCGAGCGCTGCGGCGACATGCAACAAATCCATCGTGCGCTGGCCTTCTGTCGCCGCGTGTTTTTCGCTGAGTTCATCGGCCCTGCGGAAGACGTCCGTCCACTGGACTGGAGTATGAATCAGCAATCCATCGCGCAAGTCCTCCTCAATTTGGCGGAATGCCAGTGAGCGCTCCAACGACTTCATGTCACCGCTGGCCACGGCGTTGCGAAGGGCATTACGCACCTCGATCCGGTGCAGTGGTGTAAAAGCCAGTGAATACGCAGCCTTCGTCATGAAAGCGAGGGCGGCATCGTGTGATGAATCAGCCCGATGCAGTGAAACGACGAAGGACGAATCGGCGTAGGCGTCGGCATCCATCCGGTCAATCGCGCAGTCGCGACCAAAATGCTTCGGTTTCTTCCTCCGATAATCTTCGTCCTAGCGGCTTCCGTGTGGCAAATCGGGAAGCCCAATCGGCTTTGAGTGGCTTGGGCACGGTGGCCGGCGCGAGGGTGGCGAAAGCCGCGCCGTTGCGGGTGATCGTCACGGATTCGCCGTGTTCAATCCACTTGGCTACGTCGGCGAAATGGTTTCTCAGGTCGCGTACTGTGGCTGTCTTCATTGTGATACGATTGTGTATCACGGCAC
>Ga0206905_10089_pt1 | contig 26065 bp, 29 predicted proteins | sample Alteio_BWOrgHeat_43_FD_152940 | JGI IMG/M metagenome (GOLD analysis project Ga0206905, IMG submission 152940) | Enriched cells from forest soil in Barre Woods Harvard Forest LTER site, Petersham, Massachusetts, United States -... | ecosystem: Environmental > Terrestrial > Soil > Temperate forest >...
CTATTAACGAACAACGAACAACGGGCCTTAACTTTCAATTATTTTGGTATATTTCTTAGGAATATTTTGGAGTCTTATTTCCGTTTTGAACCCCCTTGTCTATGAGGCAGAACGTATATCTTATAATTGTATCGCTCTTCACCACCCTAGCTGTATCGTCCTGCCGTTGGGATGACATCAGACCACCAAACGGCAGAACAGAAATACCTCTTAATATTTATTACCTCAATACAGTTGGAGTTCGCGCCACGGTATGGGTTACTGTAAACGGAGTATCAAATGAAGTAATTTTTGATACCGGCTCTTGGGGGCTGCGGATGGTGAAAGGCGCATTAAGTTCGGCAGGAGTTGCGACAGAGGCCGGAGCGCCCGAATATGGTTATGGAGGTGATTTTCTTATTAAGGGAAGTGTGGGTCAGGGAAATTTTTCTGTAGGTTATCTAAGTTCAGATGTTAAGCTTATGTTGATCGACTCATACAGTGTGAATCAGGCACAGTCGTGGACATCAACTTTAGATTCAACTACCATCCATAGCTTACATTTCAACAGCTGGCCGGGAATCTTGGGCGTAGGACTTCGTAATAGCAGTTCCAGCGTGGGGATAACCAATCCGTTTGCACAGTTGCCGGGTAACGGTAAGTATATAGTTCGCTTTCCTCTTTTTGGTGGAAACAAGGGTACGGTGCTTATCAATCCAACCGACGACGATGTGGCAGGGTTTAAACTTTTAAATCTAATAGAAGGAGCCTATCAGTTGCCCAATGGTATGAATAGTTGGCTGGATAATGAGGTATACGGTTATGTGAATATTGATGGGGATATAATTCAAGCCCCAACCTTATTGGACACAGGTAATCCAATTGTTTACGTTTATGGTGCAACTCCTGCGGCCGGATTTGTAAGGATTGGTGAGAATGTAACACTGGGAATAAATACTTCGCTTTCATCAACCCACTTGATCGATACTTCATTTGTTGTTACCCCGGCAACAATAAATCAAAATTGGATTTATATGATTCGATCAACGGTCCCGCAAATTGCTTTTGGAACAGATTTCTTTTTTTATTACGATGTCCTTTACGATCAGGCGAATGGAGTCATTGGAATAAAGAAAAAGGCACCTTGAATCAAGATCACTTCTGGAACATGTATTAATTGAAATCTGCATTCCTTGTTCGTAAATCGATTTGTAGAATTTGAATTAAGAATAACGAATAACGAATGCAGATTTTTGAAGTGCGCAGACTACTAATAACTATTAACGAATAACCATTAACTATTTCCGATTACTTCTTCTTTATAGCGCTGGATTTATTTTTGGTCACGCCATCGGTCTTCTGTGCTGCCATGTGCTCGGCTATCAGTTCTGCAGTAAACCGGCTTATCGTATCGTTGTCGGTAAAAATGGACTGTGTATTGTTTTGTGCTTTAAACCCCGCACCACCTGCTTGGCCTGTTACTACAAAAGTGCCCTCGCCTGAAATAGACCAGTTGGTAGAACCCTCTCCGCCTACTTTGCCATCTGCGACAAATCCTTTGGTGTGACTGATCTGGTGCGTAGCCGACTGGCCGATTACGAAGTGTGAATTGAAGGCTGCCAGGTTCTTGGTTCTGTCCAGATCAAGGATTTTCTTTTCATGAACTCCGCCAGCCTGACTCTTGTCGAGCGTGATAAGCACCGTAACCGACGGGTCCAGTATTTTGCCCATGATGATATCATTCAGCTCATCATCATCATAACCAAACATATTGAGGTAAAGAGAAACACTGCAGCGCGAGAGTACATATTTTAAAACATCATGCACATCGTCGCGGCCTACATAAAACAAATGGAAGTCGTTACTGGCATTTGTCGAAAATGATTTCTCTTGTGTGTACTGCTGCAAATCGAGCAGGTTAAATGTTTGAAGGCTCTGCGTTTTGTCGCCAGAGACATTACTTGGACTTTTCTTTTTTGCCATGGGCTTGGTTTTTTGTTGATTTATAGGTGTGTCAATTGCAGTAACATAAATAGCTTATCGATTTGGTATTTTATCATTTATGTACTTTAAGTAATTGTGAATTCCGGTGGTATAAACACTATTGTACAGGCAGCGCAAGATTGAGAACCGGTAGAATAAATATAGGTAGGCGCGTATTATTAAAACACGGGAAAATTCCCGGCAGGCATACGGTATTTTTCCCGGAAGAAGATTCTCTGGAAAGAGTACAAACTTCAAGAATCTCATATCTGAGGTCTGCACACTTAACGCAAATGACTTCATCATAGATATCTATGTATTAAGATTTTTGAGCAGTATTCTCTAACTTTCCTCTATGGCCAACTCAAATAAAACTTTACCAAGAATAGCTGGAGTCTTGATCCTCTTGCAAAGTATAATCGGTTTTTTGATCAACGAAGTGTTGGCCGGCCCCTATACATTTGCCAAAGATTATCTCACCGTCGTCTCGGCTCATTCTTTTGAAGTTACAATCGCTATGCTCCTGGGCGTTGTTGATGGTGCTATCTCCATTTCTTTTGCCGCTATGCTTTTGCCAATCTTTAAGAAGCAAAGCGAAATAGCTGCCTATGCCTTTCTTGCATTCAGTGTTTTAGGTTTTATGGTCAATGCAATTGATGGTGCGACCATGCAATCGCTACTTACGTTAAGTAAAGAATATGTAAGCGCAGCAAACCCCGACGCTCATTATTTTCAAACTATGGGTGCAGTGGCTTATGCCACCCGCCTATGGACTCACCTGATGACACTGCTGGTGGCGTGTTTCCCTTCTGCTGTCTTTTATTATTTGTTGTTTTCTTCAAGGCTCGTCCCTCGCTTTATTTCTGTGTGGGGATTTATCAGCGTGGCCTTGATGGCGCTTGCAGTGTTGCTGATTATTTTCGGACAAGGTACTTACATGGCGCTATTCTTGCCCATGGGGCTAAACCAGCTGGTGCTAGTCGGCTGGCTAATAATAAAAGGATTTAAGAATCCAGAACCACTCTTTAATATATGAGACAGAAACTAAATCTGATAACCCTGGGTGTTGACGATTTTCAGCGATCGCTCGACTTTTATGAAAAAGGCCTGGGCTGGAAGAAATCTGACAAGAGTATGGATAACCTTGCATTGTTTCCTTTGGGCGGAATTACATTGTCGCTGTACCCACGGCAAGAGCTTGCCGATGATGCTAACTTAAAATATTCACCCACCGAGTTTTCCGGGCTAACACTTTCATTAAATACTAAATCAGAAAAAGAAGTAGATGAAGTATTAACAAAAGTCAAGGCACTTGGCGCCACCATTATTAAACCTGCACAGAAGGTTTTTTGGGGAGGTTACAGTGGATATTTTAAAGACCTGGATGGATATGTAATTGAAGTAGCTTACAATCCCTTTTGGGAAATGGATGAAAACGACAATCTAAAATTGTAATGAGGCTTGCGTTACTTTCTAAAGCCTGAAGGACGTAGCTATAGCGAGCGCAAGAAACCCGGTAAGCAAGAGCACATAATTATATTCACTCAGAATCTGAACTTGCGCATAGTGGCCGATGATTCCTGCAATGCCACAGGCAAGACCAATAATCCATATTATTTTTTTTGGTGCAACGGGTGCTGACATAATTAGTTGGTTAATGAACCTAAAGGTGAGAAACTCTCTTGCCATCGTCTTGCAGATGTAATTCTATAAGTTACATAATTCACAGAAGCCTGCGGCCAACTCAATAGCTTCATCAGTGATACATGTAAGACTTTCACATCGGCGTGTAACTCTTTACGCTGCCAATACTATTTCCTTTGTCCACCTCGATAAAATAATAGTATCACCAAACTAACAACACCATGAAAAATATTTTAGGTATGATAATGCTGGCTGTCGGCCTTTTGGTTGTGCAAGCCTGTGGACCGAAGAAAACCGGTGAAGCAACTGAAGAGACTTCGGTAGCAAAACAAGATGTGGCACTGGCGGCCTCAGAGAAAAAAGCAAAAGCAGAAAAGCAAAGGAAAGAGCGTGCCGAGCGCAGAAAAATTGCTTATGAAAAATTGTGTATGGATACTCCCAGTTACAAAGACGCCAAGGGAAACCTGATTTACAACAAGGCAGAGTCTGAGCCGTCATTTGTTGGTGGCAACAAAGCGATGATGACGTATTTACATGATAATGTAAAATTCCCACAGGATGCTCTTAATAATGGAGAAGAAGGTCTTGTATATGTTGACTTCGTGGTTGCCAAAGACGGAAGTGTACGCGAAGCTGAAGTAACGAATTTCACAAATGAAGATGTTGATCAGAGTTTTCGCACCGAGGCTATTCGTGTAGTTGCCTCTATGCCAAAATGGGTGGCCGGTCTTCAGCGCGGCAAAGCAGTGGATGTAAAATACAGCCTGCCTATTTCATTTGAGCTTCAATAGGGTGGCATAAATCTTCTACGGTAAAAAAAACCGGCGAAGATGAATTATAGTGTCTTCTATTGAAATCTTTATTCGAAGTAAATTTTAAACTGATCTTTTATGAAAAAAATAATTAAACTTTTGACTGTCTGCATTATTGCAGGAACTCTTTCAAGCTGCGCAACAGTTTTTGGCGGACAGACGACGACCTATCAAAGAACCAAACCAGCTCCGGGTCAGCCTCAACGAAGAATCAGGGGTGTTGCTTTAGTTTGTGATATTGTTTTATTCTGGCCTGGTGCCATTGTAGACTTTGCAACAGGCGCCATCTACAGACCTGAATAAAGTGTACCGTTCTTTGCCAATTGATTCTTCACGCTGTGAACTCTTTGATGTAATCTTTAGCGAAAGCGCGAATATATTTTTGAACTATCAGTGCGAAGAAATCTTTGGTAGGACGGGATGTTTGGTTTTATAACACTCTTAATAGCCCGGATCAAGCCCTTGTTTGGCTGATTTGAGAAGATCACAACACCTTGCGGGCCTTTCATATAATCTGTATAGTTGTCGTAGTCATTCATCGGATAAGCCGGAGCATATTTTGCGAGGTAGCTTATAATCTTTGAGTTGGTCATGGCAATCTCTTCTTCAAGAGATAGAACCCGGGTGGTTTCCATAATCTTTCGTTTGAAAGCACTTTCTGATAGGTAGGAGTATATTCTTACCTCTTCCAGCATTCTGATTTTCTGTTTAAGAGGTATCTGCACTTTTAGGTTACCCAAAAGAGTATCATATATTATAGTAAGGTCGTGATAGCTGACATGAGAGACATGGATTGTGTCGGTAGGCTTTACACGGAGCGAAAAGCTTCCGTCATCATTACTCATAGTGCTGTAGTGGTGAGTCCAGATGTACGCCTGTGGAATCGATTGTGAAGTAGCTGAATCAATTACGCGTCCCGAAAACCTAGTGTAGCGATTGTTTGCGATTTGAGCTTGTGATAAGGCCTGGAACGAGACGACAAGAAAAAGTAATAGAGGTTGAAGCCTCAACCGGATTGTATATAATAAAAACTCAGAAGGGATCATCCGGGCTTAGTTAAATAGAAGACTCTTGGAAGATGCGCGCGACTAACTGTAAGATGATAGCGCCAAACAAAAAGTTTTAGATACAGTCATCCTTCAGGCAGATGTTATTTAAAAATATGTTTTTTAACTTCAGCCGAAATCGGAACAGAAGATAATGAGCGCCAACTACACAACGGAGAAGAAATTTGACAAGACCGACTTCACAGTAACCCCTTTTGTGAAAGGCGAATATGAAAACTGCGCGTTTGTCAACTGCAATCTCTCTGAAGCTGATCTCTCTGCATGCATATTCATAGAATGTGAATTTTCGGGTTGCAACCTGAGTTTGGCGAAACTCAGCAAAACGGCTTTGCGCGATGTGAAATTTAAAGAATGCAAAATGCTTGGCTTACGTTTCGATCAATGCAATGACTTTGGCTTATTGGTTAGTTTTGAAAACTGCTCGCTCAATCATTCTTCGTTTTACAAGATGAAACTGAAGAAGATAATATTCAGAAACTCCCAACTGCAAGAAGTGGATTTTACCGAAAGTGATTTAACAGGCGCTTTGCTCGATGGTTGTGACCTTCTCCGGGCTACTTTTGAAAATACAATGCTGGAGAAAGCAGACCTTCGCACAGCATACAACTATTCTATCGATCCCGAAATCAACCGGATTAAGAGAGCAAGATTTTCGCTAGGCGGAGTTGCCGGCCTTTTGGACAAATACGATATTGAGATAGAATGAGAATAGAAGCATTTCATGGATTACGTAAGCTTGAATGACCTGACTTTATGACGACTGCAGAAAGTTTTAACCACAACATAGACACTTGGATAAAGGAACTGGAAAGAAATAACTTTCTTCAAATAAGTGCCAAGCCCTCTCCTGCAAGTTGGTCCCTCGGCCAGGTGTGTATGCATCTGTTAAGCGAAACGGGTTATTTTCTTGAACAGGTGGATATTTGTTTGTCGACCAACGATAACGCCACAGAAGAAATGTCACCTGAAGGCAAAACCATGTTTCACAATAATGAATTCCCTGATGAAATAATTGAAGGGCCGCCAACGAACGCCAATACTCCGCAGCCCGGTAGCAAAGAGGAACTTATAGATGGTTTCGAGAAACTAAAAGAAGGGATCAGCAAGATCGAAGCTCGGATGAGAAAAGGTGTACACAAAGGAAAGACGAAACATCCGGGTTTAAATTATTTTAACGCGGCTGAGTGGTTTCAGTTTGCTGAAATGCATTTTCGTCATCATCACAGGCAGAGAAAAAGAATAGACGAGTTTTTGAAGCGAAATTCCCGATAGGAATTGATGAGCTACTAATTGTTCATGCTAAGTTCATCAATCACTATTCAAGACCGCAGAAAACTTTCTCAGAGAAATTATTCTCTTTCTTTTATAAATTGCCTGACAACACCAAATTGATGGCAAAAGGCTTTTCTTTTACGAGAGTGTTTCAACGCTTGCTGATACTACTTTTTGCCTTTCTATGCAGTTGTGTTGAGCCTTATAGTATTAAGTCGATCAGCTATAAAAGTCTTTTGGCGGTTGACGGGTTCATTTCTGCTGACCTAAAACAACATCAGGTAGCACTCTCAACAACTGCACCGATCAATCAGCCGGAATTTATTCCCGAAACCGGAGCTCAAGTGTATATCAAAGAAAATGGTAACGAGATTCCGCTCACAGAAGGAATGCCGGGTATATATCTGACACCCACGATGCAAGGCATTGTAGGGAAGACCTACCAGCTTTTCATAACAACAAAAAATGGACGTCAACTCGTTTCAGAAGAAGTAACCTTAAAGTACAATCCTGAAATAAAAGATCTATATGCTACCTATTTAACAAACATCCCTGCATTGGGCAATAAGGGTGGGTTTCAGATTTTACTTGATACGGAAGACTCTACACAACAGGCACGATTTTACCGATGGGAATTTGAAGAGACATGGGAGATTACTATGCCTTTCGAATCAAATTACTATTGGCTTGGAGGAAATAATGTAATGTTCAGGACTGTTCCTATAAGTGTATGCTACCAAAGTGATACTACCGGTAATGTCATTATCCAATCCGCACTGGGATTAAGTCAAGACAAAATAGGGTCTAAGGTTATTCAAACCATAGCCAGTGATTCGTGGAAAATGCAAACGGAATATAGTATTCTGGTAAGGCAGTTCACCTTATCGGCAAATGCTTATTTATACTGGCAGGCACTATTAACAACAAATCAAACACAGGGAAGTCTCTCTGATGTCCAGCCCGGCACAGTAAAAGGAAACATCACTTCCTTAAGCGATCAAGATCAGGTGTTGGGTTATTTCGATGCTTGTGTGGTGCAGGAGAAACGATTATTTGTAGCTCCTTTGAAATTCAGATCTTCTGGATTCGTACCGACGGAATTTGAATCGAATTGTAAGTTTATAGATTATACATTGGTTCCGTTAGACCAGATCGGTGCTTATTATAGCAACCCATTGAATGCAAACATGGATATTCTTGCAGCGAGTGGCGGTACATTATATTTATTTCCATCAAAATGTTGTGATTGTACATCGTTAGGAACAAATAAAAAGCCGAGCTTCTGGCCATAACCTTTTGTTCCATTTTGTAAAAGAAACAACTACTATGGCAACAAAGAAAACCAAAAGCACCATACCTGAAGAAATACTGGAATTATATTCAAAGCTGGTTGCAACTAATACTAAGGTTGAGTTGAAAGGAGCAAGCGTACCTTATACTTCTCATCAGGGTCACATGTTCTCATATCTCGAGAAAGACGGATCGCTTGGACTTCGCCTTCCGGAAGAAGCGAGGGAAGTATTTCTGAAAAAATATAAGACAACCTTATTTGTGTCTTATGGGATAGTGAAAAAAGAATTTGTACTCGTTCCTGAAAAACTTTTGCGAAGTACAAAAGAACTGAAGCCTTACTTTGATATCAGTTTCGAGTACGTGAAAACGCTAAAACCGAAGTAGATTCTGATAGCTACTTACTTTGATCGCTTTTATTGAGAAACGTAAAGTATGCAGCAATGTCGGCCTCACTTTTTAGCTTATTCTTGTTGGTTTTCAGCCACTGCTCGTGCTCGGGTGTTGGTTTAACAATTGATAATACAGACGCTTTGCTCAGAGTTTTCAAGGGAACTGCATCTTGACCGTATATTCCTATATAGTATTCAATCAATGATGTAAATATTTGCTGGGGTTCATGAGAAAACGGATCGGTCTCCTTTACAATACTGGTTGTATTTCTTTTTATTAATCGGGTTTTCCCCTCATTTAGAACCTGAGCAAATCCCTCAGTGGTGTTTATTCTCAGGCTTGCCAGGCTACGAAAAATACCACCCACTTTCGTAGTATCATTTCTGTTGATCATGATGACCATTGTGATCCCATTCAATGCTACAAACTCCTTGCCCGAATCATCCTGATATTGAACTTCATTGGTATAGAAATTCATTTTAACTTTCTTAAGTCGAATGGGCTGGCCTACTTTGAGTACCAAAATCGCCGGACTCCACTCCTTATCTGAAAAGCAACTTCCCTTGATATCGGAATAGGTCATTTTTTCAGCACTTTTATTGGACGGAAAATAATTGACGAAACGTACGCCAAAAGGAGTAACCAGGGAAAGGTCCTGAGCCTGGCCTAAAGCGAATGAGAGACAGAAGATGACGGTTAGAATGCGCATAAAATCAAAAATTAAGTGTTTAAGTTATTAACTTAATTTGGATATTTAAAATAGAATGGCTGTGCAACTTTTTAAAATGGAACAAGGTTGTTGAATAGACAGACGATAATATTATGACACAAACCTACATGGTTTCCGGAATGACTTGCAATGGTTGCGCTGCTACCGTAAAGAAATCATTGGCTTCAGTTGCTCATGTAGAGCAAGTCACTATTGATCTTGACGAGGGAAGAGCAGAAATATCAACGACTGGTTTAGTGCCGCTTGTACAATTTCAAAAATCATTGAGTACTTATCCCGCCTATACTATAGCAGAATGGAATCAGGGTTCCCAATCGATACACGCTCAGAAAAGTATTAACCCCGATCTTTCTTTCTGGCGCGACACAAATGTGTGGCAGCGGGCTTCGCTCAATACCCTCAACTGTTTGGTGGGTTGCTCAATAGGTGATTTTGCTGCAGTTATTTTCCTTCAAAGATTTTATCCTGATACACTTATGAGTGTGCAGATGATTCTGGCAACTGTTGCCGGACTTATTACTTCTGTATCTATGGAAACAATCCTGCTGAAGTATAGGGAGAACTTTGCGTGGTCCACCGCATTACAAACTGCGTTGTCTATGTCCTTTATCTCCATGATTGCAATGGAACTGGTCATGAATGCTACCGATTTTATGATCACCGGTGGTAAGGCCGCCTTTGGCAATCCGCTATATTGGACAGCACTTGGGGTGGCAATGATTGCCGGTTTTCTCGCACCTCTTCCTTACAACTATTATAAGCTTAAGAAATTTAACAAAGCCTGTCATTAACTTTTTTGAAGTTCTGTCCCTTAAGAAGGGGTAGGAGTGAAGGAAAAAATAGTAACTTGGCTTGTTAGCTTTGACCTGTCTTGTCAACGTCGGGGCTTTAATTTTTCCTATGAGGATACCGCTCTGTTCTTTGCTTATCATTATTTCAGGATTTGCGGCTGCGCAAAAAAAATTTACAATCAGCCAGGGCACGATCAAATTTGCCTCCAAAGCTCAATTAGAACTGATTCAAGCCAATTCGAATCAACTGCAGGGTATTATTAACCCTACAAGCAATCAGTTTGCATTCTTAGTTAACATTAAATCTTTTCAGGGGTTTAATAGCGGGCTTCAGCGGCAGCATTTCAATGAAAACTACATGGAAAGTGAAAAATTTCCCGTAGCTAAGTTTAGCGGGAAGATCATCGAACAAGTCAACTTCACCACAGATAACACGATTGAAGTGCGGGCCAAGGGCGAATTGGAAATTCATGGCCAGAAACAAATCCGGATTATTAAAGCAAAGATTACCGTTAAAGGAAACCAACTTGCAGTCGAAGCTCATTTTCTGGTTCCTTTGTCGGACCACAGCATTACAATCCCGAAAATTGTAAGCCAGAAAATTGCCACAGAAATTGAAGTTGACATTAACGCTTTGTTATCACAGGAGCCATAAATGAAACGACTCTATACCCTTGTTTTCTTTATTTTTTGCGTTCAGGTTGTATTTGCGCAGTCACCTTTTTTTCAACCCTATTTTTTATTAAAGAAAAATGAGCCTGTAAAAATCAACAAGATACTGCAGGACAAAACCGGTTTTGTGTGGTTTGCCACTGATCGCGGATTGTTCAAGTTTGACGGTATCGGCTACAGACGGTTTCTCGGCTTTGATAATTTGCCTGACGAAAATGTTACCACGCTTGCACAAGACTCTGTCGGAAGGCTTTGGGTAGGTTTTAAAAATGGGAAAATTTCAATCGTAGAGAATAACTCTATCACATCCTTTGAGCCCGCCGAAGGGATGCCGAGTCAGCCAATCTCAGATATTCTTTTTGATAAAGAGGGTGTGCTGTGGTTTTCGACATTAAATGATGGCGTATACTATTACATCAATAGTCGTCTGTATCGCCTTGATGATATAGATGGTATGCCGGATCTTTTTTGCTACGATATTGAAGAAGATGCCAGCGGAAATATTTGGGTAGGTACAGACGGGGGTATTGCAATCTGCACAAGAAAGGGAAACTCTGTTGAGATAAGCACGGTCAATTATTCGAGTGGCTTGCCCGATAATATTATTAAAAAGATCACCCGCAGAGCCGATGGGAAGATGTGGATAGCCACCGAAGATGCAGGAGTAATTTGCTATGATCCAAAATCAAAGAAAAATGCGCCGGCTCTCAAAGAGAAATGGAATAGTGGGAGCATTGGCGATTTTCTAATAGTTGATGATTGGATGTGGGTGGCTACAACCACAGGTCTTTTGTCTGTGGATTTAAGCAATGGTACTTCGAGTAGTTATTCCTCTGACCCTACAACTTCACTTTATATTGACGTAGAAGGAAGTATTTGGATTGGCTCCAAGACTGGCTTACAACGGACGCTGGGAAAACAGTTGCAATTTTTGGAATGGAAGGATGGAGCAAATATTATCGCCGTGACAACAGGGGGCAACGGAGACCTGTGGTTATCAAATGGAAAGTCTTTGTATAGAAAAGCAAATAAGAGCGGCATTGATTCCAAGACCGAGCCACTTCGGGGCACTCCATTTTACAATAAAAGCATAATCAGTTTGTACACCGATTCGCAAGGCTTTGTTTGGGCTGGCTTTTATGGCGAAGGCGTCATCAGGATCAACCCTGGCAGTGGATCAATAAAATATTTTAATAAAGAACTTCGCAACGGCAGTGTGTTGAACATCACGGGTAAAAATGGGAAGGTTTGGCTGGCTACCCTTGGCGGCGCCACAGAAATTGACATTGAAAAGAATTTTTTGATAAAGAATTACTCGCATTCAGAAGGTCTCTCAACGGATTACATCTATCAGATTTTTGTTGACAGCAAAGACCGTGTTTGGTTCGCCACCGATCGCAACGGTATAGATATGTGGGATGCCGAGGGCTTTCATCACTACAAAGAGAACATGACCGCCAAAGTAATATATGGCTTTGCCGAAGACGGTCAGCATAAAATATGGGCCAACGTGCAGGGCTCGGGACTTTTTGTTTTTGACGAAAAAAAGTTTCAATCATTTGAATATCAAAACCGACTCCACAACAGTAATATAAACGCATTGATTTCAGATCCTTCGGGCCAACTTGTGGCTGCACACGATCTGGGCGTCGATATTTTTGATGCTGCAAAGAATAAATTCAGTTATTATGACGAAGTCGCCGGCCTTGCTAATAAAATAACCAACTTAAATGCAGTTGCCAGAGATGAACATGGTGGAATTTTTATTGGCACAGACAGAGGTCTCATTATCTATCATTCGTCAAGTGACGTAAGGCAGGAATTGCCAAAACCGCTTATTGCACAACTAAATGTAAATGACCATCTATTCGCTTGGCAAAAAGCGGATCAGTTAAGTTATGATCAGAACAATCTTAAAATTGACTTTCTGGGTTTCTGGTATCAAAACCCCACGGCCTTAAGTTTTGCTTACCAACTCGAAAACTATGACCCTGACTGGATAGATACACGCGACAATTCGGCAACGTATTCGCGACTGCCACCAGGAGAATATTCTTTTAAACTTAAGGTTTCAGATTCCAACGATTTTTCACGGTCAATGGAAGCGAAAGTCAGGTTTACAATTTGGCCTCCGTTCTGGCGTACAAATTTGTTTTACGCTATCGCTATTCTGGCACTTGCAGTCTCGGGGTACTTATTTGTTCACTTACGTGAAAAGAAATTGCTGAGAGACAAGCGCGAACTTGAAGCTAAAGTGCATGAACGCACCGAAGAGATACAGCACAAATCGGAAGAAATTAAATCGCAAGCCGAGGAAATAAAAGGTATTAATGAGAATCTGGAAGCTTTGGTGAAAGAGAGGACCAGTGAACTTGAACAGAAGAACAAGGCCCTTGAAGAATATGCCTTTATCAATGCCCATCAGTTGCGTGCACCTGTGGCCAGTATTTTGGGATTAATTCATTTAATGGAAAAACTTGAACTCAAAGAAGATGAAAAAGTCTATTTAGAACATCTTCAGCAGTCGGCAAAGAAATTAGATGATGTGGTAAGTTCGATTACCGAAGCAATTGAGCGTGGAGATTTCATCAAGCCCCGGCAATTTTAAAAATAGAATTGTCTTATCTTCACGCCCAAATTTTCGCTTTAATCTATTCTTAAATCCAATCACTTGAATAAGCTCCTGTTTTTATGCTGCATGGTGACAGCATTTACTTCCATGGCTCAGACAGACTCTATACAAGCCAAGGTTCCTTTTGAAGGTATGGACCTCACGTGGGTGAATGGACAGAACCGACAGCGCAATTTCCCGCTAACTTTCACCGACAAAAAAACAGGTGAGACTATCTTAACCGGAGTGGCCTACTTTGATGGCTATTACAATTACAATTTTGCCCGTCCGCTGGACAACACACAGACGATTTCCAGTACCATTGGACGGGCAAACGAGTTTACATTAAATCTTGTAAGTATTGGAGTGGAATCAAATTACAAAAATATTATCGGCAGGCTTTGGCTGCAGGCCGGCCAGATGCTTTCCATTATTCAGGATAATGACGTTACCGTATTGCGAGGAAGGAATACTTCGGTCAACAATTTGAAATATATACGCGAAGCTGCCGGCGGCTATCACTTTAATAAATGGTATGGTGTGAATGTAGAGATGGGTATTTTTATGAGCTACATCGGTCTGGAAAGCTATATGCTTCAGGAAAACTGGAACTATCAGCGAAGCATGGTATGCGAGTTTACCCCTTTCTATTTTTCGGGCGCAAGGATTCAGGCTTATCCTACAAAAAACTATAAGGCTGAGTTGTGGTTAATGAATGGATGGCAAACGTACAGCAGCACCAACACAGGATCTTCAATAGGCGCCTCAAATTATTACAGGCCCACCGAAAATGTACAATTGGTTGCTAACTTCTATTATGGAAAAGATACTCGCTCCAGCGATCGTATTCGCTTTCACCATGACAACAGTATTGTCGCCCGATATTATTCGGACAGAAATAGCAAGGGTATCTCGCAAGCCGCGTTCAGCCTTAATACACATTACGGTTTTCAAACCGGTGCCGGAGTAACTGCAAGCCAGCAATTCATGACAGGCTTTTCATTGGCCAACCGGTTGTGGTTTAATCAAAATAAATTGGCGTTGACTCTCCGCGCCGATGGTGTAACAAATCCAGGCCTCTATCTCTCGCCAAGTCCGAGTCCGGTAACCCCCAACGCTTTCACTCAAGCTATCTATTCTGACCCCAAACAACAGCTCAATATTTTTCAGGCAACAGCAACTTTTGACGTCATGCCAAGCGATCATGTTACGTTTCGGTTTGAGTATGGTTTCAGACAAAGTAACGTACCTTATTTTGCCGGACCCGGTGGTACGACTTCACCCGACGGCTGGGTTGGTACAAGTACTTTGGGTTGGCTACCCGATTTGCGCAAAACTGAAAACCGCGCTATCGTCGCTGTCAATTTCAGATTATAGAGTTTTATTCTGCATCAATGAAGCCAGTACTCCTTCCTTCAACGAAAAAGAGGAGACACGAATTTGATTGAAATCGAATTGCTCCAAAATGAATTTTATCAGGCAACTCGCCACCACGATCATCTCTACACGCATTTCAATCATGCCAGGAATTTGCATTCGCTGAGAGCGATTTTTAGCAATAATTAGCGGGTATATCTTTTTAAAACCAGAAATCGAAAGCTTTGTTTCGGGAGAGTCTGTTTGCTCAATACCTGATTGAATACAATAGATTTCACTTAATGTATCGAAAGTACCCGACGAACCTACCAAGGTTTTAGGTTGATGGATTTGCATAGCCTTAAATAAAGGCTTCAACGATTCATTAAAATATCCATTTAATTTTTCTATTTCTGAAAGTAGGATCGGGTCGTGGTTTTGAAATTTCTCGAGCAACCGCTGTGCACCAATCTCAAAACTTTGTTTCCAGAATATCTGATCATTATTCCCGATGATGAACTCTACACTGCCGCCGCCAATATCAATAATCAATGATTTTTCCATTCCCAACCTTAATGCCATGCGCACGCCTTCGTATATGTATTGAGCTTCTTCATCGCCTGAAATGATTTTGGTCTTTATACTTGTGGCTTCTTTTATTTTGGAAATCACCTCAACTCCATTTTTAGCATTTCTCAATGCACTCGTTCCAAACGCCAATATGTCGTTTGCGTTCAGGCCCTCCGCCTTTTTTTTAAAATTCGTGATAGCCTGTAGTGCCCGAGTCATTCCTTCATCAGTAATCATGTCTTGACTAATTCCCCCTGCACCAATTCGTACTGCTATACGTTCGCGATGCACTATATTATAGTCACGATTTTGCCATTCGGCTACCAACAAGTGGAATGTATTGGTGCCCATGTCAATAATGGCTGTTCTCATAACTAAAGAATTAGAATACTGTTTATGGAATTAATATGCCTGCATCAATAATTAAAAACCTAAATTCCATATTCTAACTTCTATATTCCAAATTCTATGCTGATCTTTCGGCATTGACAACGGCTATGGAAACGAAAGACAGCGCAATTCAGGAGAAATTCAACGAGCTAAAACGCAAGAACAAAGAAGCTCTCTTGGGCGGAGGCGAAAAACGCATTGAACAGCAACATGCTAAAGGCAAATTGACTGCCCGCGAACGTGTAGAGCTTTTGATGGACGAAGGCTCATTTGAAGAGCTTGGAAAGTTTGTGATGCACAGAAGCAAAGATTTCGGCCTCGACAAAGAATATTATCTGGGCGATGGGGTAATCACCGGTTACGGTACCATCCATGGACGCCTGGTATATGTTTTCTCACAGGACTTTACTGTATTCGGGGGTTCACTTTCCGAAACCCATGCCGAGAAAATTGTTAAAGTGATGGAACTTGCCATGAAGAATGGTGCACCGTTGATAGGGCTTAACGACAGCGGTGGAGCTCGTATTCAAGAAGGTGTAGTGTCTCTGGGAGGCTATGCCGATATTTTTTATCGCAACGTGATGGCATCGGGTGTTGTGCCTCAAATCTCGGCCATCATGGGGCCGTGCGCTGGCGGAGCAGTTTACTCTCCGGCCATGACCGATTTCATTTTTATGGTCGAGAATACTTCTTTCATGTTTGTTACCGGGCCCAACGTGGTGAAGACGGTAACTCATGAAAATGTAACGGCAGAAGAACTTGGAGGAGCCTCCACTCATAGTACCAAGAGCGGTGTTACGCATTTCGCTTGCGCCAATGAAGCGGAGTGTATCAACGAAATAAAAAAACTATTCAGTTATGTTCCACAGAATTGTGAGGATGTTACTCCAAGGTTGCCGTATACCTTGGGTGACGAACGCAGAACAGTGCTGAACGATATTATTCCGGCCAACCCTAATCAGCCCTATGACATGAGGGAAGTGATCAGCGGCATCGTTGATGAAAATTCTTTTTTTGAAGTGCACAAGAATTTTGCTGAAAACATTGTAGTAGGCTTTGCCCGACTGGCAGGACGTAGCATAGGTATTGTGGGTAACCAACCGGCTTCGTTGGCAGGAGTTCTGGACATTCACTCTAGCGTGAAGGGCGCCCGTTTTGTGCGCTTTTGCGATTCGTTTAATATTCCATTGCTCGTACTCGAAGATGTTCCCGGGTTTCTTCCCGGAACCGATCAGGAATGGAATGCTATTATTACCAATGGTGCTAAACTCTTATATGCATTTAGCGAAGCGACTGTGCCCCGCGTAACAGTAATCACCCGTAAGGCATATGGCGGAGCTTATGATGTAATGAATAGCAAGCACATTGGTGCTGATATGAACTATGCATGGCCCACGGCCGAAATTGCTGTAATGGGCGCCAAAGGAGCTGCAGAAATTATTTTCAAAAAGGAAATTTCAGAGGCCGCAAGCCCCGAAGCCAAACTTAATGAGAAGGTGGAGGAATACACTAAGAAATTTGCAAACCCATACCGGGCGGCGCATCGCGGCTATATCGATGAGGTGATCTTTCCTGATCAGACACGCGAAAAACTGATTAAAGCATTTCAGATGCTTGAAAATAAGGTGGCGGTGCTTCCAAAGAAGAAGCATGGGAATATTCCGCTTTGACGGTACATGTTGGGATCGGATTGATTCCACCGGATATCGCATCTTTTAAATTGGTGTGCATCCCGTTTTAATCCCTTCTTGGATATAAAAAAAGGCTGCCTCACGAGGTAGCCTTTTTATTTTTTGGTCAGGCCGTCTATTTTTTGATAAAATCGACTGATGTAGAGTTTACACAGTATCTTAAATGAGTTGTGGTCGGACCATCATCAAACAAATGGCCGAGGTGAGAGCCGCACTTGGCACAAAGAATTTCAGTGCGAACCATTCCAAGCGAAGTGTCAGTCACTTTTTTAATCCTTCCACCCGCAATTTCTTTATCGAAACTAGGCCAGCCGCACATAGAGTCAAACTTCATATCCGAGGTAAACAATTCGTTGCCACAGGCAGCACAGGTGTACATCCCTTTTTCTTTGTTCAAATAATATTTTCCCATAAAAGGCCTGTCTGTCCCTTTTTCACGCAATACGTGGTATTGCTCTGGCGTAAGCGTAGCCTTCCATTCTTCTTCTGTTTTCGTGATAGGCGTGATTGTGTCATTCATGGCTTTCTTTTTTTTATTTTTTTGTGCTTGGCAAGTGCCAGAACAGCATAATAGGACCAAAATCGCGGGTATTAAAATGATCTTATGCATTTTATTTTTTTACTGTGAATATACGGATAACACACCGGATAGGGATTTAGTTTTTGACAGACTCTGCGAGGTTTGTCTTCAATCGGACAATAACCGATTTGATTGTATTTCTTTTAAATTTGAGAATTAACCTAAAGTGATTATGGACAAGAAAAGTAGAAAATTCCTTTTTGACTACCTCAACAATGCCTCGCCCACGGGCTTTGAATCTTCAGGTCAGCAAATCTGGCTTGACTATATCAGGCCTTATATAAATGATCACATAGTAGATGTTTATGGGACTGTAGTTGGTATTGTAAACCCAAAAGCGGCATACAAAGTTGTCATCGAAGCTCATGCCGACGAGATCAGCTGGTTTGTAAACTACATTACCGACGAAGGCTATATATATGTGCGCCGAAATGGCGGATCAGATCACCAGATTGCCCCGTCCATGCGGGTGAATATTCATACTGACAAAGGAATTGTAAAGGGTGTATTCGGCTGGCCTGCAATCCACGTTCGCGATTCTGCCAAAGAAGAAGCTCCTTCTTTGAAAAACATTTTTATTGATATCGGGGCCGAATCCAAGAAAGAGGTTGAATCAATGGGCGTGCATGTAGGCTGTGTCATCACCTTTGTAGATGAGTTGATGGAGATGAACAAAAACTACCTCACCGGCCGCGCATTGGATAACCGTATGGGAGGCTTTATGATTGCCGAGGTAGCCAGGAGGCTAAGTGAAAACAAGAAAAAGCTGCCTTTTGGCCTCTATATAGTAAACTCAGTGCAGGAAGAGATCGGCCTGAGAGGGGCAGAAATGATTTCCCGTAGAATAAAGCCAGATTTGGCTGTTTGTACAGATGTGACCCACGACACGGGCTCTCCGATGTATAATAAAAAGGAGAGTGGTAATCTTAAATGCGGCCTCGGACCGGTGGTTTGTTATGGTCCTGCAGTCCAGAATAATGTGTTGAAAATGATTATTCAGGTAGCTGAGAAAAGAAAAATTCCTTTCCAAAGACAGGCTGTTTCTCGCTCTACTGGTACAGATACAGACTCTTTTGCATATTCTGCAGAAGGAGTAGCGTCTGCCCTCATTTCATTACCCCTGAAATATATGCACACAACTGTTGAAACTGTCCATAAAGAAGATGTCGAAAACGTTATAAATCTCATTTATGAGGTGCTCCTGCAGGTAAAACCCGGCCACGACTACCGCTATATAAGGTAAAAGTCAGGAAAACTTACATTCGAAAGGATAGGCTCAAGGTAGGCCGTTCTGCACAAGCGGGGCGGCCTACTTTTGTATCGTTAATCACAAACAAAAAGCAAAAAAAGATGAAAACAGTAAAAGCAGCAGTAGCCGGAGTTTTAATGTTGGTGGGTTCAGTAGCTATGGCCCAAGATCGCCCTATGCACGAAGTATATTCGATGATGGTATTCAACTTTGTAAAGTATGTACAATGGCCTACCAACGACAACAGCAAGGAGTTTGTCATCGGGGTAGTTGGTAATAACGAAATTTATAATACACTCAATACATGGTATGCCGGTAAGGCCAAGGGCAATAAGACGTATGTGATCAAGAAATTTAACAACGCTTCAGAAGTTACCGATTGTCAGGTTGTATTTATCGACCGTACCAAGAGCGGCGAATTTGATGCAGTAAATAATAAAGTGAAAGGCAAAAGCACGTTAGTGATAACAGACCGCAACGGTTTGGGCTCAAAAGGCAGCTGTATTAACTTCAAAACGGTGGACGAAAAACTCCGGTTCGAGCTGAATCAGCAAGCCATCGAGGCTTCAAATCTGAAGGTAGCAGGCGCTCTTTCCAGTATGGCAATATTAATTTGATTGGGTTTGTTTGTGTGAAAGAAGGCCTCGGGTAAAACCGGGGTTTTCGCTTTCACAAAGTTTGCCGTAATTTGGGTGAATAAAATAGAACCGAATATGAAAAAAATAGCTGTCTTTAGTCTTTTCTGTCTTACTGTTTTAGGAACGGCGTTTGGTCAAACCGAAAAACCGATCCACGAAATTCACGCTGCCATGATCTATAATTTCATGAAATATGTGCAGTGGCCCGACGATGGTACTGCAGGCGATTTTGTAGTAGGTATTTTAGGAGAAGATAACGTCTTCAATACACTTAAAAGCTACTATGACGGAAAGCCAAAGGGCACCAAGAAATATTCCATTCGTAAACTTACCGATGCTTCTGAGGCTGCTACTTGTGCTGTGGTGTACATTGGCAAAGGCAAAAGCAAAGAGTTTGAAAATGTGAAAAATGCAGTGTCTGGCAAACCTGTTCTTACTATTACGGATAGCTTCAACCTTGGCAAAAAAGGAAGCTGTATCAACTTAAAAGTGATTGACGACAAACTTAAGTTTGAGATCAACCAGGCTTCCATGAACGGGGCCTCTCTTAAGGTTGCCGGTCAGCTCAGCAGTATGGCTATTTTGATATAAACTAAACAGTGTAAATTCTTCGGTATCGTCTGATTTTATCTAAGTGAAGTGGGTTTGAATTTTAATGTGTTGACAAATGATAAAGTCAGAGAATTTTTTACAGGAACTTTTTGAAGATTCCAGGGCTATTGTTCTGGTTACCGACGAGCAATACAACATCCGGTATTCGTCTTCGGCCGTAGAATCCATATTGGGTTTAAAACCAGTAGCCGTTGCCGGCAAAAATGTTTTCGAGTTCGCTCCGGCAGAAAAGCGCGACCAATGGAGAAATTGCCTTGAGCAGGCAGGTAAATCAAAGTATGCTGAAATTCATTTAAAATCAGCTGTAGGCGAAGACGTTTATTTTGACGTTTCGGTGGCTAACCGTGTTGCTCACCATGAGATTCGCGGCCTCGTGATCATGCTTCATGATATTACTTCCCGCAAACGGGAAAACCTTGAGCTCGAAAGGGAAAAAGAGCATCTCGATCAATTTATCTTCAAGACCACACACGATCTCCGTGCCCCGATCCATTCGGCTATGGGCCTGATGAATCTTTTGGAGCACGCAAACGGAGCAGACCGGACTAAGTATTTTCAGATGGTCCGCGACACACTTGATAAGCTTGAATCCCTGATCGAAGAGGTTAACCATCTCTATCGTGTGGGCAAAATGGCGGTATCAAATGAGAAGATTGACCTGCGCGCAATGTTGGAGGCGGAAATCGATTCGTTAAAGAACTATCCTAACGCTTGGGGCATTCGCTTTGAATTGGATTGCATTAAGGAAGCGGATCTTTTCTCCGATCCACTACGTGTAAAAACAGTCATTGGGAACATACTTTCCAATGCCGTTAAGTATTCGGATTTGAAAAAAGTAAGCTCCCGGATACAGATTCTTGCAAAAGTAACAGAAGAAAACCTGGAGCTAATGATTTCCGATAACGGAATTGGAATTGCTAAGGAAAGCATCGGCCGTATTTTTGATATCTTTTTCCGCGCTAATACTGAGGCGCCCGGTACTGGCCTGGGTCTTCATATCGTTAAAGACACTATTGAACGACTGAAGGGTTCAATTCAAGTGGAATCTCAGTTAGGTATTGGCACGCAGTTCAAAATTAGCTTACCCAATTTTGCGTTTTCAGCGCATGCCACTGTACTTTCGGGCAATGAAAGTAAAGCAGTGCTTTGATCAGCTGGGCCGTACAATAGAATTCAACTTTCCTCCGCAGCGAATCGTCTCGCTAGTTCCGTCTCAAACCGAATTGCTTTATGATTTGGGAGTTTCTGACCGCGTTGTTGGCGTTACAAAATTTTGTGTCCACCCCGATAGTTGGTACAAGGCCAAACCGAAAGTGGGAGGTACTAAAATATTTCATTTAGATGTGATTGATGAACTCCGGCCTGACCTGATTATTGGCAATAAAGAAGAAAACGAGATTGAGGGAATCAGGCAATTATCTTCAAAATATCCTGTGTGGATGAGCGACATCACCAATTGGGAAAGTGCAATGCAAATGATTAGCGGGATAGGCAATCTGATTGACGCCCGGGCAAAAGCAAATTCCTTAATGGAAGACATCAATAATAGGTTTGAGAATGTAAAGCGATTTGAACCACTACAAACTCTTTATATTATTTGGAAAAAGCCGTGGATGGCAGCCGGAAAAGACACTTTCATTGACTCAATGATTTCAAAAATCGGATTAGTGAATTGTATAGACCAGGGGAGATATCCCGAACTGACCTTAGAGAGCATAATCAAACTTTCTCCCGAGGTTATCCTTCTTTCATCTGAGCCCTTTCCTTTTAAGGAAAAACATATAGATGAACTTCAGCAGGTATTACCTAAATCAAAAATCCTGCTTGTGGATGGCGAAATGTTCTCCTGGTATGGAAGCCGCCTATTGCATGCTCCTGATTATTTCAATTCGCTTGCTCTGTAATTTGAAACCCGAGCGACTTCACATCCTCCCAAAAACCGGGGTAGGATTTATTTACAACTTCTGGTGATTTAATTACCACATCGGTAAGTGTTGCCCAGGGCGCAAACCCCATTGCCATCCGATGATCATGATAGGTTTCAATGGGGACTGTTAACGTTATAATATGCCCCGGGACAAGTTTCCAGTTTCCAGGCGCAGGCTCGCTAAGCTCAGATCCGATTTTCTTTAATTCATTTTGAAGTGCTGCAATCCTGTCGGTTTCTTTAATACGAAGACTTTCCAGACCGGTAAATTCCCCTGTAATACCTTTAGCTGCACAAACCGGAAGTACAGTCTGGGCCAGATCGGGGCAATCTTTGAAGTCCCAAGTCACATGATTCGCCGAATCCGTCTTGGTCAGCTCTAATGAATCATTTTTAAAAACTGATCTTACACCCAACTTTTCCATTATTTCAGTAGCTACCCGGTCACCTTGCAAAGACTTGTCAGAAACATTGGGCAGCGTAATTTTTGCTTCTTGGGCAAGGGCTGTAAACGCAAACCAATAACTGGCTGCCGACCAGTCAGACTCAACGGTAATGCTTGCAGGTTGATAGTTCCCCGCACTAATTTTTACTTTTCCATTACCAAAATCGACTTTCCCACCAAATAATTTCATCAACGATGCCGTCATGGCGATATAAGGTGCGCTTCCGATTTCGCCCTTTAACTGAATGGTCAACCCTTTGGGCAGTGTAGGCGCCATCATCATCAAAGCCGAGATATATTGGCTGCTGACATTACCGGGCATTTCAATAGAATCGGCTTTTTGCGATTGAAAACCCAGCGTTTCAGTTGGAGGAAACCCTTCTTCGCCTTTGTAGGCAATCTCAGCACCGATCTGCCGAAGGGCATCTACAAGTAATCGGACGGGCCGTTGTTTCATTCGGTCTGTGCCGGTAAGAATCTTCTTTTGATTGGTAAGTGCAAAGTAGGCTGTAAGGAAACGCATGGTTGTGCCGGCATCCATTACATCAATGACCTGATCGGTGCTGCTCACAAGTCGTTGCATCAATTGTGTATCACGAGCAACGGAAAGATTACTAACGGTTGATCGGTTGCCAGCCAGTGCGTTTAAGATCAAAGCGCGGTTACTACAGCTTTTTGATGATGGAAGCTGACCGACTGTGCCGGCAAATTTCGGGTTACTTTTTAACAGGATAGACGAATTCAAAATGGTGGTCGTTATAGAGACTGAAAAGTAGTTTTATCAAATCTTTTTTTTTACGAATTGAAACAATTTATTTCAAAATCTGGTTGAAGATGATATGAGCACAACAAGAAAAATAGCAATTGGGTTGGGGGTGGCCGGTGGCGCACTGCTTGCCGCATGGTTACTCACGGGTGACCGCAAGAAAAAGACGAAAGATTTCGTGGCTAAGAGAGCAAACGACTTTAAGAAAGCATTTGCCAAAGACACGGATGTCGAAGATCCGGATGTACACTATGTTTAGAGCGAACGGTAAAAATCAAATGATTTTTCCAGCTCCTCTTTACTGACCACTACATCCCACTTCGCCTTTCCAATCCCTTCCGGCATCGCCATCAAGATTTCATTTCCTTTATTTTTTTTATCCTGGGCCATCAGTTGCATTACCGTTGAGTCACCCCATGGCATTTCCTGCTTTTCAAAGATCTGCAATAAGTAAGTCGTGATTTCTTCAAGTTCTTTAGAGCTAATCAATCCTTGTTCGCCAGCAATAAAGGACTCCATTACCATTCCCATGGCTATGGCCTCCCCATGAAAAATACGGTTCCCATCGGCCAGAAAGTAACTTTCCAGAGCATGGCCGATAGTGTGCCCAAAGTTGAGGATTTTGCGAAGGCCTTTTTCTTTAGGGTCTTTGTCTGTAACAGATTTTTTAAACTGAACCGAGTGCCGGGCAAGTACTTCCCAATCCTGTTCATGCAGATTTTTCTTCCTTACGACCTGCCACATGGCTTCATCAGAGATCAGACAATGCTTGATCACTTCAGCAAAACCGCTGCGTAATTCCCGTTCCGGCAAGGTTTTTAGAAAAATGGTGTTGACCAGAGTTACTTGGGGCTCACAGAAAACTCCTATTTGATTCTTATAATGATCAAAATCGATTCCCAGCTTACCGCCCGTGCTGGCATCGACCTGTGCCAATAAAGTAGTGGGGATAAGGATAAAATCGATTCCTCGTTTATAGGTAGCTGCACAAAACCCGCCCATGTCGCCAAGCACACCGCCACCCACGATTAACAATAATGAGTGACGATCGAAATTCAGATCTGTGAGTTGTTGCCATATCAGTTTGCAGCAATTTAGATTCTTGTGTTCTTCGCCCGGTTGTATTTCAATGATTTGATGTGCCGGCAGGTAGTCTTTGATGGCAGGGTAACAATGAATTCGCGTGTGAGTATCTACCAGGACACCGATTTGGGAATATGTTTTCACCTTTATTAATTCCTGAAAATCGCCCGGTTTATTTATAAATAAAACTGACCCTGTCTGCATTCTTGAGATTTGAGTATAAGCAAAGTAAGGCAAATTATTTATAGGAATTGAAAAGCCGGAGACTTCTATATTTGCACCAAATTTTCCGCATGCCAATTAAACACGTTGTACATTTTGACGATACTGCTGTCGCCTTTTCATATAAAAGTGACAGTGAACTAAAGAAGGCTAACCTTATTTTCTCGCTGGTCAATAATCCGGTCATTTCGGCTATTGCTAGAGGATTAGCCAAAATGAGCCTTTGGTTAAGACTGCCAGTTAAGGGGTTGATCAAGGCGACTGTCTTTAAGCATTTTTGTGGTGGCGAAACCATTGATCAGAGTGATAGTACTATACAAACCCGAGCCAGTTTCGGCATCGGTACCATTTTGGATTATTCCGTTGAGGGTGAAAAAAATGAGGCAGGATTTGAAAAGACCACAGCGGAAATCATCAGCACCATCGAGAAAGCAAAAGATAATCCGGCTATTCCATTTAGTGTTTTTAAAGTAACAGGATTGGCCCCCTTCAACCTTCTTGAGAAAATTCAGGCTAAAGCAAAATTATCTGACGAGGAGACCAAGGCTTGGGCACGTGTGCAGCAACGTGTGGATAGTATTTGTAAAAAAGCATCTGTATGCAGAGTGCCTGTATTGATTGATGCCGAAGATAGCTGGATACAAAATCCGATTGATGAACTTGCTTATGAAATGATGAGCAAATACAACGGCTCCAAGGCGATTGTCTACAATACTTTTCAAATGTATAGAAGAGATATGTTTGGTAATCTTGAAAGGGCCTTTGAAGTTGCCATTGACAAAAAGTATTTTTTTGGTGCAAAACTGGTACGTGGTGCTTACATGGAAAAGGAAGCCGCTCGCGCAGCCAAGCTTGGTTATCCGAATCCAATTTATATGTTCAAAGACGACACCGATGATGCCTTTAATAGAGCGATTGACTTTTGTGTTGATAATAAGCCACATATCGCACTTGTATGTGGCTCGCACAATGAGTACAGCAACCAGTACCTAGCCTGGCTAATGGACATGAAGGGAATTTGGCCCGCTGACGGATCGGTTTGGTTTGCACAACTGATGGGAATGAGCGATAATATTTCATTTAATCTTGCCAAGAAGGGTTACAACGTGGCTAAATATGTGCCCTACGGCCCGGTGGAATCGGTAATGCCTTATTTATTGAGGCGCGCTTCTGAAAACACATCGGTGGCAGGGCAAAGTAGCCGTGAGCTCACCCTTATCCGCAAGGAACTAGAGCGAAGAAGGAATGGGAAGTGATTCGTATTTTTGACCTTATAAATATTTCTAACTAAT